>Ga0224534_1001157_pt1 | contig 14386 bp, 12 predicted proteins | sample 714E12024metaG_FD_172012 | JGI IMG/M metagenome (GOLD analysis project Ga0224534, IMG submission 172012) | Peat soil microbial communities from Stordalen Mire, Sweden - 717 E1 20-24 | ecosystem: Environmental > Terrestrial > Soil > Wetlands > Peat | place: Sweden: Norrbotten County, Stordalen... | reverse complement strand
AAGCAGCCCCCGTGCGGAGTGTAGTCGCGGGCGTCCACGCCGATTTGTTCGGCCAGGGTTGTCTTCTGCTGGCGCAATTCCAAGCCAATCGCATAGGAACTGCGGTGAAAGTGCTGCACCACGTTGCGTTTGCGGCGTATCCAATCAATGTTGTCGGGCGTGGTGCCCGGCATGGCCGTGAAAAACAATTGGTGCCCGTTCACCTGAATGTCAATCGCCACGGCCAGGCCGCGCGACGCGGCAAGCGCCCGGATGCGTGTGCCCACCGTCCAGGCGGTGTTGGCGTCGAAGCCGGGGAACCGGAGCCGTTCCTCCTGCCGGGCGACGCGTGCGATGTCTTGTTCAATGACGGAGGGTTTTTTGTGCCGCCTGTTTCGGTTCATGGTTTGAACTTTATTTTGCATGCCGGTTTTTGTCCAGCGTTCTCACGGCGGCAAATGGCAGGGGGCCACGCACTGCACCCGGAGCGCCGGCCTCCGGCACGGCAAGAGAGTTGAGTTTTTCCAGAAACGCGCCGTGCCGGAGGCCGGCGCTCCATTGTTGCCATCGGAGCCGGGGACAGTGTGCGGATTGCGCCCATAGGTAGGGCGCGTCACTCCGTGCGCACCGTTCGTCCAATTGTCAAAAGCGGCGGGCAGGGGACTGCCCGCCCCACCTTTCACAATCCGTTCAACACATCAATCAACTGCCGCAGGCGGCCATAGTCGCGGCGGTTGAAGTTGAAGGCGATGCGCGCGAGGTCGAGCCGGTCTTTGTCCTCGATTTCCTCCGGCGTGGGCGGCGCGTTTTCAATCTTGCCGTCGAGCAGGATGTCCGCAAAATCCTCGTTCAGCGCGTCAATGGCCGAGGGGCTGGGCGCGTGTTTGAGCCGGATGACGAAGCGTTCCCGGATGAACCGTGTAGAATTGAAGTTGCGGTAGAAGCGGGTGATGATTTTCACCGCTTCGTCGGCGTTGTCGGTGATCTGGTAAAGGTTCAAATCGTCGGGCGAGATGAGCTTGCCGCGCAGGAGATGTTCGCGGATGTTTTTGTCCCACGTTTTCCAATAGGTGCCGCCGGGTTTGTCCACGAGCACGAGGGGCATGAGCTGGCTCTTGCCGGTCTGCATGAGGGTGATGGCTTCGTAACCTTCGTCCATCGTCCCGAAACCGCCGGGGAACAGCACGATGGCGTCGGAGTGCCGGATGAAAATCAGTTTGCGGGTGAAAAAGTATTTGAAGGTGATGAGCTTTTTGTCCTCGGCGATGACGGGGTTGGCGGATTGTTCCCACGGGAGGCGGATGTTGACGCCGAAGCTGTTTTCCGGCCCGGCACCTTCGTGTCCGGCCTGCATGATGCCGGGGCCGGCGCCGGTGATGACCATGAAGCCGGCGGCGGAAATTTTTTTGCCGAACTCGGCGGCCTGCTGATATTCCTGCCTGCCCGGCTCCGTGCGCGCGGAACCGAAGATGGTGACCTTGCGCTTGTGCGCGTAGGGCGCAAAGATGCGGAAGGCGTAGCGCAGCTCGCGCAGCGCGGTCTGGATGACGCGCACGTCGCCGGTGTCCTGCACGTCGGTCAGCAATTTCAGCGCGTTTTCAATGATGTCGGCGACCTGGGCCTCGTTGTGGCCGCCGCCTTTGAATTGAATCAGCTTCTGGATGTGTCTCGCCAATTCCGGGTCGGCTGCCGGTTTCGCTTTCCTTTCGTTTCTCAATTTCACCGGCGCAGGATAGATTGGCCGTGTTCAAAAGCAACGCGGCGTTTTGCGCGTTTTGCGCATTGACAATGGGCGGGGAAAAACCATACTGCGCGCCCATTTTGAATTCGCGGAACGCCAGGTTCCGCTGGAAAGGAAGTGAGTTGCGTTGACCGAAATAAGATTAAAAAAAGGCGAACCAGTGGATCGTGCGTTGCGGCGGCTGAAGAAAAAAGTTGACCGCGAGGGCACGCTTAAAGTCGTGCGCGGACACCGGCATTTTGAAAAGCCGAGCGAGAAACGCCGTCGCAAGGAAAAAGTCGCGCGTTTCTCCGCGATGCTCGCGGCGCGCTACGCGGACTTGTAACGATTTGGTTTTACGGGCCGGGCGCAGTCCAAAGGATTGTGCCCGGCCTTTTTCAAGCGGGGCATTGGAATGACGGAGTGATGACGCGATGCCAATGCCCGATGTCGCATCACTCCAACACACCGGCTGAAACCATGTATTCACTTTCAACCTGCTGGAATTCCCACCGCCACACGGACGGGCGCGCGATGCTGCGTGAAATCCGCGACCTCGGCTTTGAATACGCCGAGTTGAGCCACGGCATCCGCGTCAGCCTCGTGCCGGGCATCATCGAGGCGGTCGAAGCGGGCGAAATCAAGATTTCCAGCCTGCACAATTTCTGTCCGCTGCCGCTGGGCGTGAACCACGCGGCGCCGAACCTCTACGAATTTTCCGACGAACGCCCGCGCCAGCGCGAACTGGCCATCAAGCACACGCTCAAGACTTTTGAATTCGCCGGACGTGTCAATGCGCCGGTCGTGGTGCTGCATCTCGGCAGCATGGATTTGAAGGATTACACCGGGAAATTATGCACGATGCTCGAACGCGGCCAGCGGGCCACGCCCAAATACGAGAAGCTCTGCGCCGAAGCCGCTAAAATGCGCGAGGTCCGGAAGGAGCGATTCGTCGAAAACGTTTATGACACGCTCCGGAAAATCCTGCCCGAAGCCGAAAAGCGCGGACTCAAGCTCGGCTGCGAAAACCGGGAGGCGCTCGAGGAAATCCCGATTGAGAGCGACTTCAGATTTTTCTTCCGCGAGTTGAACAGCCCGAACCTGGTTTATTGGCACGACTGCGGCCACGCGCAGATCAAGGCGAACCTCGGCTTCATCCACCACGCGCTGCACCTGGAGTCGCTCGCGCCGCGGCTCGCCGGCTTCCACGTTCACGACGTGATTTTTCCGGCGGGCGACCACGCCGCGCCGGGCACCGGCACGGTTGATTTTGCCTCGCTCCAGCCGTTCGTGAAGCCGGAGCACATCAAGGTTTTTGAATTAAGCCCGTCGCTGCCCGTGGAAGCCGTCCAGTGCGGCGTCGCGCACGTCAAGTTGATCTGGGGCGCCGAATGATTTCTGAAACGGCGCCAGCCGGGTTTGCGCCGGCGGTTGTCAGATAAGCGAGCCGGTGGACTGTTTCTTCAAATAATAGACAATCCGGACGGTTTTTCCATCTTCAACAATCGGGACCACCGTGGCAAGATCCCAGCCGTCGCCGCCGAGACCTTCCAGAATGGTTTGGTCATGGTGAAGCCCTTTCTGGGTGCTTTCATATTCCGATTGCCGGACAAGATATTGAAAATGATTTGTGATGGCCATAAACAGGGTGCAATTTTGCTTGAGCATGAGCTTCATGCAATTCGCCGGCCCGGTCAAGCCTTCAATCCGCCGGCGAATTTTAGGTTTTTTGAAACGCAATCATGGTAGTCTGAAACCACCAGATGCCCGGCCAAAAACCAGATTCGCTCAAGGCAAACGCCGTTGAAATTGCAGGCCGCCTGCAACGCGCGGGTTTCGCCGCGTTCTGGGTCGGCGGCTGCGTGCGCGATTTTCTGCTCGGGCGCGAGCCGCAGGATTACGACATCGCCACCGACGCGCGACCGGAGCAGGTTGAAAAACTGTTCCGCAAAACCATTCCCGTCGGCAGAAAATTCGGCGTGATGGTGGTCGTCGAAGACAAAAAGCAATTTCAAGTCGCCACGTTCCGGGCCGAGGCGGATTATCGGGATGGCCGGCGACCGGAGAAGGTTGCTTTCGCCAGTGCCGAAGCTGACGCGCTGCGCCGCGATTTCACGGTCAACGGACTTTTTTACGATCCGCTCACGGAAAAAATCCACGACTGGGTCGGCGGCGAAAGGGATTTGGGCGCGAAAATCATCCGCACCATCGGCGCGCCGGAGGAACGCTTTGCCGAGGATCATTTGCGCCTGCTGCGCGCGGTGCGGTTTGCGGCGCAACTGGGGTTTGAAATCGAGCCGCGGACGTTTGCCGCAATCAAATCCCTCGCGCCGAAAATCAAGCACATCAGCGCCGAGCGCGTGCGGGATGAGCTGATAAAATTATTTGCGCCGCCAGTTTCCGCTGGCCACGGTAGGGCGGGCAGTCCTCTGCCCGCCGCTCATTCGCAAACCACCGGCGGCGCGCACGGAGTGGCGCGCCCTACCGCCGCGCGCGGGCTGGTTTTGCTGCGCGACAGCGGGTTGCTGGAGCAGATTCTGCCGGAACTGGCGGCGACGATTTCGTGCGAGCAATCGCCGGATTATCATCCCGAAGGCAGCGTGTTCGAGCACATCAGGTTGATGCTGGAAAAAATGGCGACAAACCCGCCTTCGCCATCTGACAGCTTCGGTGCCGCAAGCGAACTTTTGCCGTGGGCGGTTTTGTTTCACGACATCGCCAAGCCGGTGACGGCGGAGCGCGACGACAAAACCGGCGCGATTCATTTTTACGGCCACGAAAAGGTCGGCGCGGAAATGGCGCGGGCCATTTTGAACCGGCTGCGGTTTCCCAAAAGGCAGATTGACGAAATTGCCGCGTGCGTTCTGCATCACATGCAGTTCAAGGACGTGAAGCAGATGCGGAAGGCGACGCTGCGGCGGCTGCTGTTGCGCGGGACATTTCCGCTGGAACTGGAATTGCACCGGCTGGATTGCCTTGGATCGCACGGCGACTTGGAGCTTTACGAATTTTTAATCCAGCAGGCGGAGGAATTGAAAAAGAAACCGGCGATCCGTCCGCCGCTGCTCACCGGCGATGATTTGATTGCACTCGGCATGAAGCCCGGCCCGGCGATGGGCGCGCTGCTGGCGGAAATCCGCGAGAAGCAGCTTGCGGATGAATTGAAAACGCCACGTCAGGCGAAGGCGTGGGTGCAGATGAAAATCGAGGAAATGGCGCCGGCAAAAACCTGACGGTTATTTCCTTGACGCGATCGCCCGGTGGGTGAAACCTAAAGCCACAACCAATTCCCAGCAAACGAAAGGCGAGCCGTGAAAATTATTTTTGTCAAACCGTCCGGGCTGAACTCGAAATGCTTTTTGAGAAGTTTCAGTCTGATCCTGCTGGGCTTCATTGCGGCGAGTTGTTCCCAGAGCAGTCAGCCGCCGGAAACACCGGGAACCGCGCCATCTGAAAAAATCACCATCCGAGGCTCAAACACGTTTGGCGAAGAACTGGCTCCCCGGCTCATCGCCGAATATAAAAAGGAACATCCCAATGCGAGTTTCGACCTGGAGGCGAAGGGCACGGTGTATGGATTTGGCGCGTTGGAGGGTGGCTTTTGCGACATCGCCGGGGCTTCGAGGCTGCCGCTCAAGGAGGAGTTGGAAGTGGCGCAGTTCCGCAACATCGAGTTCAACGACCATGTCATCGGCGCATACAGCGTGGCGGTGGTTGTGAACGCCGGCAACCCGGTTGGCAATCTGACGCCGGCACAGGTGCGGGACGTTTTTACCGGCGTGGTCACAAACTGGAGCGCGGTGGGCGGGCCGGACGCGCCGGTTCATTTGTTCATCCGCGATCCGATTTCAGGAACGTATATCGGTTTCAAGGAGCTGGCGATGGGAAACAAGCCTTACGCCTCGGAGCAGAATCTGTTCACGAACTACGCGGCCATCGTCGCGGCGGTTGCCAGGGACAAGGGCGGGATCGGTTATTCAAGCATCGAACTCGAAAACAGCGCGGGGGTCAAACCCGTGTCCGTCGCCGGAGTCGAGCCCGGCGTTGACACGGTGAACAGCGGCAAATATCCCTACGCGCGCGTGCTGCATCTTTACACCAGCAAAGGGCATGAAACGCCGGCGGCGCTCGACTTCATCCGGTTTATTCAATCGGAGCGCGGACAAACAGTGCTCGCGCAGACAGGCTACACGCCGATGGCCAAAGTGAATCCGTAAAAGCCGGCGGCGATAATCCGGCAGCCGGTCAATTGGGAAAAAACTGGTTGAGTTTGGAATAAAATCTGCGAGAAGCAGCTTGCCGATTAATTGAAAATGCCGCGTCAGGCTAAATCGTGGGCAAAGAGTAAAATGAAACTTTAATTCGCAGTTCCACCAACAGTTTTTGTATTGGAATCCGGATGCAATGAATTAACGCCGTCTGGGGGCACGACGTTTGTTAAGGAATAATTGTCCATTGACGCGCCAGCCTGCGTTGGAATCCTTTGACGCGGCACCCGCAGCGGCTCCAAATACATTTTACTGATTTCAAAATCCGCGCCTTCGCTCTGGATGCCGACAAAGCCGGACGAAACGGTGCATTCGGTGATTTCGTTCAGCAATTTGCCATTGATGACGGCATGCACATTGTTGCCCACACAAATTGTCACGTTCGTGTCCCATTCACCCACGGGATTTTCATTCGATGTGCCGCGAAGTGGAACCGGCGTGTTGGCGTCCTTGCCCAAGGCCAGATGTTCCTTGCATTCCGCGCCAGCCATCACGAACAAATCACCCTGCCGGCCAGACTTGCCCTGGTTCTGCACGCACACCGGCCAGACCTTGTCGGGCAATTGCATATGGACGAGCACGCCGGTGTTGTTGGCCTTCGGTGTGACTTTCCGGAAGCGCCATTCGACGGTGATGACATAATTGCTGTAGCTTTGTTTCGTCCGCAAATAGCCGATGGCCGAGCCGTTGCAATGGATGACACCGTTGGTGACTTCCCAGGTCTGCATCGGGTCGGCGTCGTTTCTCATGCAAAAGGTGAAGCCGTCGAAATTCGTGCCGTTGAAAAGTTCAATGTGGCTGGTCGGAGTGATGACATCCTGCGCGCTGACAATTTTGGCCAATGTGACAGCCAGGCAGAATGAGATGGCGGCGAATTTCATGTGTGCGCAAATTACGCCGCCGCCGCCGCAAGTCAAGCGTGCGACTGAAGCTGTTTCCGCACCCGCTCAAAAACCATCGCGGGTGAAATCGCGTTCAGGCACTCGTTTGGTTTTTCGTAGGTGCAATGTCCCTTGAGGCAGGGCGAGCAGGGGAGGTCAATCCGCAAGACATTTTCGATCTGGCCGTAGGGGCCGGTGCGGCGCGGCTCGGTGGGGCCGAAGAGCGCGACGAGCGGTCTGCCGAGCGCGGCGGCCACGTGCATCGGGCCGGTGTCGTTCGTCACCATCAAATCGCAGAGCCGCAGCCACTCGATCATTTCGGGCAATGAAGTTTCGCCGCACAAATTCAGGCACCGCTCCGGCGCGGCGCGTGAAATGATTTCTCCGTCCGGTTTGTCCTCCGCGTCGCCGAGGATGGCGAAGCGCGCGGCGGGGAAATTTTTCGCGGTCAGGCGGACCAGCTCGGCGAAATTTCCGGCCGGCCAGCGTTTGTTCAGCCAGCGCGCGCCGGGCTGGAGGGCAATCCAACGCGGAGCGCCGGTCTCCGGCACGGCGCGTTGAGAATGGCCGTCTTCTTCGCGCCGCGCCGGAGACCGGCGCTCCGCTGCATCCGGCCATTTTAATTTGACGGCGGCGGCGACCGCCGGTCGCTCCGGCAGCCAGACAAAATTTTTGTGGACGGGCACGCCGAGCTGCGGCAGGACGGCCAGATACCAGTCCACAGCGTGCGTGTGGAAAGAGGCCCGGCGGATGGCGATGTCATAAAAGCCGCGCGCGCCTTCGCGGACTTCGTCGAGGCCGATGAGGAATCTTCCATTGGCCAGCCAGGCGAACGCGCCGCTGCGCGCGAGGCATTGCAGGTCAATCACGAGGTCGAAATTTTGTTCGCGCAGCCAGCGGATGCTGCGGAACATTTCCGGCCAGTGCAACGGTGATTTCCAGCGTTTGCGCTCGAAGCGGACGATGCCTGTCAAATCAGGGTCGCCTTCGAGCAGCGGCGCGAGCGCGGAATCAATCCACCAGAAAATCTCCGCGCCGCGAAAATGCAGTTTCAACAAACGCAGGACGGGCAGCGCCTGGATGACGTCGCCGAGCGAGCTGGGCTTGAGGATGAGGATTTTCAAATGAAGAATTAAAAATGAAGAATGAAGAAACAAAAATGGCGCGCGGCACGCAACTTGAAATTCTTCATTCTGCCTTTTTCATTCTTCATTTACCGGCCGTATTCCAGCCGTTCGGCGAGGCGTTCGGGCAGGCCGGCGGCGAGGATTTTTCCCTGGGTGGTGGGGATGTCGTATTCCAGCCGGCGGAGTTCAATCGTCCCGGCGCTCAAATCGTAGATGACGTAGGCGGCCTTGGGATTGTTGTCGCGCGGCTGGCCGACGGCGCCGACGTTGACGAAATATTTTTTGGACGGGTCCACCTTGAATTTGGAATAGGTGCCGCCGCGCACGGCGGTGTCGCGCATGAAGGCGACGGGCACATGGGTGTGGCCGAAGAAACAGACCTGCGTGTTCTGGTAGGGAAAGCTGGCGGCGGCGGCGAGCTTGTCGAAGACATAGCCCCAGCGTTGCGGCACGTCGAGCGTGGCGTGGACGATGGTGAAGTTGGCGATCATCTTGGTGTATTTGAGGTCGCGCAACCATTGTTTTTCCTCGTCGTCCAGTTGCGCGCGCGTCCAGTGGACGGCGGCGGCGGCGGCGGGATTGAAACCTTCGAGATGGTCGTTGGTGGAGCAGTATTCGTCGTGATTGCCCTTCACGCAGGGGATGTTCATGTCCCGGACGATCTTGAGGCATTCCTTGGGGTTGGCGTTGTAGCCGACGATATCGCCGAGGCAGACGTAATGCGTTGGGTTCTGGCTGCGGGCGTCCTCCAGAATGGTCTGGAACGCCTCCAGATTGCCGTGAATGTCAGCGATAATGGCAAACTTCATTGCTCTAATGAACTATCTCAAAACCGCGAAATTCATTTTGCGCGGTGCTCCACGTCACATTTTCGTCGCGGATAAAATGCTTCAACCCCGCGTCGCGAATGGCCGAGCGGAAGGCTTCCAGCTCTTCGCGCGCGCCTTCGGCGGTCAATTCGACGCGGCCATCAGACAAATTACGCACAGTGCCGGAAATATCAAACCCGGCGGCGACGGATTTCGCGGTGTAGCGGAACCCGACGCCCTGCACGTGGCCGGAATAAAAAATCCGCAAGCGACAACGGTTTGCGACTGGCATTTGTTCCGGCACGCGGAGATGTAGCCAGAGCCGGACGCCGGACGCAATGTTAATTTGGAGGCGATGCGGAACATTTTTTCATTTTCCAAGAATTCTGTTTGACCGGCGGGAGAATTTCCGGTAGTCAACAAGGGTTGCCTTCATACAAACGGAATCGTCCGGGCGTTTTGCGGGCGGCGCGCGACGCGAATGGCAATGTTGAACACAAAATCGTTTCTGGCGGTGGATTTTGGGGCGGGCAGCCTCAAGCTGGCGGAATTTGAAATCAACGACGCCGGCGGTCTGCTCCTCAAAACTTTTTCCATCAAACCGCTCGGCCCCGAAGGCGCGCAGGAGGCCACGCGCGAAAAGGTGATTCTCAAGGCGCTGCAGGAGACGCTCGCCGAAAAGGGAATCAAGGCGAAGGATGTCAACGTCTGCGCGCCGGGCTTCCACGTCTTTTCCAAATTCGTCAAGCTGCCGCCGGTGGACGCGAACAAGGTCACGCAGATCATCCAATACGAGGCGCAGCAGAATGTTCCGTTCCCGCTCTCGGAAGTCGTCTGGGATTATCAAATCCTCGGCTCGGCGCCCAGCGGCGAACTCGAAGTGCTGCTGGTCGCCGTCAAATCTGAAATTGTCGAGGGGCTGTTCCGCGTGGCGGCGCAGGCGAAGCTGCGGCTGCAATTGTGCGATGCCTCGCCGGCGGCCCTGTGCAACGCCTTCCGTTACAATTATGGCGATCTCGAGGACTGCACGATGCTGCTGGACATCGGCGCCAAGACGAGCAACCTGCTGTTCTTCGAGCAGGGCAAGGTTTTTTCCCGCAGCATCAACCTGGGCGCGAACGCCATCACGCAGGATTTTGCCACCGAGGCGAAATTAAAATTTGAAGTCGCCGAGCAGATCAAAGTCGCCGAGGGCTTTGTCAGCCTCGGCGGCGCTTACGAGGAGCCGGAAAGCCCGAACCAGGCGGCCATCGCCAAAATTGCGCGGCAGTTCATGACCAAGCTGCACATCCAGGTCAACCAGACGATGCAATTTTACCGCGGGCAGCAGAACGGTTCGGCGCCGCAGCGGGTGTTCCTGTCCGGCGGCGCGGCCATCATGCCCTACACGGCGCAGTTCTTCGCGGAAAAACTCAACGTGCCGGTTGAATACTTCAACCCGTTCCGCAACGTCCAGATTGACCCGTCGGTGAATCTGGAGGAGCTGGCGCGCGTGGCGCATTCGCTGGGCGAGGTCGTCGGGCTGGGTTTGCGCAATCTGGCGAACTGCCCGGTGGAAATGAATCTGATGCCGGACAGCACGCTGCGCTGGCGGGCGTTCAACGAGAAGAAGCCGTATTTCATGGCGACCATTTTCCTGCTCGCGATGGTGGCGGGGGCGATTGGATTTTTGTTCCAGGAACTCGCGACCGCCAAGGAAAAGGAAAGCGACACCCTGCAGCCGCAGGTGCAGGCGATTCAGGAAAAAGTCCACAAGATGAAGACGGCCAATGACCAGCTCCAGAATACGCAGCGTGAAGTGAATCAAATCACCGCCTGGATGGGAGAGCGGTATTACTGGGGCGATGTCCTGACGGAATTGCGCCGGACGCTCATCCGTTCCGAGGACGAGATTGTGAAGAAGTATGCCGCGCAATATGCCGCGCTGCACCCCGCGCAAAAGCAGGGGATGGAAGCCGGCATCTGGATTGAGCAAATGATGGTGGGGACCGCCGCTCCCGTCGCTCCCACCACTCCCGCCAGCGGCGGGACCCCGGCGACGCCAAGCAGTCCGACCGACCCAAACAACACCATCATGCTGGTCTGCCGCGCGGTGGACTTGTCCGGCATTGATACCAGCGCCAACAACGAAATTGTCTATGCGGTCGAACGCGAACTGAAAAACGCGCCGGTGTTCGACCCCAAAACGGTGCAGCCATCCGCCCAGATTTCGCCGGTGGATGCCAACGGCACATTCACCTTCAGCATCACCGTCTCGCCGCAGAACCCATTGAAACTGCAATTATAATATGGGCTGGTTCAAGCGAAATATGTTTTTTGTGATTGGCGTCGTCGTGGCGCTGGGACTGCTGGGGGCGGCCGGCTATTACGATTACGCCAGTTGGGGGCACAACCAGGCGGCGTTCACTCATTTGAACGAGGTCTACAACCAGTGGTCGGAAGCGGCCCGGCAAAAACCCTCGCCCGGTTCCGGCGCCGTGGACAACATCGCCGCCGCCAAGGAGCAGGAGGGCAAGCTGCGGCAGTGGATTGGCCAGACCCGGATTTATTTCCAGCCGATAGCGCCCATTCCCAAGCCGACCAACGGCCCGGTGACGAGCGAGTTGTTTGGCGACGCGCTGCACCGGACCATCGCCCAGTTGCAGCATGAAGCCGAAGCCGCGAACGTCGCGCTGCCGCCGCAATACAGTTTTTCATTCGCGGCGCACATGGAACGGCTCACGTTTGCGCCCGGCAGCCTGAACCCGTTGTCGGTGCAACTCGGCGAGGTGAAGACCATATCGGAAATACTTTTTGGGGCGGGCGTCAATGCGCTGGACGGCATCCAGCGCGTCCGCGTGTCGGACGATGACGCCAGCGGGCCGCTACCCGATTATTTGGACGATCAGCAAGTGACGACCGAAATGGCGGTGATGGTGCCATATCAAGTGACGTTTCGCGGGTTCAGCGCGGAAATTGCGCGGGTGCTCGAGGGGTTTGCCGCCTCTCCGCACGGGTTCATCGTCAAAACCATCAGCGTCCAGACGGCCGGCGTGAGCACCGTCATTCCGCAAGCCGTGACTCCCGACACGAGCTTCCGATCCGGCTACAACAGCCCGAATGGTGCGCCTGCGCCGCCCGCGCAGTCGCCAGGCAAGGGCGGTTTGCAGACGGTGCTGAACGAACAATTGTTGAGCGTCACGCTGAAGATCGAGGTGGTGAAATTGTCGCCAAGAAACTAACGCATGGAATTCATCAAAAGAAATTACGAGAAGATCATCCTGGGCGCCGTGCTGCTCGGCCTGGTGGGTGTGCTCGCGTTCATGCCGGTGGTGATTTTTTACGACCAGCAGAAGATGGCGGCTTTGAAGGACACCATCACTCATCCAAAAACCGTGCCGCTGCAGCCGCTGGATTTGTCGCCGCAGAACGTGGTGCTGGACCGGTTGCAATCGCCTTACGAGCTGGATTTTTCGACGACGAACAAACTGTTCAATCCGGTGCAGTGGCAGAAGGACAAGGACGGCACGCCGATCAAAATCACGACCGGCCATGAAGTCGGCCCCGGCGCCGCGACCGTCGTCAAAATCACGCCGCTCTATTATATCATCTCGCTGGACTCGATCGTCACCAACGAACTTGGCGCGCGCTACGCGTTCGGCATCGAGGATCAGTCGGCGGTGATTCCATCGCAGCGCCACAAACGGGCCCATTTCGCCTCGAAGGGCAAGGGCAACGACACGGTGGTTGACAAAAACGTGGGCGGAAAGAATGAGGGCTTCACCCTGGTTGACGTGAAAGGCCCGCCGGAAAATCCGGACCAGTTGGTTGTGAAGCTGGCTGACACGGGCGCGACGAACACGCTGTCGAAAAGCCAGCCGTTCCGGCGCGTGGACGGCTACTCGGCGGATTTGAAATATAATCCGGAAAAATACAGCGGCACCGGGTTGCGGGTGGGGGATCATCTGGCTTTTGCCGGCGACGATTACATTATTATTGCCATCGACGAAAAGGATGTGATATTGTTGGCGCAGTCGAACCAGAAACATTACACTTTGCGATACGCGCCCTGAATGCTAGAATATCTACTTTGAACACAGCCGATTTACGACGAACCTGAAACACCATGACAAAAGCAGTCCTCCTCCCGCTCGGTTTTCTTTTCCTGCTCGCGGCCGCGTTGCCGGCGCAAACCAACAGCGCCACCGACATGGCCGTCAACCGGGCAGTGATTGATCAAGCCAACACCATCCTCCTGCGCCAAAAATTGGAAGACGCCAAAAGTGCCGCCGCGCGCGGCGACCTGCAAGGCGCCGCCAAGCTATACGAGGACGCCAAGTCGCTCGTGGATAATATTGGTTCCGGCATTGACGCCGAGGCCGCCCAGGCCATTTCCGGCCTCGCGACCACGTGGCTGGAACTTGCCCGCCAGGCCCGCAACAACGGCGATTTGCTGGAAGCCAACGCGGATGTCGCCCGCGTTTTGAAAGTGGACCCGCACAATGCCGCCGCCCTCGCCTTCAAAAAGCAAAACGACCAGACGATGGCGGCCATGAAAGGCCGCGTGCCCGACACCGCCACGTTGGAACAAATTCCGCAGGTGATCAATGACAAGACGGCGGCCGCCACGCTGGTGCAGGACGGCAGGCTGCTTTATGAAATGGGCAAGTTCGAGGAGGCCCAGTCCGAGCTGGAACAGGCCTTGAAATTGAACCCGGACAACGAAGGCGCGTTTTATTATTTGAACTTGGTCAAACAAGCCAACTACGCCCGCGAAGAACACAACCGCACGACCCAGGCGCAGGACAGCATGGTGCGGGTGTCGGCGGCGTGGTCGCCGAAGATTGGCATCGGATTGCCCGTGCCGAATCCTTATGTAACCAACAACGACGTTCACACCAGCGTCGGGCGTGAAGTCCTCTATCGCAAACTGGACACCCTCCGGCTGGATACGGTTGCCTGGTCGGAAGGGGACGGCCTGCCCTTGAGCGAAGTCATCCATTATCTGGCCGAACAATCCAAGCTGCGCGATCCGGACAAGAAAGGCATCAACTTTATATTCAACCCGAACGTGGAAGCCGCCAGCACGCCCGGTGGTGGTCCGGGGGCGGGGCCGGGCGCTCCAGTTCCACTCAATTCAACCACCGGAATTCAGGAAACGCCTGCTGCCGGCGGCGCCGAACCCCCTGCGGACGCCACTGCCATCAATGTCAAACTGGCGTTGAACGACGTTTCGTTTCACAACGCGCTGGACGCGGTGGTGCTGGTGGCGAGCCGCCCCATCAAATACTCCGTTGAAGATTACGCGGTGGTCATTTCAGTCAAACCGCCCGGGCCGGAACTGACGCTTGAAATGCGTGTGTTCAAGGTGGATCCGAACACGTTTTTCGAAGGTCTGCAAAATGTGTCCACGATCACATTTGGCAGCGCCAACAGTTCTTCAGGCAGCGGCAGCGGCGGCGGCAGCAGCGGCGGCGGCGGCAACAGCGGCGGCAACAGCGGCGGCAACAGCGGCGGCAACGGCAGCAGCGTCAGCGGCGCTGATGTGCCGGTGGTGGAGATTCCGTCAGGTGGTGGTGGCGGCGGTGGCGGTGGTGGCCGTGGCGGTGGCGGTGGTGGCCGT
>Ga0224534_1001156_pt1 | contig 14386 bp, 13 predicted proteins | sample 714E12024metaG_FD_172012 | JGI IMG/M metagenome (GOLD analysis project Ga0224534, IMG submission 172012) | Peat soil microbial communities from Stordalen Mire, Sweden - 717 E1 20-24 | ecosystem: Environmental > Terrestrial > Soil > Wetlands > Peat | place: Sweden: Norrbotten County, Stordalen... | reverse complement strand
CAGACGACACGGCGAATGTTGCGGCCCGCGTTTGGCGGGAAGCTGGCGCTCCGGCTCCATTGTGTTTGCTGGAGGAGGCCAGGCCGGGCAGGAGTTTTGCCTTGCAGACGGGTTTCACCGCCGCCCGATACGGTGTCTTGGTATTGGTGGATGATGACAACTGGCTCAACCCGGATTATCTGGAACGGGCATTTCGTCAAATGTGCCGGCATCCGGAAATGGGCATCCTCGGCGGAAAAATCACGGCGGCATTTGAGGCGGAACCGCCCCGCTGGTTCCCGCAATACCAATCCTGGTATGCCGTCGGGCCTCAAGGAAAAACTTCCGGCGACATCACCGGCTACAAATCGCACGTGGCCGGGGCGGGGATGGTGGTGAGAAAACCGGCTCACGAGCTGCTCAAGCAAAAGGGTTTTCAGCCGCTTCTCTCCGGCGGCAGAAGTGGAAATCTCACTGTCGGGGAAGACATGGAATTGTGTTATGCGATGATGCTGATCGGCTACCGGATTTGGTATGACGAACAATTGCAATTGACGCACTTTATGCCAAAGGAGCGGCTCACGCGCGCGAACCTGATAAAATTAATCAGTTGGGAACGATTCTCCGACCCCGTGCTGGCCTGTTATGAGGCGGCGCTCCGGCGGCCGGATGATTCGGTCTTGATGATTTACCTGCGCGATATGCGGAAGCGCGGCGGGTGGGCGCTGAAGTCCGCGGTCAAGTTACTGTTGGGCCGCCATGACTGGATGGCCTGTCGTTTGCAATGGCTTGAATTCTGGAACAGCTTGGTTTCGCTGCCGGAATTGCGCCGCGTGTTCAAACTTCACCATCCGGAGATGCTCAAGCTCAAGAGCGGGGTTGCTGCAAAATGAAATTATCCGGCAAAATATGAAATCTCTTTTTGTGCATAATCCGTGCGACCTTCATGCCGAAGCGACGGGCGGAGTCCAGCTTTGCTCGCGGGAGTTTCTTGAAATCGTTCAAGCGGCATCTTCCGCCACCAAACTGGCCACCGTCGCAGTTTCCAGGAACCTGATTTTCCGGGTGCGGCGGCGTTTCGGGCTGGGTTCGTATCTCCTTTTCCATCCGCGGGAATGCGAGCCGGCCCTGTCGCAAGCCATGAATGAATTCCAACCCACGCACGTCTTCCTGAACAAGGCCGAATTGATGAGACTGGCTCCGATGATCAAGCGGTTGCGGCCGCAGGCGGTGATAGTAGTGATGTCCCATGGAAATCAGAGTGGCGATGACCTCTACGAAATATCCGGACCGGCAGGGCGCAAGACGCGCGGCCTCCCTCATGCGCAGGCGGTCTGGCAATTGGGACTCGATTTGAGGGCGGAGGCATACTATCGCCATCGCTGGATTGACGCGGTTTGCGTGATGTCATCTGAAGAGCAAGTGCTTGAACGCTGGCTGGGGACGAAGAGGACAATCGTGCTGCCGAGGGTGATTCATCCGGACCCATTGAAATGGACGCCGGTGGCAGGACGCATCGGTTATGTTGGCACGCTGGATCACACGCCCAATAAAGTCGCGTTGGAAAAAATCTGTGAAGAATTTAAGCGGCAACGAATTCAAGGATTGGAAATCCGCCTGGTCGGGAGGCCCGTCATGCCAGGCGAGGCGCTTGCCAGCCAATACCCCTTCGTAAAATATCTCGGCCCGCTTGATGCCGGGTCGCTGAAAAAGGAGGCCTCCGGCTGGAGTTTGTTTTTGAACCCGATTTTCTGGCTGTCCCGCGGCGCTTCCATGAAACTCGGCCAGGCGCTGGCTTGGGGACTGCCCGTGTTGAGCACGCGTTCGGGGACGCGCGGCTACCAACTGGATGGCGGCCAGCTTCCCGTGACCGAGGATGATCCGGTTGAATTTGTCGGGACCGTTGCCCGAATTCTTCAGACGCCGGGCGAACTCGAACGGATCCAGGCCCAGGCGGCCAGGGTGGTTTCATGCTCGCCAACCGCCCAGTCGCTTGGTCAACTGCTCGCGGCTCAACTTAAATTAGTTTGACCGCGTTAGGATAATCCCGATCCAACAAACACAGTCACAAAAGAACCAAAAGAATCTGGCGCAAAACATCTATGAATGATCTGATTGAACGCATCGAAAGTGACGCTCCAACGTTTCACACACAAGGAGGTCAACCGGTAAGTTTCTCCGTGTCGTTTACTGTCCTACGACGGCTTCGGCAGTGCCTAAAGGCGGAGATGAATACTTTGGAGACAGGCTGTGGCACAACCACGGTCGTCTTTGCCGCGTCGGGGTGTCACCATTGTTGTGTTACGCTGCGCGCGGAAGAAACGCAAAAAGTCACGGCATATTGCAAAAAAACGGGAATCGCAACGGACCATTTGCAATTTGTCGTTGGCCGTTCTGAACATGTGTTGCCCCGAATGTTCGATGACGGACCTTTGCAATTCATTTTTATCGACGGCGATCACCGGTTTCCCGGCGCGATATTGGATTTTAATTACACGCAGCACCGTCTCCAAGTTGGTGGCATTCTGGCTGTTGATGACATCAGCATTCCGGCGGTTCGTGTGCTCTACGATTTCCTGTCTGTCGAAAAGGAGTGGAAGAGAATTGATATCGTAGAGGACACCGCATTCTTTGAACGGGTTCAAGAGTTCCGCGATGGGAATTGGCAAGATCAACGGTTCAATAGAATGAGTGCGCGGCGACGGCTAGAACAGTTCTTAAAGCGAATAAAGGGAATAACGGTGCGCAAGGTTCTCAATAAAATCCGGAATAAATTCCCAGTCTGATCCGGCAACATGGCAAATCGGGCTTCTGCTGGAACCAGTAGCAAGGCAAAACCATTCAAGCTATAGCGGGAGTCATCAACCAATCTGCCAAACTGCAAAGACGATGAAGTGGGTGCTTTCAAAGCTGATTCGCATCGCGTATTCCTTCGGCAGCGAGCGCAGGATTTTATTCGATCCGGTGAAGGGCTGGCGATTTGTTTTTGAATGCGAGCATAAACGCCCAGATTATTTCTCAACCGATGAAAATCCGTGATTGAAACTGCAAAAAAACAATCGTCCGCAGAAGATTCGATGGTAAAAGCCAAGGAACATCTTCACTGGCTTGATTGGCTGCGTTTCACCGCCGCTTTGATGGTTGTGGTGGTTCACGCGCGCGGTGGAAATTGGGTTGAATGGGGGCGAATGGAAGAGGCGGGCCGGACGAAATTGGCTGCCGTATTTTTCGCCATGACCCGCACGGGATCCGAATGGGTGACGGTCTTTTTCATTTTGAGCGGTTTTTTGGTCGGCGGCAAGGTATTGGAACGAGTGGCCAACGGCGTATTTGATCTGCGGGCCTACGCAATAGATCGCTTCTCCCGCATCTGGGTGCCGCTGGTTCCGGCACTTTTTTTCACGGCAGGTGTGGCCCTGTTTTGGGGGCGGCCGGTGTCGTCGTTTGATTTTATTGGGAATCTCCTTGGTTTGCAGGGTTTGGTCTGTGACAACTTTGCGGGGAATACCCCGCTCTGGTCGCTGGCCTACGAAATCTGGTTTTACATTCTGGCCGGTTGTGCCGCCGTGGCAGTCACTTCACGCACACACGCCCGCCTTTGGGCCTTTCTTGGAATTGCAGTCGTCTTTCTTGTTTTTACCCGGCTGCAAGCGGTATTTCTCTTCTGCTGGGTGTTGGGAGCAGCAAGCTATGGCTTTCGAACCGTCAAGCGGGCAGGCGGGCTCGCCATTTTGGGTTTCTCCCTGTCGGCGGCGGGTTGTGTGATTTCGCAGATAAAAACCGCGACCGTGTCGGTTGATGTCACATCATGGGCGCAACTGGTTCCATCGTGGAACGTCGCCACGCTGGTTTTCGGTCTTGGCCTTTCGTTGATCGTGCCTTTTCTGGCCCGTCTGCGCCCACAAACGACATTTGCATCAAGCGTGGATCGGCTTGGCGGAAGGATGGCGGCGTTTTCCTACACGCTCTACCTGACGCACTATCCGGCGCTTTGTGTTTGGGACAAATGCGTCCCGCTCCGGCATGACACGCTGAATGCCTTTTCACTCGCAGAGTTTGCGGCAAAAGTTTTGTCCTGTGTGCTGTTTGCATGGCTGCTCCATTTGCCGTTTGAAGCGCGGACAGCCACCGTGCGGAAGTGGCTCAAGAGTGGAAAGTAGCCGGGGTTGTGGTCCAAGCCTTGCAAAGTTGATCTTCCGCCTGCCACCAAATCCATTTGAAAATTGATCCAATGAAAACTGTCGCCATTGTCGCCGCCCATTTTGTGCCGGGCAATCTGGCCGCGGTTCACCGCGCCCGGCTGTGGAGCCTGCACCTGCGCGAGTTCGGCTGGGAGCCGGTCATCGTCACCACGCATTGGAATTATTACGAGGAAACGCCCGAACCGGATTTGTTGGAATTGCTGCCCCCCGGCTTGAAGGTGATCCGCACCAAGGCGTTTGGAACGAAACCCGTGAGGTTGGTTGGCGACATCGGCATCCGCGCGTTTCGCTGGCATTATCGGGCGCTGTGTGAACTCGCGCGGCAGGGAGGAATGGATTTTTTGCACATCACCATCCCCTCCAACTATTCCGCCTGCCTGGGGCGGCTGGTTCACAGGCGCTACGGCACGCCCTATGGCATTGATTACATTGATCCCTGGGCGCATCCATTTCCGGGTTCGGACCGGCCATTCACCAGGGCCTGGGGTTCGGCGCGTCTGGCGGAATGGCTGGAACCGTGGGCCGTCAAAAAAGCGGCGTTAATCACGGGCATCAACCGGCTTTATTATGAAGGGATGTTGCAACGCAATCCGCAAGTGGCGCGGCGGGCCGTGCTGACGGAGATGCCCTATGGCGGCAGCGAGAAGGATTGCGAATATGTCCGGCAGCATCCGAGACCGGCAAGATTCTTCGCGGCGCATCAGGGGAAGTTCAATTTGATTTACGCCGGGGCCATGCTGCCCAGGGCTTATTCCGTTTTGGACCGGCTGCTGGAGGCGCTGCTGCTGCTTCGGCGGAAACATCCCCGTCTGGCGGAAGAATTTCACCTGCATTTTGTGGGCACGGGCAAATCTCCAAACGACCCGGCGGGATTCAACATCCGGCCGCGAATTGAACATTTTGGCCTGCCGGACTGCATTTCGGAATACCCGCAACGACTGCCTTTTCTGGATGTTTTGAACCATCTCCAGTCCGCCTCCGGCATACTGATCCTTGGTTCGACCGAGCCGCATTATTCGCCCTCGAAAATTTTCCAATCGGTCATGTCACGCCGCCCGGTGTTCGCGCTGTTGCACGAACAAAGCACGGCCGTCCCCATTCTCCGCGCGACCAACGCCGCCCAGGTTGTGACGCTGGATGAAAAATCCCTGCCCGAAGCCGGAATGCTTGCTTCAGCCCTGGAGCAATTTATTTATGCCAATGACTATTCCGAAGACCGGGTGCATTGGGAGGCCCTTGAAAAACATTCGGCCCGGGAATCGGCGCGGCTGCTCGCCAAAGGTTTGGACGAGGCGCTGGCGCAAAACACCCAAAAGCTGGGAAATTAAAATCAGGGAATGATATTTTCCAGCATTTCAGTATTATAGCCTGTCGGCGTTTCAGCTTTTGTTTAAGTGAATGAATAACGAACCAGCCAATCCTGTTGTTGCGGAAACCGGCAAAATGCCCGGACCGCCGGCGCCAGCCGGCGGCGAAGCCGGGGCCGGGCCGGAACGCGACCGGCGGCGGCGGAGAAAAAACCGGCGCCTGTCGCCACCGGAAGACAGTCGCATGATCGGGATATTCTGGAGTCTGGTCGTGTTAATGCTGGTTTATCTGGTTCTTACCTGGCCGGACCGTCCGGCAGCCTATTCTTTTGCGGCCCTGATGGTGGCTTTCTGCGCCTTGTTGCCGGCTTACCTCTGGTGCAGCGGCACCATCACCGGCCTGCCCATTTTTCCGTTTTTTGCCGGCTCGTTTTTGCTGACCCACGGGTTGCAGTTTGCGCTGGCCGAGCCGAAATTAAGGGAGCATTCCATGGACTCCGTCTGGCGGGCGACATTGACGGTGTGCGGCTTTCTGCTCCTGGCCACCGCAGTCTGGTTCTTCTGGGTCAAACGACCGCATTCATTGCCGCCGGCCTGCCGTGTGCTGGCAGCGAAACGCGGCACGGATTTCCTTCTCCTGATTCTGGCTGCGAGCACAATGGAAACGCTGTTCGACCAGGCGGGATGGCTGGACAGCTTGCCGGGAGGGTTGACAACGCTTGTTCGCAACTTTTTCCGAGGCCCCACTGCTTTTGCGGTGTTTGTCCTGGCGTTTCGATGGGGAAGCCGGTTTCTGCGGCCGGGGCACATTATTCTGTTCATCGGCCTGTTCATCGCCAATTGCCTCGTGAGCGCCAGTTCGATCTTCCTGGTTTCGACGGTGATCATGAGCATCATGCTGGTTTTGGGCTTTACCATTGGCCGGAAGACCGTGCCGCTGTTGTGGACGGTGTCCCTGATGGCCGTGGTGGGGTTGTTGCATGTCGGGAAAAGCGACATGAGGTCGCGTTATTGGGAGGAAGGCGTGCAGGGCAACACCCTCCAACCCTGGAGTTACCCGTCCTTTTATGCCGACTGGTTCAGCACCTCGCTGAAGCGAATGGTTTCACCAAAACAAAGTAATGAAGAGGAACAAACCATATTTTCACGCGTCAACACCGTGTTTCTGCTGTTACAGGCGCAGGAAATGGCCCCGGGTGAAGTGCCCTTTCTCGATGGCGCAACCTACGCCATCATCCCCAACGCGCTGGTTCCGCGCCTGTTCAACTCCGGGAAAGTTTCGCCGCTTTACGGCAACAGCCTGTTGAATGTCACTTTTGGCAACCAGACCTGGGAAGAAACCCAAAGCACAACCATCGGTTGGGGAATGCTCAACGAGGCTTATGCCAATTTCGGCTACACGGGCTGTTTTGCCCTGGCGTTGATTCTGGCGGGATTTTATGGCGCGATGACCCGTTGGGGCATCGGAATGCCGCCCACCTCGCTGCCGGCATTGATCGGCATCTTCACCCTTTCCTTTGCCATCGAAACCGAGATGACCGCCGCGGTCTACATCACAGCCTACCTGCAAAGCCTGTTTGCGTTGCTCGTGCTGGTGTTTCCTTTTACCGAACGCATTTCGTTGCTGTCCGGGGCGGAAATACAGCAACCGAGGCCGGTTGCCGGTGGTCAATAGCCGGCAAATCCAAAAGCTGAAAAGCTATTGAGGCTCGCAAAAATGAGTAACATTTCAATCGCTCTCATTAACACCCGACTTCAGCCGGGTGGGGGTGACGTGCTGGCAAGCGAGCCGTTTCAACGGCTTGCCAACGCGGGGGAAACCGTTGAAACGGTTTTGCCGACCGTCACCGGGCTGAAGCCCGGTGTTAATGAAATGGCGTTATTCATTTATGCGAGACTCAATAATACACCGAAATCAGGGGAAATAATTTCAGCATTTCAGCTTTTTAGTTTGTGCGTTTAGCCGTCGTCAGCTCCCATCCGATTCAATACAACGCGCCGTGGTTCCGGTTTCTCACGGCGAATGGTTTTGACGGGCTGCGCGTGTTTTACCTCTGGAATGGCGGCGTCACCGAACAACTGGATCGCGGCTTCGGCATGGCCGTGAAATGGGACGTTCCCCTGTTGGACGGATATGACCATGAGTTTGTGCCGAACCGGGCGCGGCACGCCGGGACATCAAACTGGCGCGGGCTGGACAATCCCGCGCTGCCGGATCGCCTCGCGGCCTTCCAACCGGACGCCATCCTGCTGTTTGGATACAATCACCGGACGCATTACCGGCTGTTGTTCTCCAAACTGGCGCGGCGGGTGCCGCTGCTCTTCCGGGGGGATTCGCACCGGCTGGTTCCCGAAAGCGGCGTCAAGGCCGGACTCCGCCGCCTGTGGATTTATTTTCTGTTCCGCCGGTTCGCCGCATTCCTTTACGTCGGCCAGGCCAACAAATCCTATTTTCAGCTTCACGGCGTGGCGGAACGGCGGCTCTTTTTCTGTCCGCACGCCGTGGATAATGAGCGTTTTTTCTCCCAGACCGGGACTGCAAAGGACGAAGCGGCGCGCTGGAAGATGTCGCTGGGCATCGCGCCGTCGCAGCGGGTCGTTCTCTTTGCCGGAAAATTCGAGGCCAAAAAACGCCCGCGTGATCTCGTCGCCGCATTCCGCCGGGCAAAGCTGGAACGCGCCACCCTCCTGCTTGTGGGCAGCGGCGAACAGGAAACAATTTTGCGGCAGGATGCCGCCGGCCAGCCGGACATTGTGTTCGCGCCGTTCCAGAACCAGACGCGGATGCCGCGGACTTACGCGGCAGGCGACGTGTTTGTGCTGCCGAGCCTCGGCCGGGGCGAGACCTGGGGGCTGGCCGTGAACGAGGCGATGTGCATGAGCCGACCCATCATCGTGAGCAATCATGTCGGCTGCGCGCGGGATTTGGCGCAGCCCCGCCGGAACGGGCTGGTGTTTCCGGCGGGTGATGTCGGGGCGCTCGCGGCGGCGTTGCGGGAGGCCTTTGCCGATCCGGGACAGCTTGGCGCCTGGGGCGCGCGAAGCCGGGAGATCATCCAAGATTATGACTACGAACATGCGACGCGCGGCCTGCGGGCGGCGGTGGAAGCTGTGAAGCAGGGAGCAGGGAGCGGAGAGCGGGGAGCAGGGGAGCACAAAGCGAAGGGTGGGGAGTCAGGCATAGGAACAAATTTATGAAGGAAGCACTGTTTCGATTTGAAAACATGGAAATCTGGCAGCGGGCAGCAGAACTTAGTTCCCCGCTGTTCAAGCTGGCGGAAAAGCTCGACGAACGGCGCTATTACCGCTTTGCCGAGCAGCTTCGCGCCGCAACTTTAAGCATTACCAACAATATCGCCGAGGGTTCCGGCAGCGTCTCTGATGTTGATTTTGCAAATTTTCTCAACACGGCGCGGCGTTCTGTTTTTGAGGTTGCCAATATGCTGTTGATTTTCACCCGCGAGAAGTATTTGCTGGCAACCGAGTCAGAACCGCTTTTGTCTGAATTGGCGGAGCAAAGCCGCATGATTTATTCGTTTCGCAAGACCTTGAAATCCTGATTGTGCGGGTTCCGCGCTTCGCGCTTGTGGTTTTTGCATGGCTCCCAGCTCCACGCTCCGCTTTCTACTTTTAGCATTTTGAAAATCATTTTAACCATCGGCGGGCTTTCGGCCAAATACGGCGGCCCATCCCAAACCCTGCCCGCTTATGCGACCGCGCTTGCCAACGCCGGATTGGAAGTCGGATTGATCAGTTGTGGATCGTCAGGTTCGGACAGGCCGGTTGAGCTTTCGAGCAAGGTGGAGCTGACCGTCCTGCCGTTGCACAATCGCCAAACCCGATGGCTGCCCGCGCAGAATGACTTCTTTCGGACCATCCGCTCGATTTGCAGGGGACGCGGCGATTGTCTGATACACGATCAAGGGGCGTGGTTGCCGATCAACCATGCCGCCGCTTATGCGGGCCGGATGATGAAAATTCCGAGGCTTGTTACTTCACACGGCATGTTAAGCTCGTGGGCAATGCGTTTCAAGGGGTTGAAAAAATGGATGGCCTGGCGCCTGTATCAACGGCGGGATTTGCAATCCGCCCAGGTGCTCCACGCGACCTCGCTTGCCGAAATGCGGGATTTCCGCGCCGCCGGGCTGACCCAGCCGGTTGCGGTTATTCCCAATGGAGTATTTCTTCCCCCGCGAAGCCCAAATTCGGAAATCGGAAATCGGAAATCGGAAACCAGAACGGTCCTGTTTCTTGGCCGCATTCATCCGGTGAAGGGATTGATCAATCTGGTGCAGGCGTGGGCGGGCATTCAGAGATCGGAAGCCGGAGGCCGGAGGCCGGCGGTTGCTGGCCAATCAAAATGGCGGGTGATCATTGCCGGTGGCGACGAAAATGGACACTTGAACGAGGTGAAAGCTGAAAGCAGAAAACAGAATGTGGAAAATGACTTTGAGTTTGTTGGGCCGGTGGAGGGGGAGGCAAAATGGGATTTGTATCGGAGCGCCGACTTGTTTGTGCTGCCGAGCCACTCGGAAAATTTTGGGCTGGTGGTGGCCGAGGCGCTGGCGTGCGGTGTTCCCGTGATTGCGTCGCGCGGCACGCCGTGGGAGGATTTGATCACGCACCGCTGCGGCTGGTGGGTGGACAACCAGCCCGAAGCGCTGGCAGATGCCCTGCGGAACGCCGTGAACCGGACGGATGAGGACAGACGGGAAATGGGCCGGCGCGGACGCGAGCTGGTCGGAAGAAAATACAGCTGGCCCGGAATCGCCGCGCAAATGAAGCCCGTTTATGAATGGATGCTCGGCGAGGGCCGGAAACCGGAATGGGTTTTATGAGCGCGGAATGCGGAGCGCGAAGCCCGGAATTTCGGGCCGCCGGCAAATCGCCGCGCTGTCCACTGATTTCCGCGTTTTATGGCAGATCACATTGAGATTGACACAACGGCACAGGTAGGGCGGGCAGTCCTCTGCCCGCCGCGCTTTGCCAACGATCGCGTTCTGATTCACCACGACGGCGCGCACGGAGTGACGCGCCCCACCGTTTTCCCGGCAGCCCGGCATACTGTGCCAATGCTAACTAAAACTCCTATGGCATTTAAGTTTTTCAGCTTTTAACAACCATCCCCGTGTCACCAGTCATGGTCAAAGAGCACAGTTGCAAAATCGCGGTCATCCGGTTTCTCGCCGTGATCCTGGTGGTGTTCTGGCACGCCAACAACCTGATTTTTCATTATGACGGCGCGGTTCACGTGGCGGGCCAGCGGGTGGTTTGGGCGGTTGAAACTTTTATTTCGGGCGGGCTGGTGAAAATTTCCACTCCCCTGCTGTTTGCGCTTTCCGGCTTTCTGTTTTTCCGCAATTTCGATGGCCGCAGCTTCACCGGCTGGTTTGGGGCCAAGCTGAAGTCACGCATCCGGACACTTTTGACGCCCTACCTTTTTTGGAGCGCCTGGGGCTTGCTGGTTGTTTTCCTGATGCAACAGGTGCCACCGGCGCGACCGTTTTTTTACACCACCCTGGTCGCCGATTACACGCCGGCCCAATGGCTCGACAAACTTTTTTTGAATCCCTTTCCCTACCAACTGTGGTTCATCCGCGATTTGATGGTCTATGTGTTGCTCACTCCGGTGATTTATCCCTGCCTCAAACGGGGAGGATTGCTTCTGCCCGTCGTGTTTCTCGGCTTGTGGATGGGAGAAATTCCGCTGAAATTCGTCGTCACGGAGGGGCTTTTCTTCTACATAATCGGAGCCTGGCTGGCCCAAGAACGGCGGCTCCGGTTGAACTTCCAATGGCCGCCGTTGCCGGCCCTGCTGCTCGGCCTGTGGCTCCTCATCTGCGCGGCGGTGGCCGTCCAGGCGGTTCCGGCGGGTAATATCGGCAACTGGTTGCAGAAGCTGGGGGTTGTTTGTGGATGCGCCGCCGTGTGGCTGAATTATGACACCTGGCTGAAGAAGCATGAATCGCGGCTTGACGATTGGGGACAGTATGCGTTTTTCCTTTTCGCGGCCCATGAACCCTTTCTGACCGCGTTCAAAAAAATTTCGATCAAATGTCTGGGAACGTCGGAGGTTTCACTGCTGGCCGCTTATTTTATCGCGCCGGTCGCCGTTATTGCCGTCGTCCTGCTGGTTGCGGTCTTGCTCCGCCGCTGGTTGCCAGGTGTATATTCATTTGTCTCCGGCCACCGCTGAAGACCACGAACCGGTCCGTTTGAAAAACATTGACGCGCTGAAAAACCCGCCGCCCACCTGGAGATAAACGCATGAACGAAAAAAAATCTTCCATACCCGTTTCCTTCCTCATGTTGACCTTCAACGAGGAGATCAACCTGCCGAACAGCTTGCCGCTGCTGTCGGGATGGGCGGATGACATTGTCATCGTGGATTCATTCAGCACCGACCGCACCCTGGAAATCGCGGCCCGATACGGCGCCCGCGTGTTTCAGAATAAATTTCCCGGACACGCCCGGCAATGGCTCTGGGGCATGCAGAACACCGGTTTGAAGCACGATTGGGTTTTCATGTTTGATCCGGACCACCGACTGACGCCTGAATTGAAACTGGAGCTGGAGGAATTGTTCCGGCAGGGCGTGCCTTCCGACGTCAATGGATTCTACGTGAACCGGCGGAATGTGTTCCGGGGAAAATGGATCCGCCACGGATGCTACTACCCGAAATACATGCTCAAGCTCATTCGGAAATCGCTCGCGTCTTTCGACGAGCACGAGTTCGACTACCGGGTCTACGTTCCCGGACGCACGCTGCAACTGCGCAATGACATCATCGAAGAAAACCTGAAGGAGGAAAAAATCTCATTCTGGGTTGAAAAGCACAATGGCTTTGCCTTGAAGCAGGCGGAGGAGGATATGTTCCGCGCGGCAAATCCGCAGAGCTGGAAAATGGCTCCGCGATTTTGGGGCAACGCCGACCAGCGCACATTGTGGCTGAAAATCCGCTGGTATCGGCTGCCGCTCTTCATCCGTCCGTTCCTTTATTTTTTTTACCGCTATTTTTTGCGCCTCGGATTCCTGGATGGGAGGACGGGATTTCTCTTTCACTTCCTGCACGCGTTCTGGTATCGCATCATCGTGGACATGAACATTCAGGAGTTGCGCCGCAAGTCACTGCGGTAAAAGGCTGGGAATCAATGCGTGCATCGGGAATAATTGCCCGGCTCTTGGAATCAAGCGAATCACCAGCCAACGGAAGCATAAGCTATGGATGCAAAAGTAACTCTTTCAAAATATACAACCGGCCAATTTGATCGCGGCGCGGGCAGATTCCGCGAATCCCTTTGGGTGCTGACGAGCTTGTTGCTTTTTCGGCTTTGCCCGCTCAAATTGTCGGCGCTCAAATGCGCCGTGCTCCGGGCTTTTGGGGCGAAGGTGGGGCGCGGCGTGGTCATCAAACCGCGCGTCACCATCACTTTTCCCTGGAAACTCACCGTGGGCGACCACGTCTGGCTGGGCGAGGAATGCTGGCTGCTGAACCTCGCGCCGATCACGATTGATTCGCACGTGTGCATTTCCCAGCGCGCTTTTCTCTGCACGGGCAATCACAATTACAAATCACCGGTGTTTGATTTGATGGTCAAGCCCATTCATGTCGAACCGGGTGCATGGGTGGGTGCCTGCGCGTTTGTCGGCCCCGGTGTCACGGTTGGCAGCCATGCCGTGCTTGCCGCCGGTTCCGTTGCCACGAAAAACCTTGAGCCATTTGGGATTTATCAGGGCAACCCGGCCGCGCTGGTCAAAAAGCGGATCATAAGCGCGCCGGGTTGAAAACGAGGATGAATCAATTATGGTTTATTACGAGCCTGAACGGATGCGCTCCGCCCGGGAGCATCTGTAACGGCAGAGCCTGACAATTATGACTGGAATTTTTCAATCCATCAACTCCGACCAGCGCAAAACATGGATATGGGTTTTCGCGGCGCTGGGCGTCTATTGGCTGGCGCTGATTCACCAGCTCGGCGCGCAATGGTCAATTTACGAGCAATACGGTTACGGCTGGGTCGTACCGTTTCTGTGCGTGTTTCTGATCTGGCAACGGGCTCAAAAGTCAGAAGTCGGAAGTCAGAAGTCAGCAGTCCGTCTTCCATCTTCCATCTTCTATTTTCTCCTCGCGCTGTGCGCGCTGCTCTACGCGCCCACGCGCTTTTTCCAGGAGGCCAATCCCATCTGGCGGCTCACCATCTGGCTTTGGGCGATGGAGGTGATTGTCTTCACTCTGGTTTTGCTGCACTTCGCACTTCGCACTTCGCACTCCGCACTTCGCGCCGGGGAGAAGGTGGCCGCAGGCCGGATGAGGTGCGGCCCGCAGGGCCATGGTGAGGTGACGGCTCCGCCTTCCGCTTTCCGTCTTTCAGATTTTGTTTTCCCCGTCGCTTTTTTCCTCGTGGCCGTGCCGTGGCCTTCCGGCATCGAAAATTTCCTGGTGCAAACACTCACGCGCCTGAACGTTTCGGCGACGGTCGAGGCGCTGGGCTGGCTCGGCATTCCCGCCCTTCAGCACGCCAACGTCATCGAGGTGGCCACGGGCAGCGTGGGCATTAACGATGCTTGCAGCGGCATTCGTTCGTTTCAGGCGACGCTGATGATATCGCTGTTTTTCGGCGAGCTTTACAGTCTGAACGTTGCGCGCCGCGCCATCTGTGTTCTTGCCGGTTTCGCGCTTTCATTTTTGTTCAACATCGCGCGGACGACGTTGCTGGCGTGGGTGGCTGCGGAGAAAGGAGTCGCGGCAACCGCCAGTTGGCATGATCCCGCCGGTGTCGCGATTCTCGTCGCGTGTTTCCTGACGCTCTGGCTGACGGCGATGTGGCTGTGCGGGAAAAGCAGAAGGCAGAAAGCAGAAGTCGGGAGTCAGAAAATGGAAATTAGAGGCACCTCACC
>Ga0224534_1001149_pt1 | contig 14449 bp, 14 predicted proteins | sample 714E12024metaG_FD_172012 | JGI IMG/M metagenome (GOLD analysis project Ga0224534, IMG submission 172012) | Peat soil microbial communities from Stordalen Mire, Sweden - 717 E1 20-24 | ecosystem: Environmental > Terrestrial > Soil > Wetlands > Peat | place: Sweden: Norrbotten County, Stordalen... | reverse complement strand
CGGCGAATTTCTGGGCGCCATAAACGAACACCTGCGCTACGCCGTCAATCATGGAGATGCGTTGCGCCATCATGGTCTCGCCATATTCGTCTACCGCCGAGAGGGGTAGCGTGGGCGAGCTGAGAGTCAGGTTCAGGATGGGCATGTCCGCCGGGTTCACCTTGCGAAACGTGGGGGGGGTAGGCATGCCAGTAGGCAGCCGGCCCTGGGCCGTAACGATGGCGGCTTGCACGTCGAGCGCGGCGCCATCCAGGTTGCGGTCCAGCTCGAATTGCAGGGTGATGCTGGTGTTACCGCGCGCGCTGGTGGAGGTCATGGAATCCAGGCCCGGAATGGTCGTGAACTGGCGCTCCAGCGGGGTGGCGATCGAAGCGGCCATGGTCTCGGCGCTGGCGCCGGGAAGGCCGGCATTCACCTGGATGGTGGGGAAGTCCACGTTGGGCAGATCGCTCACGGGCAGCGTGCGATAACCCGCGACTCCGAACAGGAGAATACCCATCATGACGAGCGTGGTCATGACTGGCCGGCGGATAAAGATCTCGGTAATATTCATCGCTCAGCTTACAGCATAGCTTCTTGCGCGGATCGCCGCAGGGGGGCCGGATCCCTTACCAGAGCACGCGCACGGGATAGCGCGCGATCCATTCGTCCGGAGTGAGGATGGCGAGGCCGTGGGCAATGGCCTGACAGATCAGCATCCGGTCGAACGGATCGGCATGGAGTGGCGGGAGTTTGGGTAGTTGCAGGACCGCTTCCTCGCTGAGATCCAGGCTGGCGATGCCGTTGGCCTCACGGCGCCTGGGGACGTATTGGGCAGCGGGTTCCGGCAACGGAAGGCGGCCGGCCACCTGTTTCAAAGCGATCTCCCAAGCGGATACGACGCTCAAGTATAATTCGTTGTCGCGATCCGCGCACAACCCGCGGGCGAGCGGCGATACCCGTGCGAGCCGGGAATTGAGCCACAAAAATGTGCATGTATCGAGAAGCAGTTTCAATCCTCGGCCTCGCCGCTGAAGTACCGCATAAGATCCTCAGGTAGAGGCTCAAAGAACTCGGGGGGTACCTCGAACTTGCCTTCGTCGATACCGAACCTGCGTTTCTGGGGCGAGGTCTTGGCCGCGATGGGCCGGACTTCGGCGATGGGCCGGTTGTAGCGGCAGAGGACGATGGTTTCCCCTGCCTCGACACGGTTGAGGTAGCGTGAAAGATGCGTCTTGGCCTCGTGGACGTTGAGCCTGATCACATGACTATAATACTAGTTTCAATGTGAACTAACAATATGACTAAGTCCACGCGATGTGCGGCGCACCTTCCTGCCGAACAGGAGCGCGAATTCTACGACGCGCAGTACCGGCAGTTTCTGGAATTGCCGGATGCGGACCTGGTATGCAACCGGAGGACGCTGGCGGCGGGTCTGGCCGATCCCGCCAACCCGAGCTACGAGCGCCGGGTGGTCTACCAGGCCGCGCTCGAATACCTGCTGAGCGAACCTCTCACGGGCCGGACCGTGCTCGATTACGGGTGCGGCACCGGCGATTGGGGCCTCATGCTGGCGGGGGAAGGCGCTGCCGTGACGCTGCTGGATCTTTCGCCGGTAGCCATCCGGCTGGGTCTGCGGCGGGCCGCGGCGAGCGGCGTGGCGGACCGGGTGCGGGGCGTGGCGCGCGATGCCAGCGACCTGGCCTGCTTCGGCGACGGCGAATTCGACTTGATCTTCGGCAGCTTCGCCCTGCATCACACGCTCAAGTATCCGCGGGCGCGCGGTGAGTTGCTGCGCGTGCTCAAGCCCGGCGGGCGGCTGGTGCTGGTGGAAACCTACGGCAATAACCCGCTGCTGAACGCGGCGCGTGTTGTGCGACGGCGGATGTCGCGGGAGCCGGCCGAGCAAGGGGAAGGGATCATTTTGAACGACTCGGATGTGGAGGCGCTGCGCCCGCTGGTGGGAGATCTCGAAGTCTATCCATTTAACTTGCTGGCGATGGGAAAGCGGCTGTTTCGCGGGCGGTTCTCGCGAAGATGGGCGCAGGGCGTGCTGCGAAGCCTGGAATGGACGGACGAGCGGCTGCTGGCGGCGTGGCCGTCTTTGCGGCGGTACTGCGGGGAAGCGCTGATTGTGGGGCGGAAAGAGAGCTGATCCGGCCGGGATAAGCAATAAAATGCCGTCGCCCTAATTCGAGACAGACTTTTGCGACGTCGTGCGGGCCAATGTCACGGGCAAAAGAACCACATTTCGTCGGCAGTTTTGAGACAGGCTTTTGCGACGCTCGAAGGCCCAATTCCACGGGCTTCACGTGGCGTCTCAAAACTTACCCTTTTTGAGGCGTGTGCGGCAGGGCCGCGTCCGAGCGGAGCGCATCCGAAGGTCGGGCCCTCTCTCAAGACCAATGCATCCCCGTTGACTGTGCATACAATCATATGTACACTGGAGTCGTGTCTTTCGAATGGGACCCGAACAAGGCGGCAGCCAACGTTCGAAAGCTGAAGAACACGTACGATTTCAGCAAGGGCAGGCGGGGCCGGGTCGTGGCGGAGCCGCCTCCAGAACCCGGAAAAGTGAGAATCACCATCCGGCTGGACGAAGATCTGGTCGACTATTTCGGCGCGATCGCCGATCGGTCCGGCGGCAAGGTCGGCTACCAAACCTTAATCAATTCGGCTCTGCGCGAATACGTCGAGGGGAAAACCCCAAAGTGGGAAGATACCCTCCGGCGCGTCATCCGCGAGGAAATGAGCAGGAATAACGCCGCGTAGGGCTCGCGATTCGGCCTAATCTAAGTGCTCGTCAGGAAATGACCTTACCATCGTGCTGTGTCGAGACTCCCTCGACACCTGCTCGTGCGCGGGAAACCAAGCGTCGGCATGAGTGCCGACGCGGCACGCACGAGTGCGTGCGCCACGCCGGTCGCCAGGATCTGGCATGGTTATTGCGTGACAAGTCCCAACTCTGGCGCCGTGCGAGCGCGATCGGTTCTGCTGCAGGGCCGGATGTGAACTGTCACTTTCTGCGGGCTTGGGGGTTCGAGCGCAGTTTCGCGATCAAGTAGGGGGGGCGGGCATGGCGTCCCGATAAAGCGTGGGTCCACTTTGTCACTCCAGGCCAGGATGCCGCCCTTCATGTTGCGGACGTGCTCAAAGCCGGCCTGCCGCAGGATGCCGCAGGCCTTGGCGCTGCGCACACCGCTCTTGCAGTGGATCACGATGTCGGCTTGGGGGTCGAGCTCGTTCAGGCGCTTGGGAACTTCGCCCAGCGGGATCAGCCTGGCGGCGGGGATGTGGCAGATCCTGTACTCGTGCGGCTCGCGCACGTCGATCAACACGAAATGGTCGCCGCGGTCGAGCTTGGCTTTCACTTCCGTGACGTCGATTTCGCTTTCCGTCACTTTCGTCTCCGGAGTTTTCGGCACGCCGCAGAATTGATGATAGTCGATCAGGCGGGTGATGGTGCGGTGCTCGCCGCACACCGGGCACTCGGGGTTCTGGCGTAGTTTCAGCTCGCGGAACCGCATGGCCAGCGCGTCGTAGAGCAACAGGCGGCCCACCAGGGGCTCGCCAATTCCGAGGATCAGCTTCACGGTCTCGGTGGCCTGGATTAGGCCAATCGTGCCGGGCAGGATACCCAGCACGCCGCCTTCGGCGCAGCTCGGGACCAGGCCCGGCGGCGGCGGTTCGGGATAGAGGCAGCGGTAACACGGGCCGCCCTGGTAAGCGAACACCGTGGCTTGTCCTTCGAAGCGGAAGATGGAGCCGTAGACGTTGGGTTTGCCCAGCAGCACGCAGGCGTCGTTCACCAGGTAGCGCGTGGGAAAGTTGTCGGTGCCGTCGACCACAATGTCGTAGTCCTTGAGGATGTCGAGCGCGTTCTCGCTCGAGAGCGCGGTCTCGTGTTTGACGATGTCCACGTGGGGATTGATGGCGTGCATCTTTTCGGCGGCGGAATCGAGCTTCTTGCGGCCGACGTCCCGGGTGGAGTGGATCACCTGGCGCTGGAGGTTGGTGAAGTCCACCACGTCGAAATCGACGATGCCGATGCGGCCGACGCCCGCGGCGGCGAGGTACAGGCCGAGCGGCGCGCCCAGGCCGCCGGCGCCCACCAGCAGGACTTTGGCCGATTTGAGTTTCTGCTGGCCCTCCATGCCAACTTCCGGGATGATCAGGTGGCGGCTGTAGCGCAGGATTTCGTCGTTCGAGAGCGCGATCTCTTCGGGCGGCGCTGCCAGGCGGAGCCGCCGGCGATGGAAGGGACCAGCGAGATGGTGTCGCCATCCCGGGCGGCGGTGGCGTCCTTGCTCAGGTAGCGAATGTCCTCGTCGTTGAGATAGACGTTGACGAAGCTGCGTACCTTGCCTTCGTCGTTGAAGATCTGTTTGCGCAGGTCGGGGTAGTGCGTGGTGAGCGCGCTCAGCACTTCGCCGACGGTGGCGCCGGCAACGGTGACGGCATCCTGGCGCCCGGTGAATTGGCGCAGGGGGGTCGGAATCAAAACTCTAGCCATATCAGTAAATCAGCTCCTCAATGTGGGGCGGGCAATCCTGCCCGCAGCCGCCTTTCAGGCGGCTTCTTCGCGCCCTGCGCGAGTATTCGGAGCCGCAGTCGCCGGCTGAAAGCCGGCTGCAGCCAGGATTGGCTGCCCCACGATTCGCCCTAGTCTGCGCTGGTCGCATATCAGTATCTCAACTCCTCTTGGATCGCTTCGGTCTGCTCGGCGTTGGGCAGCCAGCTATTAGCGTGGTGGAATTCCCCCTGTTGAATCGAGAGCACCACGAAGGAATACCACGGGCACGAATTCCGCAGATCGGTTGGGGAGAAATAGGCGCCGCAATCGGGGTGCGAGTGGTAGATGCCGATCAGGTCCATGTGGCGCTGGTGCGCGGCTTGGTCGGCGGCCAGCAGGTCTTGCGGGCGGAGCTCATAACGCGCGGCCTGGACGCCATCGAAAGCGTTCTCCAGGGGCAAGGCCGCGCGCACCGTCTTCCCGGTGGCGTCAATCGATCCGAGCATGGCGCCGCAGCACTCGTTGGGGTAGGTTTGGCGGGCATGCGAGACCATGACCTCCCAGGGATCGGATTCGATGCGGATCATCACTCGTCCCAGAAATGTTCGCTCAGGTATTTTTCGGCGCTGTCGCAGAGCACTGTCGCAATGGTAGCGGATTCGTCGCGCGCGGCGAGCTCGCGCGCCAGAAGGGTGGCGGCGTGGACGTTGCAGCCGGAGGAAATGCCCACCAGCAAGCCTTCTTCGCGGGCCAGGCGCCGGACCATGCGATAGGCGTCTTCGGTTTCGATCCACAGGTTGCCGTCGGCGAGCCTCTCGTCGTAGATGCCGGGCACGATGGCGGTGGGCATGTGCTTGAGGCCTTCGAGACCATGAAAGCCGCTGGAAGGCTGTGCCGAGTAGCATCTGACTTCCGGCAGGTCGCGCTTCAGGCGGCGGGTGATACCGGTGAAGGTGCCGCTGGTGCCCATGCCCGCCACGAAGTGAGTGAGGCGCCCGCCGGTCTGGCGGATGATCTCGACTCCGGGGAACTGGCGCGGGATCTTCTCGAGGCGCAGCAGCGGCGTGTTGCCCACGGTGGCGAGCAGCGGTTCGGCTTGGGTGCGGGCCAGATGGGGGATGGGGACAGAGAACGCCATAGCCACTTTGTTCGATTCCTTTGGCGGCGCTAAGGATGCAAAAGGGGGGTGCGCGACCTAGAGCTGCTTCAATCGCGCCAGTGTGTCCATCATTTCAGCTTGTTCCTTCACCTCAGACAGCGGCCGCAGTTTGCGCGCCGCACCACGCTTTCCTCAAACGGAAGGGCGCCGAGCGAGATATCGATGCCCGCGCCACCCGCGGCGCGCAGCAGCAGCACACGGTGGCGCAGCGCGAAATCGCGAGCATCCGCAATCCTGCCCTCGTAGGCCGCCAGCAATGGGTCGACGACGGCAGCCTCGTTCCCGAATCCAGCGAGTAGCGTTACATCGACATCCCCCGTCAGTCGCGGCTGGCCCCATCTTTGTACCGCAAGCCCGCCGATGAAGCACGAACGCCACCCTTGCGCGTCGCAGAACTCCTGCAGTTGCCTGGCCGCGTGAAATAGATCGTTCATGGGCGCCGCAGCTTCCTGAACCACGCCTGCATCTCCACCATGCCCGACGATGGACGAGGCGGCAGCGTGGTCAGCGCGTGGTTGAAAGCCTCTTCGAGAATCGCGAGCACTTCGAGATTGTCCGCCTCGCGAAGCTCACGGCGCCGGATGGCATCGAGTTCCGGACCGGCATCCTTCCACGTCCGCACCCAGCGCCGCAGGTCCTTGCGCTCGTCCATACTCCCGACTATACAACGCCACTGCACTCCGGCGACCTGGACGTTGCAAGTCGCTACAATACCGGCATCATGTTTCACCGCCGGTTTTCGCTTCGCCCGGCCGCATGGCTGCTGACCGCGGCAGTGCTGCTTTCTCTGTCGTTTGCCCAGACTGGTAAGCGGCCTTTGAACCACAACGATTACGGTGGCTGGCGCTCGATTTCGAGCCAGCGGCTGTCGCCGGACGGCAAGTGGCTGGCTTACGGGCTGTTCCCACAGGAAGGCGACGGTGTGGTGGTGGTTCGCAACCTGGTCACCGGGAAGGAGCAGCGCGAGCCTGCCGGGGAGCGTCCGGCGCCAGTGCCCGCGGCCACTCCGGAAGAGGGGCCGCCGGCCGAAGCGCGAGCCGTGACCATCGCGTTTTCGTCCGACAACAAGACGCTGGTGTTCTCGACTTTCCCGGCGAAGGCCGATACCGACAAGGCCAAGAAGGAGAAGAAGACGGCGGAACAGATGCCGAAAGACGGAATGGTCATCGTCGATCTGGCTGCCGGCAACGCTACCCGCATCGAGCGCGTGAAGCGGTTCCAGCTTCCGGAGAAGGCCAACGGCTATCTGGCGTACCTGCGCGAAGCGCCCGAGACCACGCCGGCCGCCAGTCCGTCCCCGCAGAAGAAGGCGGGGGGCGGCGCAGCGGGAGCGGCCGGGGCCGGCGCGCGCCCGGAGTTCGGTTCGGACCTGATGCTTCGCAATCTGGCCGATTCCACGGAGCGCACTTTTCCGGACGTGGTGGAATTCTCGCTCGCCGATGACGCCAAACAGTTGGTCTATGCCGTATCGGCCAGGGACACCGCCAAGAACGGAGTTTTCGTGGCCCGGCCGGGCGCGCCTGACGCGGCTGCCGCGCCTGCCGCGCTGCTGGCGGGCAAGGGCAAGTATGCCAAGCTGACCTGGGATGAAAACCAGACCGAGCTGGCTTTCCTGAGCGACCGCGATGATGCCAAACCCACATGGAAGCTCTACCGCTGGGACCGCCACGCGGGCGCGGCCGAGCAAGTGGCATCTTCGGACACGCCCGGCTTCCGCAAGGAATTTGTCATCAGCGACAAGGGCAACCTCAGTTTTTCCAAAGACGGCACGCGCGTCTTTTTCGGCTGTGCCCCGCCCGTCCCCGACAAGCCGGCGGACACCGGCGCGGATGCTTCGTCCGACGACAAGGCCGTGGTGGACCTGTGGTCCTGGAAAGACGACTACGTCCAGCCCGTCCAGAAGGTCCGCGCGGCGCGCGACCGCAACCGCACCTACATGGCGGCGTATCTGATTCCGGAACGCAGGGTGGTTCAACTGGGCGACGCCGCCATGGCGGAGGTGACGCCTTCGGAAAGCGCGCAATGGGTGCTCGGCAGCGACGATCGGGAGTATCGCCCCCTGGCCGACTACGACGAGCGCTACGCCGATGCTTACGTGGTCGACGCCACCACCGGCCGGCGGACGCTGGTAGCGAAGAAGCACCGCGGCACGGTGACGTGGTCGCCATCGGGCCGGTACCTGCTGACCTTCGACGGCAAGGATTGGAACACGATTTCGGTTCCCGACGGCAAGACGGTGAATCTGACCGCCGGCTTGCCCGTGAAGTTCTGGAACGAGGATACGGACACGCCAAGCACGCCGGCGGCCTATGGCTTGGGGGGCTGGACGAAGGACGGCAACTCGGTGCTGCTGTACGACCGCTTCGATATCTGGCGCGTTTCGCCGGATGGCTCGGGCGCCCGGAACATCACGGCTGGCTACGGGCGTAAGCAGAACCTGCGGCTCAGGTACGTGCGCCTGGAGACGGACCCGCGCGAGCGCTGGATCGACGCCGCCAAACCGATGCTGTTTTTCGCCGAGAACCTGAAGACCTGGGAGAGCGGCTTTTTCCGCGGCGCCATGGATGGCGGCGAACCGAAACAGCTCGCGATGGCGCCGAAGTATTTCACGCTGCCGGTGAAGGCCAAGGACGCCGGCGTGCTCCTTCTCACGGAACAGTCGTTCGCGGAATTCCCGGATCTGATCGCCACGGACGGCAACTTCAAGGAACTGGCCAAGGTAAGCAACGCCAATCCGCAACAGGCGCAGACGCTGTGGGGCACGTCCGAAGTGGTCGAGTTCAAGAACGCGGACGGCGTGCCGCTGGCGGCGGCGCTGTATAAGCCCGAGAACTTCGATTCGCACCGGCAGTACCCGCTCATGGTCTATATCTACGAGCGGCTCACGGATCGTGTGAACCGGTACGTCGAACCGCGCCCCATGCACTCCATCAACATCAGCTACTACGTGAGCAACGGGTACCTGGTGCTGACGCCGGACATTGTGTACACCACTGGCTACCCCGGGCAGAGCGCGCTCAAGTGCGTATTGCCCGCCATTCAGGCGGTGGTGGACCGGGGCTTCGTAGATGAGAAGGCCATCGGCATACAGGGCCACAGTTGGGGCGGCTACCAGATTGCGTACATGGTGACGCAAACCGACCGGTTCCGCGCGGTAGCGGCGGGCGCTCCGGTGGCGGACATGATCAGCGCCTACGACGGCATCCGCTGGGGCACGGGGTTGCCGCGCCAGTTCCAATACGAGCGCACGCAGAGCCGCATCGGCGGGTCGATCTGGCAATATCCCCCGCGGTTCATCGAGAACTCGCCGATTTTCTGGGCCGACCGGGTGCACACGCCGGTGATGATTCTGCAGAACGACGGCGACGACGCGGTGCCGTGGTATCAGGGCGTGGAGTTTTTTCTGGCGTTGCGCCGGCTGGGCAGGGAAGTCTACCTGTTCAACTACAACGGCCAGCCGCACGGGCTGCGCAACCGCGCCGACCAGAAGGACTACACCATCCGCTTGCAACAGTACTTCGATCATTACCTGAAGGGCGCGCCGGCGCCGGAGTGGATGACGAAGGGCGTGCCATACATCGAGCGGGAGCGGACGGCAGTCTCGGCGGCGGCGGGCGGGCAGTGAGGGCTGGTGATTAGCTGTTGGCGACAGGAATCGACGCCGGGTTAACGCCGGCACTTCTCCACGTGGATCCGCAGAGGCGGCAAATCTCCAGGGCGTAAGACCAAAACGCTGCCTCGTTTTTGGGACAGAGCTTCGGGACGCCGCCGACAGCAGGACCGGCGCTGCGACGGCCGCTATTTGGTCCCCATTTTGGGACTGGATCTTGAGACGCTGGCGGCGTTGATTTCGGGGCTTTCCGGGTTTGCCCCAAAACTTACCGACCGAAGCTCACTCCACTGGGCATCGGCGTGGGCCGTCTTTGGGGACATCAGCGGCGTCAAACCCGTTTGCCGCTGGCTGGCGTACGTGGTATATTTGGAGCGCGTTTGATAGCTACCGCGAATCCGGCTGAGTATTCTGAGCGACGAAACCGTCGAACCGCTTGTGTTTCTCCCCGATTGGCCCGCTTTCAAATTGTCAGGAGAATTGAGTGAAAAACATCTTCGTTGGCAATCTCGACTTCAACGTTACGGAAGAGGCAGTCCGTAGCCTCTTCGAGAGTCACGGCGCGGTGAACAGCGCCCGGATCATGACGGATCGCGACACCGGCCGCTCGCGCGGGTTCGCCTTCGTCGAAATGGCAAATGAATCGGAAGCGGACCAGGCGATTGCCGCGCTGAACGGCTACACCCTGGAGGGACGGGCCCTCAACGTGAACGAAGCGCGTCCCAAACCGGATCGGGGCTTCGGCGGCGGCGGTGGTGGTGGCGGCCGTCCGGGCGGCGGCGGCGGCGGACGCGGTCCCGGCGGTGGGAACCGTCCTCGCGGCGGGCGCCGCGAGCCGCGCTGGTAGCGGCGGGCCCAGGGGCACCCGTTGCCACCGGCGGGCTTACCTTTAGACGCCGGTGGTGCCGTTCTCCAGGAAGGCCCGCAGGCGATGGCTGCGGCTGGGGTGGCGTAATTTTCGCAGCGCCTTGGCCTCGATCTGCCGGATGCGCTCGCGCGTCACGGCAAAATTTTGCCCGACTTCCTCGAGCGTGTGCTCGCTTCCGTCGTCCAGGCCGAACCGCATCTTGATGATCTTCTCCTCGCGCGGCGTGAGGGTTTTCAGAACTTGCGCCGTCTGCTCCCGCAGGTTCAGATTGATCACTGCGTCCGACGGCGAAATTCCGTTGTGGTCCACGATGAAGTCGCCCAGGTGCGATTCCTCCTCTTCGCCGATGGGCGTTTCCAGGGAAATGGGCTCCTGCGCCACGCGCAGCACTTTCCGCACCTTCGAGACCGGCAGTTGCAGCCGTTTGGCGAGCTCCTCGTTAGTGGGCTCGCGGCCCAGTTCCTGGATCATCTGGCGTGAGGTCCGGATGAGCTTGTTGATGGTCTCGATCATGTGAACCGGAATGCGAATGGTGCGCGCCTGGTCGGCAATGGCGCGCGTGATGGCCTGCCGCACCCACCACGTGGCGTAGGTCGAGAACTTATAGCCGCGGCGGTATTCGAACTTGTCCACGGCCTTCATGAGCCCGATGTTCCCTTCCTGGATCAGGTCGAGGAATTGCAGTCCGCGGTTGGTGTAGCGCTTGGCGATGCTCACCACCAGGCGAAGGTTGGCCTCGATCAGCTCCTTCTTGGCCGCTTCCGCCTCCTGGTGCGCTTGGGTGATGATCTCCAGCGTCCGCCGCAGTTCCGCCGCCGATGCTCCGAAACGTTCTTCGCTCTGCTGCAGCCGCTGGCCAAGGCTGCGCTGCTCCTTGCGCAGTTCCTTGACGCCTTCGGCGCGCGCGCCGCGCCACGTTTCGAGCTTCTTTTGCACGCCGGCGATCTCTCGCTCGAGCGGCTTCAGCTCTTCCACGGCCTCCCGAATACGGTCGATCAAGTGGCGGATCACCGGTGTCTGGAACTTGATCCGCCGCACCAGGCGCGAAGTCCGCACCGTCAGCCGCCCCAGTTCCCAGGATTGACGCCGGTACTGCTTGGGTTTCATGCCGCGCGGAATCGCCTGGAGTTTCTGCCGGCACTGGAGGATCTTCCGGTAATGCCGCGCGATGTCATCGACGCACTTGCAGAACTCCTTCCGCTTCTCTTCCACCAGCTCGTCGGTCAGGATGGGATCGGGAATTTGGACGATGTCGCGCGCCGAGAGAGCGTTCTTGGCCACCTCGTCGCCCATGACGACCATCTCCTGAACCACCAGTGGGGCGCGGGAGAGCGATTTGAGCGCCGCGTTCTGCCCGCGCTCGACGCGGCGCGCGATTTCGACCTCGCCCTCGCGCGTCAGCAGCGGAACCGTGCCCATCTCCCGCAGGTACATGCGCACGGGGTCGTTGATCTTCTCGCCGACGCCCGCGGGCAGGTCCAGATCGACGAGCTCTTCCCCCTCCTCGAGCTTCTTCTCGAAGTCCTTGGGCTCTTCCAGGATTTCGATCCCGGCCGTGTCCAGGCCGGCCAGCACGTCTTCCAGCTCGGCGCCTCCGGCAAGATCTCCGGGCAGGACTTCGCTGACCTCGTCGTACAAGACGTAGCCCTTCTCTTTGCCCATCTGTACGAGGCGGCTTAGCCCTTCGAATTTGTCGTCAAGCGCCACTGAAGCCCCGCCACAATCCCCACGTAACGGAATTGAGATTATTGTACACCACGGCGCGTCCCACTTCTGGGGGGTGAGAATGTCACCTGCGCCCCCGCGCCACCTGATCCAGCCCCTGCAGCTCTCCGGTCAGCCGGAGCGCCTCTTCCCAATTGCCCGCGCGCTCGGATTCATAAATGTGCGCCTTCAACTGCGACCGCCGCTGCTGCTCCCCGGTACGGCGCATTTTCTCGATGGCCGCCAGCACTTCTTCGCGCGACGTCCGCGCATCCTCGCCGAGAACCGCCTGGGCCAGCAAACTCTGGTCCGATTCCTCCAGGCGCGCATGGACTTCTTCAAAGCTCAACCGGCCGCCCGCCTCATGGAGCGCGAATATCGCCTGAAAGATGCGCCGCGAAGAAAGACTGTCGATGGTTTCGATCGACTTCAGCTCCCCAATGACCTCGCTCCACATCTCCGGCTCCGCCAGCAGCGCGTTCAACAGCACGCGCTCGTCGTGGCGCAACGGAATCTTCGGAGGTTCGAGCGTCTTCTCCTGTCTATCCACTGCGGCCTTCTTGAACGCGTCGATTACCCTGCCTTGGTTCGCTTGGTCCACCCCGACGTACCCCGCCACATCCACAGCGATCTGCAGGCGCTCGAGCCGGTCCGGGATTCGCTGCACCGCAGGCACCAGAAATTGAAGCACCGCCACCTGCCCTTCCGTGGTGCGCATATCGTACCTGGCGCGCGCCCGGTCCGCCAGCCAGTAAAAGTACCCCTTGGCCCCCTCGAGCCGCTCCTGGTATGCCGCCGCGCCGCGCTGTTTGCAGTACTCGTCGGGATCGAGACCGCCGTCCAGTTCCATGATGCGGACCTGCATGCCCTCTTCGAGCAGCAGGCTGATGGACCGCTCCGCCGCGTTGGCGCCCGGCGCATCCGGATCGAAGTTCACCACGATTTTCTGCGTGTGGCGCTTCAGCGTCTGTACCTGCTGCGCCGTCAGCGCCGTACCGCAGCTTGCCACCACGCCGCGGAAGCCGGCGGCGGTTACGCCGATGGCATCCATGTAGCCTTCCACCAGAATGACCCGATCGTCTTTGCGAATGGCCTCCTTTGCCCGGTGCAGGTTGTAGAGCACGTAGCTCTTCTTATAGATCGGCGTTTCCGGCGAGTTCAAATACTTAGGTTCGTCCTCGGCCGCCAGCGCGCGCCCGCCGAACCCGATGATCTTGCCCGATTCGTTATGAATGGGGAACATCAGCCGGTTGCGGAAACGGTCGTACATGCTTCCGTCCTGCCGCTTGCCCACCAGGCCCGCCTGGTCCATCTGCGCCGCGGGGAAATTGCGCTGCTCGAACAGTCGCAGCAGCGCGCGTCCCGAGCGGTCCGAGTATCCCAGCCCGAATTGTTCGGCCGTCTCCGGCGTCACGCCCCGCCGCGCCAGGTAACCCCGCGCCGCCTCCCCAGCCGGACCGTCGAGATTGGCGCGGAAATTCTCCTGCGCCAGTTCGTGCATCTGATAGATGGCGCCGCGCAGTTTGGAGTCCTCGTCGGCGTACTGCGAGCGCTTCGGCATGGGAATGCCGTAACGCTCGGCCAGGAGTTTCAGGGCCTCGTAAAAGCTGATGCCTTCCTTCTCCATCACGAACTTCACCACGTCGCCGCCCGCGCCGCAGGAGAAGCACTTGTAGAACTGATGCACCACGTGGACGGTAAAGGAGGGGGTCTTTTCGCTGTGGAAGGGGCACAGCCCCATGTAGCGCTGCGTGCCGGACTTCTTCAGCCGCACATATTCCCCGACGACGCTGACAATATCGACCGAGGACTTGAGCTGCTCGACGAAGTCCATGAAACCCCTTGTGGCTATTATCCCGCACCTGGGTGGAGCAGGCGGTTCCGCCTGCTGTCGCTGACGTCCCGCGCAGCGGGACGCGGCGAGCTTCGCTCGGCTGCGGGCAGGCGGAACCACCTGCCCCACCCGGGCTGGGCGTGCCCAGCCCCTACTTCCCGCTCCAGCAGGGCGCCCGCTTCCCCAGGAACGCCGAGATGCCTTCCTGCGCGTCGGCGGCCAGCGCATTCATCGACATGACCTCCTTCGCATAGGCGTAGGCTTTGGCCTGATCGAGATCAATCTGCGTGTAGTAAGCCTGCTTGCCCAGCGCCACTACCAGCGAGGCGGCCTCCGCCACCTTCGCCGCCAGTTTCCGCGTGGCGGCTGCCAGACCGGAGGCGGGGACCACCTGGTTGATCAGCCCCCAATCCGCCGCCGTGCGCGCGCCCACCAGTTCGCCGGTGAGCAGCATCTCGAAGGCGCGCTTGCGGCCGATGGCGCGCGTGAGCGCCACCATGGGGGTGGTGCAGAAGAGCCCGATCTTCACACCGGGACAGCCGAAGGCCGCCTCCTCGGCAGCCACCGCCAAGTCGCAGGTGGCCACCAACTGGCATCCGGCGGCGGTGGCAATGCCTTGCACTTCGGCGATGACCGGCTGCGGAATGGCCTGGATCTTCATCATCAGCTCGGTCGAGACGTCGAAGATGCGGCGGTACTCGTCGATATTCCGGCCGGTCATTTCAGAGAGGTCGTGGCCGGAACAGAAGACCTTTCCGGCCGCCGCCAGGATCACCGCTCGG
>Ga0224534_1001148_pt1 | contig 14454 bp, 22 predicted proteins | sample 714E12024metaG_FD_172012 | JGI IMG/M metagenome (GOLD analysis project Ga0224534, IMG submission 172012) | Peat soil microbial communities from Stordalen Mire, Sweden - 717 E1 20-24 | ecosystem: Environmental > Terrestrial > Soil > Wetlands > Peat | place: Sweden: Norrbotten County, Stordalen... | reverse complement strand
GGGCTCCTTCCGTCAGGGCCAAAACGGGAAGAATTAGGCAAATACCAGGTGGGGCCAGATCAGAGCATCAAAAGGGGCCAAATCAAGTTGACAAACGCAGGGCTCGAATACTCGGATGAATTCCACGATAATGTTCCGATTGGTGTTCCCCACCTGGGGTGAAGCAGTGCCGGAAGATCTGCCGAGCAGAGTTCTGGGAACGCGGCTGGTTCAATTCGCTCTGTTGCTTGGGGGTGTCTGGCTCCGGCGAATACCGGATTCGATCAACTTCTCGCTAATCCTGGAATAGCGTCCTTTTCCCCCACGCTATTCGAGGCATAGAGAGTCTTATACTTAGTACACTCAGCGCTGGCGACGCGCGTCGCTGTTCACTTTTCTTCCCTCAGCTTGCGCATTCTTTCCCTTCGCTTCCGCGCCCGCAGTTCGACTTCAGCCGCAATTTCCTGCTGTGATTGCCGAGCAGATGCCTGGGCGAGTTCCTGCAGCTCATTCGACAGCGGGGTCAACGTGTATGTTGCGGTGGCGCGGTCTGCGAGTAGCCTAGGCACGGCGGGGTCCGGCAAGCGCAGGAACCCCAGCTCACTCAGCTCAAGCAAAGCCTTGCGAACCGCATTCGGCGACTGGATACCGCTGTGGCGGGTAATGGCGCGATAGCTGATCCGGACTTGCAGCACTTCGTGATGCGGCTGCTCCTTCTCGGCCAACTCCAAGAGAATAGGCGCGATGGCCTTCGTGGCCTCCGACAGCCTGGACCAAAGCCCGGAGCGGATGAGCAACCCCAGCCCTTGCTCGTATCCGACCCTCATTCCTCGCACAGACCCGTCCAGGTGCTTCCTCGCAGGAATGGAGGGCACGCTGAACCGCTCGGCAATCCAGATGGCCGCATCCGCTGGCGAGTCCATCGCGTGCACATCCATCACCAGATCAATCGGCCCCATGGGCTTCGAATCGCAGCCGAAGCACTTCACGGTGTTATTGGTGGTGCGGATGCCGACCGACGCCGTCCGATCGCCGTTCTGGTGGCGCTCCGGATGCCAGCAGTGTATCTTCCTGGCACCATCCAGTCGGAGATCTAGGCGGCGGGCCACATCCGTAATCGGCAGTTTCCGATTGATAAAGCGCATGTCCGGGATGCCACGTCGAACCATGCGCGCCGTAGATGCAGAACCCGTATCACAGAGCATCACGAGAGAGGTCACACGAATCCTCTCAGACTTCCACTTCCATTTCAGCGGAGGTCATACACACCACCGGGCTGAACTCGCCGAAGTCAGCGAGTTGCGGCCCAGGCCCAGGCACTTCCCGAAAATGCCAATGCGCCGCGTCCACCAACACCACATGCCGTTCGCCGTCGTTCCAATCCGCCATCTCAATGATGGCCATTCCGTGCTGTGTGCTCCGCTTCGTCTCCAGGTTCTCTTCCAGACGCTCCAACCTTGCCCGAGTTGATAACTTGCGCCTAATAGTCACGCCTTTCCTCCCTTGACTCGCCGGACTTGTTTCCAACGCACTCCTACGCGACTTGCCCTAATTCAGCCTCATTATCCGCATTTTCTCGGTCCTTCTCGATCTGCTCCAGCTTCGCCAGCCTCACTTGGATGTCCTCCAGGTCCAGCGCGCTGGCCGCATGTTCAAGTACACAGTCGGCCGCACGTACCCGGCTCGCCGGAGGCGCAGTGGCGTCCAGCATGACCTTCAGAAGAGTCGCCGCAGCCGCGCCCGCCGCCTGCTGAAGGCGGCCCAATGACTGAGTAAACGCTTCCCTGCGCGCCAGGCGGTACTCTTCCTGGAACTCCGGGGTTTTGGTGATCCGCCAGGCGGTGACACCCGATATCCCGATGGATGCTGCCGCTTTCTCCATTCCAGGCTGCTGTAACAGCGCCAGAATCAACTGCTCCCGCTGGCGCGCACGCCGCATAATCAAGGGTTCAGACATGTTTAGTACTCCTTTGAATTCTTTGAGATAAGTGCAGATTCAACTTGCTTCGTGGCGGCTTCAGAGTGATGAATCGTCATGCGCGCTAACGAAGCGCCAGAAAGGACCACAAACCACCATGACCGACGTAGAAGCCACCAAGACCGAACAACCCGCCGCCGTTGCGGCACAGGGCGCCCACGTTGCGCCGGAGAAAGCCTCCTCGACGAAGGGCGCCACCAAAGCGAAGAGCGCGCCCAAGGGCCAGAAAAGCGCCAAGGGAAAGCCCAAGGCTGCCCCGAAAGAACCCAAGGCCAAGAAGGCCGCCAAGCCTGCCAAGGCGACCAGCGCGTTGCGCCCCGAAAGCAAGGGTGCCAAGGTGCTGGAACTGGTGAGCCGTTCCAAGGGGGCCAGCCTAGCCGAGCTTATGAAGGCCACCGGCTGGCAGTCCCACAGCGTCCGCGGGTTCATCAGCGGGACCCTCGGGACCAAAATGGGCCTCAAAGTCCAGTCCGCCAAGCGCGAGGACGGCGAACGGCTGTACTCGCTCAGTAAGTAGCACCAGCTTCCCCCCTTCGCCCGCCCGGCTCCAGCCGCGGCGGGCTTCTCTCCTTCATTCCCGCTGTATCCGCGAGTCCAACGCATTCCTCGTGCTCGCAAGCCGTAGCGTTCTGCTGGGGCTGCTGATGACCTCTTCGATGCCGGCACGCTGCTTCTGGCCAAACACCGACGACCACAGATGGTACACGCGCCGAGTCCTGCCCTTGCCTCTGATAGAAATGTGTTGGCGGTCTTCGAGCTCATGGATGGCCACATTAACCGTCTCTACGTGAACCCCCAAGAGCATTGCAATCCGGCGCTGCCCGATCGTCACCGTGGTTCCCTGATATGCATACCGCGCCAGAACACCGTACACGCAACGGGCCGTTACCGACAGCCCGTGGTCGCACAGCACCGAGTCCGGCAGACGGGCGTACTTTTCCGCCTCGCCCTGTTCGGATTCTCCGTACACTCTCTGTTCGGATTTTCCGTACACGTAATAAACACTCCATAAACTGCCCGATTCGCAACGTGGCGACACCACGCCTCGCCGTATCCTGCCTGCAAACCTGAAGCAGAGGGCGCAATGGTGTTTCGCGCCAAAAACGCGCGAAGCCCCCATGCTTGATTCCTTCAAGAGCGTGTGCTGACGGCCTGCACGGCTGGATTCACGTGGTCTTCTTCAGCCGCTCCTGGCGGATCTCGTCGAAGGAGTGTCCGTCGCCGTCGAGTACGGCAGGCTTACCCGAGTATTCCTGGTACCTGCACAGGATCACGTCGGCGTACTTCGGGTCTATTTCCATTAGCCGCGCACGCCGGCCTCGGCGTTCACACCCGATCAGCGTGGAGCCCGACCCGCCAAACAGATCAACCACGATGTCGCCAGCCTTGCTGCTATTGAGGAGCGCCCGCTCGACCAGTTCCACTGGCTTCGCAGTGGGATGGAGTCGATTGGCCGCGGGCTTGTTCTCTTGCCACAACGTTGATTGCGACTTGTCGCCATACCAGGGATCCTTCTGTCCCGCAACGTGGCAGTAGAAAATCGGCTCATGCTGAAACTTGTACCGGCCGAATCCCCAGGCGAATGTATTCTTAGCCCAGATGATTTGGCAGCGAACCGCGAAGCCCACCGCCTCCAAGGCGGTCTGGAATTCGCGTTGCCAGGATGAGGAGTGGCAAACGTACAGCGAGCCGCCGGGCTTCACCACACTACGAAACGAGCGAAACGAATCGTGGAGGAACCGCTGAAACTGTTCGGGACTCATACGGTCACCCTGGATCTTCAGCCGGTCCTCGGTATAGCCCTCGTAGTCCACGTTGTAGGGCGGATCGCTGAAAACCAGATCAGCCGCATCACCACCCATCAGCCGCCGGACATCAGCTTCAATCGTGGCGTCGCCGCAAAGCAGCCTGTGCTCTGTCCCTCCCAGCAACCAAAGATCACCCACGACAGTGGCAGGTGTATCCGGCACTTCCGGTACCGAATCCTCGTCGGTAAGGCCGTCGGAAAGGTCCTGGCCAGCCAGCAACCGGGCCAGTTCTTCGTCTTCAAACCCAAGGACGTCCAGGTCGAAGTCCTCCTCCCGAAGTGCTGCCAGTTCCACCGCCAACATCTGTTCGTCCCAGCCGGCGTTCAACGCCAACCGGTTATCCGCAATTACCAGTGCTCGCCGTTCTGTCTCGCTGAGATGGCCCAGGACGATCACCGGAACTTCACTCATTCCGAGCTTGCGGGCCGCCAGGAGGCGCGCGTGGCCGGCGATGATCACATGATCCGGGCCGACTAACACCGGGTTCACGAACCCAAAGGCGGCGATGCTGCCGGCGATCTCGGCGACCTGCGGGTCCGAGTGGGTTCGTGAGTTCCGCGCAAACGGAATTAATTTCTCGACCGCCAACATCTCCACCGTGAGGGCGATAGCTTTCTGCTTGGTCGTCTTGGCTTTCATTGGCAAACTCCCTGGCGCGGCAGACCTTCAGGATTCAGTTGAAGGCTCCGGCTTTTTTGAAGCTGAGTTATCAGCCTTGGAATTAGCTGATTGCGGGGCTATTGCGACGTCCTGGCGTTTCAGCCAGTGACGTCACGGAACGGTCACACACCTTGTTATATGGTTTTGATTCAAATACTTAGACCGATTTGGCGGCTTTTCTGGCTGCGCGCGATTTGGGACTCCCAATGGCACTTTTGACGGTCGAGTGGCGTCACAGAGCATCGAGAGAAGGGCGCGTTAAGGTACTGACCCGAAAGAGCTCAGCGGAACAAAGACATCGGCCAAATGATGTCGCACCCCCAAATCCCCCCAAATCCCCCGACACTCAAACATAGGACGTTCCTTTTGGTTTGCCGTTCTCCGAATCGAGTGTCTCAGGATGTAGCTGCGCTCCAGACCGCCGGAACGGACGAATTCGCCGAACTTGTCACCCAAGACGAAGATCGCCCTCCCTTCTCGCTCGACGCAATCGGCCGGAAGTAACCCGCGCTTAATCCACGCGTAGATCACATCCGGCGTGACGCCCAGCCGACGCGCAAGTTGTGATGGTCGCAATCGACTAATTCCTGTCATAAGTCACTCCACATGCCTGATTAACCGGAGAATTTAGGCATAATGCTGCTGTATCCGCCAATTGTAGAGCGACCGAAAGATGGTCGCATTTCATTCGGCATGATCAAATGGTCAATGGGCGGCTCGAGCTTTTGAAATCGTACCTTCGAGTGATCGACCGCAGCAAGACCACCGCCGCCGCGTCCGTACTTGTCGGTCCGAGGATTCGCTCCAAACAGCCTTAAGGCTTGTGCAATACGGTCGTCATCAAGGCTCGGTCTATAGGCTGCCTCCCAGGCGGATGCGCCCGTTTCCGTTCCAGACCGGGTTGACAACTTTTACCTTTGTGGACCCTGTGAGTTCTGCAGTTAGGCACAATCCTTTGAGTGACCGCCAGAATACGTGAATTAGCTGTATTCAGGCTCTTTAGTGCTCCATTAGCATCGACAATGTTTACTACTTGTGGCCAAATAGAATCAGGGAACCGGTGGAGCTGGTCTCCTCCAGGAATGAAACAGACAAACGCGAAAGGTTGCCGACTTTTACGCCAGTGAGGGCCGAGCAGAGTGGGTTGGCCGAGACCAAATCCGGCTTGTGTTGACTCATCCGAAGAACCAAGCGGCAGCGGCGCGGGGCGCGCGGCGAAGCGATTGAAAAGACAGACGATATGGCAGAGCACACGGGATGAGTTAACTGGGCTCATCCATCTGATGGACCTATGTGATTGGATCTATTAGACATCCGTATTGCGTGAATTGGCGATTTTCACTCAGTCCGGTAATTTCAGGGCTCGAAGTACGCTGGTTACGTTGGTTCTCACTTGCTCTGCCAACTTGCGTTTCAACTTCGCACGGTCCGGAGGTGATCCCTTGAACTTGCGGAGTTGTGGCTCGTTCGCGGCCAAGTCGGCCCAAGTCAGTGGCTTGCCGAACTGTGCTCCAAAGAAATAGAGCACGGCCCACAGATACGCAGTCTTCTCGTCCATGATCGGGGCCTTCGCCTGCCCTCGAACACCGGTAGTTCGGCGCGGCCGACGAAACTCTCTTAGGGCGCGACTCTGTATCAGGTGTGTGCGGGTTTCTTGGAATCCGCTAGTTACAAAAGCGCGATATGCTTTCCACGCTGTTTCTGCCGCCACTGCCCATTGCTCAACGGTTTGTCTAGCGATGTCAAATGCTGGCGGTAAAAACGACGTTGGAAGAATTGGCGCGATTATCGGCACGAAGGGGGGATGGAGTGTCTGTCCAAAGTACGGAACCGTGAGGCGAACTACCATGTCCCAAGGGACGTCCAAGCGGAGCGCCGTTTGAAGGAAGAGCATCTTGCCGCGTTCGTGGGGCCAATCGACGCCGGTTGGATACGTGACCAATTCATCATAGGCGCTCAAGTCGATAGCCAAGATTCGCTCTTTGGCATTCGGATCTTCTGCCCACAGCCGCTCTGCTGATTCGGCTATTTCCTCTTCCATGGTTTTCCTGTTGTCCGCATAAGGATCACGGGCCATATTGGGGATCCGGGTTCCGTCTTCCCCCTGTCGTGTTGACGGCCACAGAGGGCTGCCGCCCGTGATATTAGTGGGGCCAAGCGCCATTTCTTCTCATGGTTTTTTCCCGTTGGCTATTGTGCTCACACTTTTGCAGTCCTGCTCGACTTGATGTTTCGCGACACACTGTCTATCGTCAATGACATGCGGGCGGTCGGCTACATGCGCGTTTCAACTGAAAGGCAAGCAGATCAGGGAGTTTCCCTGGACGCCCAGGAAGCAAAGGTCCGCGCCATGGCCACAGTCCAGAGCGCAACGCTGGTCGAAGTGATTGTGGATGGCGGCGAGTCCGCCAAAAGCCTAAACCGTCCTGGGCTGCAACGGTTGCTCTCGCTAGTGAGCGGCGGCAACATCGACTCGGTTATAGTGGCAAAACTCGACAGGCTGACCCGATCCGTAAAGGACCTCTGTGGTGTGCTTGAGCTTCTGGAGAAGAAGAAGGTCGCCTTGGTCTCCGTCGCCGAGTCGCTTGATACCAGTTCAGCCGCCGGCCGGTTGGTCATCACGATCATGGGCGCGGTCAGCCAATGGGAGCGCGAGGCCATTGGGGAACGGACCCGCGATGCGCTCGGCCACAAGAAGAGGAAGGGCGAACGGGTGGGGAATATCCAATTCGGATACCGGCTGGCGCCGGACGGCAAGCACGTCGAGCCTGATCCTGGCGAGCAGGCCGCGTTGGGCGAGATCGGTCGCCTGCGTAAGCGTGGCCAGACGCTGCGAGGGATTGCGGCTGCCCTGAACGGGCAAGCTCGGCGTACCCGTCGCGGCACTGCCTGGCGGCACGAGCACATCGCACGGATCATCAAACAGGGCTCACAAAGGGCGATCTAATCTTCGACCGGCCTGGTATGCCCCATTTGTTTCGGCCTTGAATCGGCGCGCCACGACGCGTGCTTCGCGAAAAGCGTGCTGAAACGCCGACGAACCCAGCCTGCCACGACTGGCTGAATAGCGGCTTCTTGTCACTTGCTTTCCTGCAGGACCGGAGTGATGACTTGACATGCAAGGACCGGTAATACCGGCCCGCAGAAAGTGGAATCACTAGAGATGACCTCCGACAGCAGGGATTCCGAACATGTCACCGACCACGATCTGGAACGCTACCACCTCGGGATGATCGTCGAGGAGACCGAACTTGCCGCACTGGAAGAACACCTCCTGGCGTGCTCGGCCTGCGCGGAGCGCGCGCAGGCGACGGCGGATTACATTGACGCGATGCGCCGGGCGATCGTCGAGGGAGATCACGACTTGTAAACAGTTGCGGGCCCCAACGCATGAGCGGCTGTGATCACGAGGCCTGACGAACGCGAGAGGAGGTTGCCAGAAGGGCGCCTGCCCGGTATTGTGAAGACACACTGGCAGCCCGAAGCCCGGCTTGGCTCGCTGCCAAGCCGATCATTCAGGAGGTGTACCGTGACTATGCAGAAAACGGAATCTGTGCGGCGGGAGCAGAAACAGCCGCGCCGCTGGTTCCATCTCAGCTTCATCAATAACCGGGGGTTCCTGGGCGCCGCCATCGTGCGGGCCCACGGTGAACTCACCGCCATCCAGGTTACGCGGGATCTCGGTATCTGCCCACTGGGGCCGGACGCCTACATCCCCAACGATGTAATGTGCACGCCCCTCAACTGGAGGGACATGAAACGGATTCCAGCCGATCTTCGCAACCGCCTACTGAGTGAGGCGGAAATGCGCTCCCGGCTGGATGGAAAGAGGGTGGACGAGTGAGCCAATCGAAAAAGATCACAGAACACGTGAACGCACGCGTGTTGCGGAATCCTACTGAGCAGAAGCTTCCGTTGTCGCCTGCGTGGAAGCCGGGGCCGTCTTTCTCACCGCAGTTTTCTTGGCCGGGCCATTCTGCTTTGCCGCCTTTGTCGGCGTTGCCTTCGTGCCAGCGGCCTTCTTCCGGGCAGCCTTCCTGGAAGTTTTCTCCTGTTGCGCCTTGGCCGCTCTGACCCTTGCCCACCGCTCCTTTGTTGCAGCGATGATTCTTGCCATACCAGCCTTGCTGATCCGGCGTTTGGGCTTCGGTGCCTCCGGCGTGGCCAGCGCTGGCGGCTCAGACTCTCCCCGGATCTTCGCCCATCTACGCTGTTGGGCCTCTTTCATGCGTCATCGAGCGGCTGCGGAGAATTTCCTCCGCTTCCTGGTGGGTGCTTCCGGTGTGGCGGGAGTGGCGGGGCCACCGGGCAGCATCGCCCGGAGTTCGGCAATCTTGGTATCGATCTGCCGCTTCTGTTCCTCGAATCCAAGGATAGCGGCGGTGATGATTTCGTACGTCAGTCTTGGCGGCATTCTATCTCCAGTGAATAAAACAGTTTACCGCTCATTTGATGCGAGCACGGGATGACTGCCTTGCCAAGCACCTGATTTCGTAGCGGCATCATTCGCCATTGTATGGCACATGGCATGGCGACAACCGTGCTACGTTGCACGAAACTCGACTTTGCCGGACGTCCCGGATAGCTACCGATATGAACTGATATCGGGCCGCTTTTCGCTCATCGTCCGGCCGTCCACCCAACTGCCAGTAGTGGTGGAACGTTGCGTGGGTCGCCAAACGCTCATTCCAAATCGAAGTTCCTGGCGATAATCGCCGCCCGTAGCCGTGCGGAAGTGGACTTTGCGGGCTGCGGCCCGATTTCAAGCTCGGCCTACGGCTCGCGCGAACTCCGCGTCGCCTGCCGCGTCTTGTCGAAGAGTTCTTGGAGATCCGCCATTGCCGCCGTGTCGCCCTTCGCCAATTCCGCCGTGACCCTGTCCCGCAACGCCAATAGATCCTCCAGGGCCTTTCGGCTGCTCGCGTCCGGCGTCTGGTTCGCCATTTCGCGGACCCGGCTGAAGAAACGACTGGTCGTTTCGGCGCCCAGGCCGAAGTTCTTTTGGTTCGCCTGAACGTATGCGAGGCTGATCAGGTCCCGAAGCTGGGCTCCTGCGTTCTCCAGCCGCGATTGGCGCAGTTCATTTTCCAGCCGGCTCGCTCTAACGTACTGCGGGACGAATCCAACGAGGAATACGGCGACCAGCGCGATGGCGGCGACAATGATCTTGTTCTGCATGTTGCGCCCTCCCCTTCGAGGGTAGCTCACGGCGCGGGCCAATCGCCTGCTGCGGATCGGGATTCGGCCATCGTTGCGCGCGGTGGCCCCGACTCGTACCAAACGGGGACGAGAGTTCAATAACCTCGCCTGTGCCCAGAATCGTGCCCAGAATCGTGGTGCGCATTTCTTTGGAATTGTGCTACCCTTTCGCCGGGCCGGGTCTTTGTGCCGGGTCCGAGGAGTTCCCACTTATGAAACCGATTGTGATCGCCGCTACGCTTGTGTTCACTTTTGGTGACGGCTGTGCCCGGACTGCGTCCCTGACCCCGCTGGAACGACAGCGGCTGGTGGCGCACCTGGAGATGACCGGAAGCTGGCTAGCCGATGAGGTATCCGGCCTGTCTCCCGCGCAACTCCAGTTCCGGCCTGCGCCAGAGGCATGGAGCATCTTGGAAGTGGTAGAGCACTTGACAGTCGCCGGCCCTATCTATTGGCAGCAATTGCACGAAGCGATGAAGGCGCCGCCGCGCAGTCAGAGGCAGCCCGCCAGAGACGCCGACGTTCTCTGGTACGGCATCGACCGGACGCAACGGCAGAAGGCGGTGCCATCGGAAGAGCCGAAGGGGCAATTGCACGATTTGAGAACCGGGTTGGACGCCCTCCGGAAGCTGCATGCCGAGATGCTGCAATACGCCAGGACCACCGCCGAAGATCTCCGGAGCCATGTAGTGGAAAGGGAAGGAAGCGATGCGTATCAGTGGCTGCTCCTGATTTCCACTCACGAGCAGCGGCACATTCTGCAGATTCGGGAGATCAAGGCGAACCCGAAATTCCCGAAAAAGTAGCGGCGCCGTTCGATCGGCCCGCGCGTGGCAGGGAGCGCTGTGCTACGCGGATCTCCGGCCTGAGGCCGGCATCCGCATGGTTGAGCGGATGGGAAGCCACAAGAGCCAGAAGAGACCGAGGGCGGTTGCCGCGCCTCCTACCAGATACATCGGCCATGGGCCGAACATATCGAGCAAGGACGCATTCTTCGGCTTGCGGCACAGGTACATGTAGTTGGTGCCGAGAACCGCATTGAGCCCGCCGACCGCCGTCGTGTAGGCCAGGAGCAGACCAAACGCGCACCATGGCGCGCGGCGGCTGAGCGGCGCCGCGCGGCCGAACACCAGAACCGCAATCGCAACAACAACTCCACCGTGTGCTACGAAGAAATAAATGGCCGGATAGGAGGGCCACGGGGACCACAGGTCCGGCGTGAGCAGCGCCATGCCCGCTCCCGCCAGCCCGGCAAAATACGCAAACTCAACCACGATCGGGACAGGCTTAATGCACGTCCAAACTGCGCTCCACACTGTCAGGTCGCAAAGCTGAAGCGGCAGATTCGCCAGGTGGACGCCCTCATGTGAGTAGCGGAACGCCCACCAGATCAGTTCGTTCCCGGCGAGACCGAAGCCGAGCGCAAGTCGCACTGGCCGGGAAAACCCTCCGGGGGAGCGCCGGCACAGCGCAGACAGCAAGATTGCCGCGCCGGCAATCCCGATCAGCAACGAGATGTGGGCGTACCCGAGCAGCGGCACCCTTCGATTTTACAGGAAGGGTGCTCCAAGATTAAGTCTTATCCCTGGCGGCCCGAAGGAAGAGACTGCGACCCGGAGGATCGAAGGTAAGCGGCGGGGTGTATATTGAACAGGATCCCCGGCTATGCCCTATGGGTCACGTTGAAACATCCGCTGCAGCGCCGGTCTGCGATCCTTGGGTTGTCACGCGATGAATGTGGAGGTGGTCTGCTACTCCGGCTACAAAGGGGACGAGCGTCCGGTTCGTTTCCGACTGGGTGGTCAGGATTACTCTGTGGAAGAACTGCTGGATCAGTGGTACGGGCCGCAGGACGTCTTTTTCAAAGTGAAAGCGAACGACGGCAACGTGTACATCCTTCGGCGCTGCTCTACGACGCCTGAAGGTGACTGGAGCCTGGAATCGTTCCGTGACATCAGACGAGGCAGCTGAGAGGAAATGCGATGCCCACGGTAGCCCGAGTTGGCGCTCGCAACCCGCCTTCAACGATGATGGGACTAGAGAGCAACGATGCAAGCCAGCCCGCCACGGCTCACGCATCGGTGGACATTGAGCCGCGGCTCCGGCAGCCGGCCAGCCCGCGGAATAGCTACCGATATTGGCGGATAACGCTCCTCAGCGGGTCCGCGTCACCGCCGTCTCGTTTGGGTCATTCGACGGTTTGGCGACTATACGTCCGCGCGGCCATACTCCGGCGGTCATGCCCGCTCTCGCGGGACGGCGTTTAGGGGTTTGGCGAACCGGCTGAGGCGACTGCTCGATATCGAGAACCAACCACCGAACTCGTTTGTGTCGGGCCTGCAAACACGCCACGCTCTAGTACGAGCAATGGGCGATAGACAAAGCGACCATCGTGGTCAATCTGCTGTATTGTATTGGTGATGGACCGAGACGAAGGCATGTTCGACAACGCGTCGCAGGCTGCGGGCGACGATGCCGACGAGACGCAAGGGCAAGCAGTTGCTCCGCTGGGTTCGTCGGAACCGGTGCGCGTTGCGGATCGGCCGCATCTATTCACGATCTGGCTTGCGAGCGCCGCACTCGTGGTGAGTGTGGCATCTGTGGTCTTCTCTGGCCTGCAGTGGTTTGAAGCTCACGCCGTAAGGAACCGGCCCGCTCCAGTCCAGGTTATCGAGAGGCCTCGGCTCTCGTTTCAGTCCGCAGGTGCGGTCAAGCTACTGGAAGCGGGGACTGGAACCAAAGTCGATTTTCCTGCCGGCAGGGCCGAGCAGCTACCACGCGACCCACACCTTTATCTAGCTGTCACACTAAACTTCAAGAACACAGGTAGGACTGTGGCGTCCTTCGCTGGCTGCATCTACGATTCGTATCTGTCATACGCATACACCTCAGCGGACCCAACCAGCGCGAAGTCCATGGGCCTCCCGTATAATCGACCGCCACAAGAAAGAACAGAGTATCAGTGCGAGCCGAGATCAAACAGCGGGACTTCTAGTCGCGCGCTGACGCTGTCCCCGGGTGAATCTGTAGAGATCCTTGTCTCTTCAATACCGCTAAGCAAAGCCGAGGTAGCGAACATCAAGGTAGGACGATTGGCCTTGAGCCTGGTCGGGGCCATATCGTATGAGGACTCCTTTCATCAGATGCTGAAGACCACCTGGACGGGTGTTATTCTTCCGGGCGCTGGATTCAGCATGGCGTACGTTGGCTACCTGCCCTAGGCAAAGTGCGGTGAACGCGAACCGCTTCCCGAGATGATGCTTGGCGTGTGGGCTCGACGTCCTTCAGGAACACCCGTGAAACCTCAGACACTGATTGGCCATCGGCGTATCCGTCCGGCGATCCCATGTGCGGGTCCTCGGGCAGTAGCGGTACAGGGGCGGCATTCGATCAGGCGGTAGCCGTCGTCCGAGCGGCCAGCCATTTGTCGGGCAGCAGATCGGCGAGTTGTGTCATGGGATGGCCGCTGATCCGCTGGAACACGTCTCGCAGGTAGGCGAACGGATCGATGCGATGCCGCTTGCAGGTGGCGATGAGGCTGGTCAACACGGCGGCCGTGTGTCCGCCGTTGTCGCTGCCCAGGAACGTCCAGTTGCGGCGGCCCACTGCCACACCGCGCAGGCTGCGCTCGGCTCCGTTGTTGTCGATCTCCAGATCGCCGTCCTGGCAATAGCGCACCAGCGCGTCCCAGTTCGACAACGTGTAGCCGATGGCTTGGCCGATGGGACTCTTGGGTAACACCTGCGGCCGCTCCCGTTTCAGATACGCTTCGATGTCGGCCAGGATCGGTAAGTACCGCGCCTGGCGTAGCGCGTGGCGTTGGTCGGGATCCATTCCGCCCTCGCGCGCCTCCCGCTCGACGTCATACAACAGATGGATGTACGCCAGCATCACCATCGACCGCATGATGTCCGACGATTGCGCTTCAAAGTACTTGCGCCGGGCGTGCGCCATGCACGCCACTTCCGTGACGCCGCGCGCGGCGTCTTTGTAAGCTGGTGAGCCCGCTGTACGATCTGATGAAAGCGCAGGCGCTGAGTTCGAAGGTGCTGCAGACCGACGACACGCCGGTGCCGGTGCTGGACCCGGAGTTGCCGCACACTCGCACGGGCCGGATCTGGACCTACGTGGGGGACGCGGTGCATCCCTACACCGGTGTACGACTACACGCTAGATCCCGTCGTAACCGGAATAGGCGTCCGCTTGCAGATAACCGCGGAAGTCTCATCCGGACCGTCCCGGCTGCGATTGGTGTCTCAATTAGAGAACATGCAGCCAAATATCGGAATGGAGGCTTGAGTAAGGAGTCCATAGTGGCTCGCCGAACGCACTGATTCCTAATAACTTAGATCGTTCTTCATTGATGGGTGTCAGACCGCTTCGGAGGATGCGATCACGTGGAATTAATTGGAACGAAATGGAATTAGATCCGACGCGCGGAATTAAATCCGTCAGTCGGTGTACTTGCGAAGCGCGTCTACAATCTGGCGGCGCTGCTCCCCTTGGGCGAGGTCGAGATCGTCCCAGCTCGATGCCTTACAGCTCTGGCCGTCGCCGAGGTCAATCTCCATGCCTTGAAGGTCTCCTAGAGGCACCTTCTGGCTGTCCAGCTCCGTGAATATCTCGCCAAGATGCTCTCGCCACGCATCACCGTGCTTGTTTATTGCGCTGCGGATAGCGTCCCGTCGCTCTCGGTTGGCGCGGCTTCCTCGTCTCTTGCCAGTTTTCAAAACTTGTGGAAAGCTATCTGCCGGCGCCGGCCTTTTGCTGCTGTTTTCCAGAGCTCCCGTCTCTCGCCCGTTGGATACTCCGATCACGTCGTACGTCTGG
>Ga0224534_1001147_pt1 | contig 14454 bp, 15 predicted proteins | sample 714E12024metaG_FD_172012 | JGI IMG/M metagenome (GOLD analysis project Ga0224534, IMG submission 172012) | Peat soil microbial communities from Stordalen Mire, Sweden - 717 E1 20-24 | ecosystem: Environmental > Terrestrial > Soil > Wetlands > Peat | place: Sweden: Norrbotten County, Stordalen... | reverse complement strand
CCAGTCGCGCTTGAACGCCTTGGCCTGGCCAACAATGACATTGAAGCCGTTGTCGCGCAGGTTCAATCCCTGCGCCGGGCCTTGCACGCCATAGCCGATGATCGCGATGACCTCGTTCTTGAGCACCTTGCGGGCGCGGGACATCGGAAATTCCGCGCGCGTGATGACTTTTTCCTTGGTTCCGCCAAAATCAATAATCGCCATAATTCAATCTTTCTCGTTTGTGTGTTGGTTCAATGTCTTCAACTCGTTTAAGTGAAACGCTAATTCTAATCATCAGCACCCGTCAGTCAATTGCAAATGCAGTCAAAAGCTGGTTGCCGGGGATGATGGGGTCGTGAAACTGCGTCCGGGCACCATCACTTGCGGGGCAAAGCAACCTTGCCCGTGCGCGTGATTTCCTGCACGCCGAACGAATCCATCAGGCTGATGAATTTCTCCACCTTGCCTTCGGCGCCAGTGATTTCGATGACGAGCGATTTTGGCTGCACGTCCACGATTTTCGCGCGGAAAATGTCCGTGATCTGCATCACCTCGGCGCGGGACTTGGAATCCACCGCGACCTTCACGAGCACCAGCTCGCGGTCCACGTATTCGCCCTCGCGGAAATCCTGCACCTTGATCGCGTTGGGCAGCTTGTTGAGCTGCTTGACGATTTGTTCCAGCGTGGCCTCGTCGCCGTGCGTGACGATGGTCATGCGCGAAAGGTTGGGGTCGTGCGTCGGGCCGACGTTGAGCGTGTCAATGTTGTAGCCGCGGCCGCTGAACAGCCCGGCCACGCGCGTGAGCACGCCGAATTTGTTTTCCACCAAAACTGATATTGTATGTCGCATAAAATCCGTTTGGACAACGGGTGGCAAGGCTAACAACGAGAACGAAAGCGGTCAATTTGCAATTTGACTTCAATTTGACCTGGTTCGACAAGTTATTTTCTGATTTGGGCTGAAATTTTTAAGCTCGCACGCGGCGATGGATGCTTTAGAATGCCCGCCGTAAAAACCCATGTTGCGTCGTGATCGTCAGATTCGGACTCAAATCAGCCAGTTGGCCGACGCCTTTCTGGTGGCGGCAAGTTTTTGGTTTGCGTTTGTGTTGCGGGCCGATCCACAACTTGCCGCGTGGCTGGGTCTCGATCAAATTTCCGGGGATACGTTAAACAAGGACGCCATTCTTATTCCGGTGGCGATGATTTCCGCGGCCTTTCTGCTCGAATCGCAGGGTTTTTACAATCGCCCCGTTTTTTGCCCGCGTCACGCTATTTTGTGGCCGCTCCTCAAAGGGTGCGCGCTCGCGACCGTCGCCATGGTGCTGGCGGGATTCGCCCTGCACCTCAACCTGCCGCGCTGGGTTCCGGTCTGGTTCGGCGGCATCAGTTTCGCGCTGATTTACTGCAAGGAGGAAGCTATGCGGCTGGCGTTCAAAAGCAGGTTCGCGCAGGGTCAATACAAACGCCGCTTCATCCTCGCCGGCACGGAAACCGAAACCGCCCGCATCTGCCAGGAACTCGAGGGGCGAAAAGATGAAACCGTCGCCGTCATTGCCCGGTTCAATTTGGCCAGCCCGATTCCGCAACTCGTCCAGATGCTCCACGAACACGCCGCCAACGGCGTGATTTTGAGCGGCAAGCACACCTATTTCGAGCAGATTGAAAATGTCATCAAGGTCTGCGAACTTGAAGGCGTCGAGGTTTGGCTGGTCGCCGACTTTTTCACCACGCAGATTTCGCGCACGAGCTTCGACGAATTGCTCGGACGACCGCTGCTGATTTTCCGCACCGCGCCCGAAACCTCATGGCCGGGCCTCATCAAGCAGATGATGGATTTCGGCGGCGCGCTCCTGCTGCTGGTGCTGTTGTTTGTGATTCCGGTCATTCCGATCATTGCGCTGGCCATCAAGCTCTTCTCGCCTGGTCCGGTCCTTTTCCGCCAGCAGCGTTCCGGGCTGAACGGCGCGCCCTTCACGCTCTACAAATTCCGCACGATGGTCACCAACGCCGAGCAGTTCAAACACGAACTGGAAGCCATGAACGAAATGCGCGGCCCGGTTTTCAAGGTCACCAACGACCCGCGCGTCACGCCGCTCGGAAAAATCCTGCGCCGCTACAGCCTCGACGAACTGCCGCAGCTCTTCAATGTCTTGCGCGGCGAAATGAGCCTGGTCGGGCCGCGCCCGCTGCCGGTGGATGAAGTCCGGCGTTTCAACGACCTGGCCCACCGCCGCCGCTTGAGCGTGAAACCCGGCATCACCTGCCTCTGGCAGATCCAGGGCCGCAACCAGATTTCCGATTTCAAGGACTGGGTGCGGCTGGATCTGGAATACATTGACAACTGGTCGCTCTGGCTGGACATCAAAATCCTGCTTCGCACCGTCCCCGCCGTTTTCATCGCCACCGGCGCGAAATGAAATGGCGTCATTCGTCATTTGAAATCTTATATGCCGCCGAAATCAACATCACGCTCCGAACAACCCACCTCCGTCGTCACCGGCGCCGCCGGCTTTCTCGGCTCGCATCTGGCCGACCTGCTGCTGGCGCGCGGCCACCGGGTCATCGCCATTGACAATTTCATCACCGGCAGCGTGGACAACATTTCGCACCTGGGCGGCCACCCGAACTTCAAATTCATCCTGCAGGACGTCACCGAGTTCCTTTTTCTGAACGAACCGGTGGATTTCGTCTGGCACTTTGCGTCGCCCGCCAGTCCGATTGATTATTTGAATTTTCCGATTCAGACGCTCAAGGTCGGCTCGCTCGGCACCCACAAGGCGCTCGGTCTCGCCATGGAAAAGGGCGCGCGCTTCCTCATCGCCTCGACCTCGGAAATTTACGGCGACCCGCTCGTCCACCCGCAAACCGAGGAATACTGGGGCAACGTCAACACCATCGGCCCGCGCGGCTGCTACGACGAGGCCAAGCGTTTCGCCGAGGCGATGACGATGGCCTATCACCGCGAACACAAGGTCGAGACGCGCATCGTGAGAATTTTCAACACCTACGGCCCGCGGATGCGCCTGAACGACGGCCGCGTCGTGCCGGCGTTCATCAGCCAGGCGCTCAAGAACAAACCCGTGACCGTTTTTGGCAAGGGCACGCAGACGCGCAGCTTTTGCTACGTCTCGGATTTGATCGAAGGCATCTACCGGCTGATGATGAGCAATTACGATTTGCCGGTGAACATCGGCAACCCGGCGGAACTGACGATGCGCCAGTTCGCCGAGGAAATCATCCACGCGACAAAATCGAAAAGTAAAATTGTTTTCAAGCCGCTGCCGCAGGACGACCCGAAACAGCGCAAGCCCGACATCACCAAGGCGAAGAAGCTCCTGAAATGGGAACCCAAGGTGAAGCTTGCCAATGGCCTGACCGACACGATTGCGTATTTCAAAACGAAAGTGTAGGAGACGACGCAAGGAGTCTCCAACTTTTCAAAATTTGGGTCTCGTTACCTCGAGACCTACAAATTAAATTGTGTGCGGATGATTTTTCGCGCCCGACAATTTGAATTTCGTTTTCCGCGCCCGGCGCTCGTCATGGGCGTCGTCAACGTCACGCCCGATTCCTTTTCCGACGGCGGAAAATTTTTCAGCCCGGCAAAAGCCGTCGCGCACGCGCTGGAGCTTGTCACGCAAGGCGCGGAAATCCTCGACATCGGCGGCGAATCCACCCGGCCCGGCGCCGAACCGGTGAGCGAGGCCGAGGAATTGCGCCGCGTGATCCCCGTCGTCAAAAAACTTGCGGCCAAAATCAAAATCCCCATTTCGGTTGACACGACGAAGCCCGCCGTCGCGCGCGCCGCGCTCGCTACCGGCGCGAGCATCGTCAACGACGTGGCGGCCGCCCAACGCGCAGATCCTTCCGTTTGGAGTTCCGCCTTCGGGCGGCCAATCCCCGTTGACGGACCAAACCGCCTGAAGGCGGAACTCCAAACGGATGCGATGTGGAAAGTCGTTTCCGAATTCCGCGCCGGTTACATTTGCATGCACGCGCAAGGCTCGCCGCGAACGATGCAGAAACATCCGGCCTACACGGATGTCGTCCGCGAAGTCGGCGATTTTTTCCGCAAACGGCTGAAAAGATTGAACGCCGTCGGTATTTCACCTGACCAAGTGGTGTTCGATCCCGGCATCGGTTTTGGCAAGACGCTGGAACACAATTTGCAGTTGCTTGCGAACCTGCGGCGTTTTACAAAATTGAAGCGGCCGTTGATGCTTGGCGTTTCGCGCAAATCGTTCATCGGAAAATTGCTCGGCGAAGCCTTGAATGAACGCTTGCCAGCCTCGCTCGCGTGCGCGACTCTGGCCGTCGCCGACGGCGCGCAAATCATTCGCGCGCATGACGTGGCGGAAACGGTCCAGGCCGTGCGGCTGGCGGAAGCCCTGCTGGCCCGGAAGATACATTGATGCCCGACCAGATTCACATCCAGGATTTGTGGCGGCCCGCGCTGGAAATTTTGATCCTCGCGGTGCTGATTTATTTTGTTTTCAAGTTTGTGCGCGGCACGCGCGGCTGGCCGGTGGTGATCGGCTTTGTGGTCGTGCTGCTGGCGCTGACGGCGGCCACGACCATTCTGGATTTGAAGGTTCTGCGCTGGATTTTCGGCAGCGCGTCCGTGTTCATCGCCCTGGGCGCGCTGGTGATTTTCCAGCCGGAACTGCGCCGGATGCTGGCCGAGCTGGGCAACCTGCCGCTGTTCGCCACCGCGAGCGAGCAGCGCGAAAGCATCGAGGTCGTCATCCAGACCGCCGAGCGGCTGGCCGAGGTCAAAATCGGCGCGCTCATCGCCATCGAACAGTCCATCCAGCTTTTCGAGGCCGTCGAATCCGGCGTGCCGGTGGATTGCGACGCGACGCCGGAGATGCTGGAGACGATTTTCTTCCCGAACAACGCCATTCACGACGGCGGCGTCATCATCAAGGGCGACCGCATTGCCTACGCCGCGTGCATTTTCCCGCTGACGCAGCGGCAGGATTTGAACAAATCGCTCGGCACGCGGCATCGCGCGGCCATCGGCTTGAGCGAGGAAACCGATGGCGTCATCGTCGTTGTGTCCGAGGAAACGGGCATGATTTCGCATGCCTACAAGGGCCAGTTGGTGCGCGGCGTGACCCTGGAGGAACTGCGCTCGTTCCTGACCTCCGTGCTGTTGCAACCGGCGAAATCACAGGGTGCCGTCGGATGGCTGCGCGCGCAATTGGGCGAGCATCACAAACCCGGCCCCGCCGTTGTCATCAAAAGCGAGCCGCGACCGGCGAACAAACAGCCGGAACACTGAATTTTTATGCCGATGCGTGACTGGCTCATAAAGGATTTCATCTGGAAATTGTTCTCTCTGATTCTGGCCGTTGCCATCTGGCTGACCGTCCACAAAATTCTTGAGGAATCGGCGCCGCCGCCCGTTCTGCTGCCCCGGCCGGTGGCGATGACATTGACCAACACGTTCGCCAACCTGCCCGTGCTCATTGTGTCCGCCGCTGCCGACGTGCGGGAATTTCGCGTCACGCCGGACGCGGTCTCGGTCACCGTCAGCGGCCGGCCCGAAATCATGGCGTCGCTGCGGGCGGGCCAGATCCACGCGCTCGTGGATTTGACCGACATCGAAACCGCGCGCGACCTTCACCGCACCGTGGCCATCTCGATGCCCGCCGGCGCGACCCTGGTGAATGTGGATCCGGCGGAAGTGAACGTGGTCATCCCGCAGCAACCCAAAAAACAATGAGCAACCCCAAAAAAATCTTCGGCACCGATGGCGTGCGCGGCACGGCGAACATTGAACCCGTCACGGCGGAAACCGCGCTCAAGCTCGGCCGCGCCGCCGCGCACGTCTTCAAGAATCTCCAGACGCAATCGCGCGGACGCGGCCGGCACAAGATTGTCCTTGGCAAGGACACGCGGCTCTCCGGCTATATGCTCGAAAACGCCATCAGCTCCGGCATCCTTTCGATGGGCGTGGACGTCCTTTTCATCGGGCCGCTGCCCACGCCCGGCGTCGCCTACGTCACGCGCAGTTTGCGCGCCGACGCTGGCATCGTCATCACCGCCTCGCACAATCCCTACGCCGACAACGGCATCAAATTTTTCCGCGCCGACGGCTACAAGCTTGACGACAAGATCGAGGCGAAGATTGAAGGGCTGGTTTTCAGCGGTGAAATTGAAAACATCCGCCCGACCGCCGGTGAAATCGGCAAGGCCGTCCGCATTGAAGACGCGCTGGGCCGCTACATCGAATTTGCCAAGACGAGTTTCCCGAAATATCTGACGCTCGAAGGCCTGCGCGTCGTCGTGGATTGCGCTCATGGCGCCGCCTACAAATCCACGCCCTGCGTCCTGCGCGAACTCGGCGCGGACGTGATCGTTTTCGGAAATCACCCGGACGGAAAAAACATCAATGAAAATTGCGGTTCGATGTTCCCCGAAAATCTCTGCGCCAAAGTCGTCGAGCACAAGGCGCACCTCGGCATCGCCCACGACGGCGACGCCGACCGCGTTCTGCTCTGCGACGAAAAGGGCAATCTGATTGACGGCGACGACATCATGGCCATCGCCGCGCTCGACATGCTCGCGCAAAAGACTCTGGCCGGAAACACCCTCGTCTCCACGGTGATGAGCAACGCCGGACTCGAAGCCGCCATCGAAAAGGCCGGCGGCAAAATGATCCGCACCGCCGTGGGCGACAAGAACGTGATTGATGAAATGCTGAAGCACGGCTTCCGGTTCGGCGGCGAGCAGAGCGGGCATTTGATTTTCCGTGATTTTGGCACGACCGGCGATGGCCTCGTCGCTGCGCTCCAGATTTTGCGCATCATGAAGGCGAAAGGTCAGCCGCTTTCAAAGCTGGCGAAATGCTGGATGCGCTTCCCGCAGCTCGTGACGAACGTGAAAGTGCGCGAGAAAAAGCCGTTTGAGCAATTGGACGGCGTGACGAAGCTCGTGGCCGAGGCGGAGAAGGAATTGAAGGCGCAAGGCGGACGTTTACTGCTGCGTTATTCCGGCACGGAACCGAAGGCACGGTTGCTGCTCGAAGGCCGCGATGCTAAGGTTTTGGAAGGCTGGTCCAAGAAAATCTGCGGCGCGATTCAGAAGCAGATTGGAGTTTAATTTTTTCTTTGCTGATGGAGAAACTCATTTACTTCAGCTTGAGAAGTTAATCTGAATTTAAGGCCAGTAAAATTCGTGAATATTTGACGATGGCCCGATTGTGAGCACAGGTTTACCCTTATCCAATATTGCTCCGCCCAAAGAAGCAGTTTGCCAAAATTTTCTTCTGCTTTGACTGCTGATAATTGGCGCGAACTTTCCGAACCGCGCGACATAAGTCCTTTGCGACAGGCAGGCCAATCCATGTCTAAAAATATGAGTGATTGCGTTCTTGCCAGAAATAACATCGCCAATTCTCCAAAGACACCTTCCGCAATCCACGAGTCCTCCTTTTGTCTCTGCTCGATTTCGCGTTGTATTTCGTCATTCGGCCTTTTTTCATTAAAACCGCCCGGCTTCCAGAAAATTTGATCGAGATGAACAATGGGAATGGAGTAAATCGAGGACAATGATTTGGCTAAATAACTTTTGCCAGAACCGCTATTGCCAATTATCACAATTCGACTCAACATACTTTTGTGGATTGTTAGAGTTTCAGGTCATTTCCACTTGTCCAGATTTTTTAATCCGTGTGCATCTGTGTGCATTCGTGGTTGAAACTTCGCGCCTTTACTTTGCCGGCAAATGGAGTAGTTATTCTCCCATGAACGATACCAAGAATTTTCTGGTTCCAATCGTGGTCGAGCAGACCGGACGCGGCGAGCGGACGTGGGACATTTATTCCCGCCTGCTCGTGGACCGCATCATTTTCATCGGCACGCCGATTGATGACAACGTTTCCAACATCATCATCGCGCAGCTTTTGTTCCTGCAAATGTCCGACGCCAAGAAGGACATCCATCTTTACATCAATTCGCCCGGTGGCAGCGTCACGTCCGGCCTGGCGATTTACGACACGATCCAATATCTCACCTGCGACGTGAACACCTATTGCGTCGGGCAGGCGGCGAGCATGGCGGCGGTGCTGCTGGCGGCGGGCACGAAGGGCAAGCGTTACGCGCTGCCGAACGCGCGCATCATGATCCACCAGCCGTGGGGCGGTGTGCAGGGCCAGGCGTCGGACATCAGCATCCAGGCGAAGGAAATTTTGCGGCTCAAGGACCGGCTCAACGAAATTCTCGCCAAGCACACCGGCAAAACCTTCGACGACATCGGCAAGGACACCGACCGCGACAATTTCATGTCGTCCGACGAAGCCAAGAAATACGGCCTCGTGGATCAGGTCGTGGTGTCGCGGAAGGAAATTCCCGGCGGAATGGATAAATCGTCGGTGGTGGTGTAAATGGCCCGACCGACGAACATCACGCTGTGCAGTTTCTGCGGCAAGACGCACGCGGAAGTGCGCAAGCTCATCGCCGGGCCTGGCGTTTACATCTGCGACAATTGCATCATCCTTTGCAAAAATGTCCTCGACCGCGAGCTGCAGATTCAAAACCAGAAAAAGCAGCCCAAACTCGCCGTGCCCCGGCCCGCCGAAATCAAACGGCAGCTCGACCGCTTTTGCATCGGGCAGGAGCACGCGAAAAAAACACTGGCCGTCGCCGTTCACAACCATTTCAAGCGCATCCAGCCTGAACCGGTGGAGGAAAATGAGGAGGCGCCAAAAGCTCCGCCGACGAAGCACGCGGACGTGGAAATCGAGAAGAGCAACATTTTGATGATTGGCCCGACCGGTTCGGGCAAGACGCTGCTCGCCCGCACGCTGGCGAAAATTCTGGACGTGCCCTTCGCCATCGCCGACGCCACGACGTTGACCGAGGCCGGCTACGTGGGCGAGGACGTGGAGAACATCATTTTGCGGCTGCTGCAAAATTCCGATTACGACGTGAAACGCGCCCAGCGCGGCATTGTTTATATTGACGAGATTGACAAAATCGCGCGCAAATCCGAAGGGCCGTCCATCACGCGCGACGTGAGCGGCGAGGGCGTGCAGCAGGCACTGCTGAAAATCCTCGAAGGCACGGTCTGCAACGTGCCGCCGCAGGGCGGACGCAAGCATCCGCAGCAGGAATACATCCGCGTGGACACAACGAATATTTTGTTCATCTGCGGCGGCGCGTTCGTCGGCCTGGAGCGCGTCATCCAACGGCGGCTGGGCCGGCACGTGATGGGCTTTGGCGCGATTGGCGAGGCGCAAAAAGACGCGGGCGCGGCGCGCGGCGAGATTTTGCAGCACGCCGAGCCGGAGGATTTGCTCAACTTCGGCTTCATTCCCGAATTCATCGGGCGCCTGCCCGTCGTGACGACGCTCGCCGAGCTGACCGAGGAACAACTGGTTTCCATTCTCACCGAGCCGAAGAACGCGCTGACGAAGCAATACGCCAAGCTGATGGCGATGGAAGGCGTGGAACTGGAGTTCACGCCCGACGCGCTGCGCGAGCTGGCGGCGCAGGCGATGAAAAAAGGCACCGGCGCGCGGGCGCTGCGGAGCCTCATTGAAAGGCTGATGCTCGATTTGATGTATGAAGCGCCGGACGGCGGCGACATCATCCACGTCAAAATCACGCGGCAGGTCGTGCGCGGCGAAGGCAAGCCGATTGTTCGGCGCAAGCAGGACGCGGAGGCGGCGTAAGTATTAGTGGTGGAACAAACCTTTGACCTTTGTGAAAAATGAAGGTGAGCGCAGTTGATTGATATATTTTGCCCAAGAATCTTCCGTTCCAAATTTGCACGAATGGATTCCGTGGTTCCGCATCAAACAGAATTGACGACGATGAGTGTAATTCGTGTCAAATCTTTCCGCCGTTCCCTTGAAAATTCGCCACGCATCGCCGCCGTCCCTCGCGCGTTTGCAAAATTTCCAGGATGGCAGCCGCCCGTTGAATTCCGCAACTCCGCTCGACAAAACATTCCCCCCGCGCCATGCTGAACGCATGGCATTTGAACCGGAATCGCCGCTCGACTCGCTCTGGCAGGAATACGGCCGGGCGTTTCAGGATTGGGACGACCTCACGCTCGCGCGCTGGCTGGCGCAGACGCTCGGCGAGCTGGAAGGCCGCGCGTGGCGGCTCTCGCATCCGCTCGTCGGCGCCTACCGGCTCGCGGCGCAAATCGCGCACGACCGGCAAATCTGGTTCAAGCGGCTGGCCACGCCGCCCGCCGCCTACGCGGAATCTCCGTGCTGCCGCGCGCCATTCCTGCCGCTGCTCACGCGCGACGTGCGCGAGTCGGGATTGATCTGCCAGCATTGCAGCGAAACGCTCGTGCCGTTCGAGGAAATCCCCGCCGGGTTGCGCGCCGAAATCGAAACGTGGGCGCGGCAATACGAACCCGTCCACGCCGTCGCGCACTGGGACGACCACCAGCGCCGGCGCGCGGGCAATTACGACGCGGCCTGCGAAAACGCGGCGCAGCAGGCGGAACAACTGCTCGCCCGCGCCGGCCGCGAGCTTGCGCCGAAGCTGCTGGATTCCTGCGCCGCCGCCGTCTGGGAAGATCAGGACGAGTGTCTGGAAGTCCGGCCGGAAGACGTTCCGCTTTGACGGGAGAAATCCTGTTGTCCCGCGCTGGTGAAAAGCATATAAACGGTCTCGTGAAAACGTTCCGAATCTGGTTTTTCAGAATCCTTTGGTGGTTGACCTTCGTGGCCATCGTCCTGGTGATCATTGTGCTCGCAAACCGCGAGTGGATCGTCAGGGAACTGGTGGAACGGCAGATTCGCAAGGACACGGGCATGGATCTGGAGATTGGCGACTTTTCCTTCAGCGTGCTGGATCCCAAGATGACACTCGGCAACTCCAGGCTTTACAACCCGGCGGATTTCGGCGGCACACTGTTTCTCGACATCCCGGAACTGCACATCGAATACGACCGCGCCGCCCTGCGGCGGCATGAACTCCACATCATTTTCATGCGGGTCAATCTCCGTGAATTGGACGTGGTGAAAAACGCGGCCGGCGCGACCAACCTCATGTCCATCGTCAACAAGGTGGCGCCCCGAAAATTCGGCGGTGGCCGGACGGTCGCCCCGCTCAACGGTTACAAATTTATGGGGATTGACCTTTTGAATATTTCCATCGGAACGGTGAAATTCATTGACATGAAGAACCAGATGCACAACCGCACGCTGGCCTTCGGCATACAACACCAGGCAATTACCAACGTGAAATCGCCCGCCAGTTTCACCGGCCTCGAGTCCGTGCTCTGGCTCCGCGGCGGTTATTGGGTGGGACTGCCGGGAAGCCGGCCTAAACATCCCGCCGGCAGCATCACCGGCATCACCACCGGCACCAATGTGGTCAACGCCACCAGCGCCAACACCGTGGGCACAAACGCCGTCGTTACCAACGCGGTCAATGCCGTCAAAGCGCCGTGAGCAATTGAAACCGGCGAAATTCAAAAGTTGTCCCGCGCCGTCGCGCCGCGTATAAAGCCGTTGTGAAGCGGATATTCAAATGGCTCCTCCGGCTGTTCATCGCGGCGGTGGCGCTCGCCGTCGTGGCCGTCATCGTTTTGCTCCTGACCTACAACTCGATTCTGCGCGTGGTGATGGAGCGCCAAATTCGCGCGCAGACCGGCATGGACACGGAAATCGGCAGCTTGAAAATCGCCCTCATTTCGCCGACCGTGGAAATCCAGAATCTTAAAATCCACAACTCGCCGGACTTCGGCGGCACGCCCTTCCTCGACATCCCGGAAATCCACGTTGAATACGACCGCGCCGCGCTCGCCCGCCGCGAAATCCACGTCAAACTCCTGCGCTTCAATCTCGGCGAACTGGACATTGTAAAAAACCAGGCCGGACGGACGAACATTTTCCTGCCCGGCATCAAATCGCAGGCAAAAAAATCCGGCGTCGGCGGCAATCCCCTGGCGAATTTCAAAAAGCAATCCGGCTACGATTTCACGGGCATTGACATGCTGAACGTCTCCATCGGCAAGGTGAAGTTCATTGATTTGCAGAACCCGCGGAACAACCGCGAGCAGACCATCGGCATTGACGAGCTGGTCATCCCCCAAGTGAAATCACCGGCCGACCTCGCCGGTCTGGGCGCGCTCATTTACCTGCGCAGCGACGGCTTTTTCGATTCCTTGGTTGATCACAAGAAATCGGGCTTGGACATTCTGAAACAGCTCGGACTGTAATGACCAATTTTTTCTTTGCGAGTTGACACAGGGCATGGAAATAGACTGTCCAATCATTGATGAAATGAAGCCATGAAAGCCCTCGCACTCCTCACGGCGATTCTGGCGCTGGCTTGTTCTGCCCCGGCCAGTCCGCCCACTGTGGAGGAGCTATGGTCGCATCTGTTCACCAATTCCATCATTGTCTGGCAAGCGCCAACCAATGATCTGCCGGAAAGTTTTTGGACATACAAAACACTCCTGCACATTTTTCCGGCGCCGGTCATTTCCAATGCCGTTGTTCTTGCTTCACTCAAACTCAAAGAATTTCCGCGACCATCCACCAATGATTTTGACATTTTGGAAAACAAAGGCGCCAATTATCCTGGTCCCATCTTCTCCATTTTCAAAATTGCTCCTAATTCCGGGCTTATGCTTTATTGGTTGCCGCATCAAACCACCAATGCAACGGGTATTCCTGCTGACGAAATTCTTGTGAAGCGAGCATGGCGCTGCGCCGTCCTGTTAGGGATTGCCCCTTCTCAAGTCGCGTTCAAAGACCTGACTTCTCATTTCAATGAAGATGATAACGGCAACAAGCTGACCAATCAAATTTCCGGTCGCGGCGTCTTTTTAACGCGTCTGATTGATGGCGTTCAATACATCGGCAACGGAAACGACGGCTTCATTTCCGAAGGTTTCTGGATTGAGTTCGGCAGCCATGGAGAAATCAGAAACTTTGTCCTGATTTGGCCGAACCTTGAACGTATTAACCATAATCCAACCGCCAGCCCGCAACAGATCATCGCCTGTATCCGAGCGCATAAAGCCATCGTGCTGCCAAACGGTGATGAGGAAAATTATTTTGACAGGCTTAAAACATTGGCGAGTGTGAAAAAACTCACCATCACGAAAATCACGCCTTATTACAGCGAAGGCAACTTTGGAGAAGTGCCGACAAACGATGTGCCGCCCGAATTTGTAACTCCAATTGCCGAATTGGAAGCCGTTGCTGATTTTGGAAACAGCAATGCCACCGTCCGACTGCTTTCCCCAATTCTTTCGCCGGAAGTCAGCCGATTGTTGGGTAACAAGCCAAAATAGCACCAGCCATTTTCGCCTTTTTCGCGCGTCTCATTTTCCTTAACTTTGTCGCGTGCATCGTGAATCCGTCAAATCCGCCGCCCGCCTCGTTGTGAAACTTGGCACGGGCGTGCTCACCGACAGCCGCAAGCAGCCCGACCCGGCTCAACTTGAGCAGCTCGTCGCCCAAATTGCCGCCTTGCGAAAGGCCGGCAAGGAAATCGTCCTCGTCACCAGCGGCGCGGTCGGCGCGGGCATGGGCGCGCTCGGTTATGAAAAACGCCCGGCTGAACTCGCCGAGCTTCAGGCGTGCGCCGCCGTCGGCCAGTCGCGGCTCATGACCATTTACGAAAAACTTTTTGCCGCGCACGATTTGCACGTCGCGCAGGTGCTGCTGACGCACGACGACCTCGAACATCACGAGCGCCATCTCAACGCCCGCAACACGCTCGTCACGCTGCTCGGACGCGGCGTCGTCCCCATCATCAACGAAAACGATGCCGTGTCGTTCACCGAAATCAAGTTTGGCGACAACGACAAGCTCTCTGCGCTCGTCGCGGCGCTGCTGCCCGCCGATTTGCTGGTGATCCTCACGACGGTGGACGGCGTCATCGAAAATTTCGGCAGGGCGAACCCGAAAACGATTCCGATCATCGAGCAGATTGACACCGGCCTGGAAAAAATCGCGCGCGGCACGGACAGCGAGACCGCCGTCGGCGGCATGGCGTCCAAAATCCAGGCGGCGAAAATCGCCGTGCGCTCCGGCATCCCGCTCATCATCGCCTCCGGCAAAAAGAAAAGCGTGCTGGCGAAAATTCTGGCCGGTGAAACGGAAGGCACGCTCTTTGTCGCGCAGCCGAACAAAATGCACAGCCGGAAACGCTGGATTGCCTTTTTCCATCATCCCAAAGGCGCGCTGTTTGTGGACGACGGCGCGAAGCTGGCGTTGCGCGAGAAGGGCAAAAGCCTCCTGCCGCCGGGCGTGGCGCGGTGCGAGGGCGAGTTTGCCGCCGGCGACGTGGTGCGGATTTGCGATCTGGACGGGACGGAGTTTGCGCGCGGCATCGCGCGGTTCGATTCCGCCGCCGTCCGCGCCCGCAAACTGCCCAAGGAAGAACTTGTGCACCGCGATGATTTGGTGATTTTGTGAGCCGAATTTTTAACGCAAAGACGCCAAGACGCGAGGGCGCAAAGATGAAACAGAATAAATTTTT
>Ga0224534_1001137_pt1 | contig 14532 bp, 13 predicted proteins | sample 714E12024metaG_FD_172012 | JGI IMG/M metagenome (GOLD analysis project Ga0224534, IMG submission 172012) | Peat soil microbial communities from Stordalen Mire, Sweden - 717 E1 20-24 | ecosystem: Environmental > Terrestrial > Soil > Wetlands > Peat | place: Sweden: Norrbotten County, Stordalen... | reverse complement strand
TTTGCTCACCCTGCGTCGTCGCCTTCCAGGCTGTGACCAGATGGTAGTATTCGCCTTCGGAGTCATGCCGGACCTCAAAGATGACGGAACAGAGGCGGCCGCGGCACCATCCGATTGCACGAAACTGTTCCGGATTGTCGCTCTTTTGGTCAACCACGTACACCTGGTCGAAGATCTCCCGCGCGTCTTTCAGGCTTACGCCATGTTTCCGTTTGACGTCCCGGCTCTTCTCCCGTTCGAAGTCGAAGCGCATGGCCTAATATAACTGTTATATCATTCCTCGGCTCGTGGCCGGATGACCCGTGAGAATTCCTTGCGATAATAGGAGAAGCGCCATGATTCTCAACGTGACAGTTCCGGACGCGGTGTACCGGCAGATGGCCGAACTGGCGGCGCGGCAGCAGGTTTCCGTGGAACGGATCGTTGCCGCGGCGTTGGCCGAGCAACTGTCCGGCTGGGCCCGCGTGGAGCAAATGGCCGAGCGCGCCAGCCGCGAACGTTTCCTGGCCGCGCTGAACAAGGTTCCCGCCGCCGAACCTGCCCCGGAAGATCGGCGCTAGGTGCATCAGGTCCATTTCAGGGAAAGGCTGTGAAAGCCCCGAGGCTCGGCGGATGTCCGTATCGGAGTTTCGTGGTCTGGCCCTGAATTTCTCTTCCTCCGCGGCGCTTCGGAGATGAGGTTGGATGCTGTTGCGGATCGGCTTCGTTGCCCTGTGAAGGTCTTCTGCCCAAAATGGCTCGGCGCCCCGCAGCCCTTGCCGTAGTGCAAAATGGTTTCTATATGTTGAAGTTCAATGGTGCCTGGCGTTATGACGCCCCCGCAAGCATTCCCCGTGAGGTGATTGACGACTTTTTCCGACTCATCGGCAAAATTGCGGCCCAAGGGGACCGGCAGGAACTGCTGGAGCACTTCAAATCCTACTTCGCCGAGGCAACTGGCGCGGCCCCTAGCCGGAGTTCGAGCGCAAGTTGGGCCGAAACGGATTTGCAGCAGTACATGTGGAAAGCCGCAGAAAACGCGCCGATGTTCATTGAAGCCTTCTACGATGGCTGCGAGGCGCTTCGGCAGAACACCAGTATTGCGCCACCTGACGTCAAGATCGTCAACCGTATACTGTCAAAGCACAAAATCAGTTTCGAGATCCGGCCACCCAATCTTGCTTCTCGCGGCGAGCCGATGGAGACCGTCCCTGTAGTTAGAGAGACTCCTTCGGTGGATGACGAAGTAAACGAACGCATCCAAGCTTCACTGAGCGAGTCCGAAAAGCTTCTGTCCGAAGGCCGGGCTCGGCCAGCAGTCCAGGAGGTTCTATGGCTATTGGAGACAGTCTCGACTGCCTTTCAGGGTCTCGACACCGGCAGCGGAACCGTGCAGGGAAAGTACTTCAATAAGATCGTCGGCGATCTTCGCAGGCACAGTCAGGGCACGACGCTTGACCAGGTTCTCGAATGGGTCACGACCCTCCACGGCTATCTTTCATCGCCCACTGGCGGCGGCATCAGGCACGGCACGCATTTAAAAGCGGGCGTTGAAACAAGACCCCATGAGGCGCGTCTTTTCTGCAATCTAATCCGTAGCTATATTGATTTTTTGTTGAAAGAGCACAGGCGACTGAAGAAGAACTGACACCAACGGCCGGGCACTCGGGCACGCTATGATAGAAGTGCGTGCCCAGTATCCGACGAATGTCAGTTAACCCCGTGCGTCGCTGATCGAAAGCCGCCGGGCGAGTTGATCAGTTGATAGTCGGGCAATGCCGCAAACAGCATCGACAACGAGGCGATTTTGTAACGCTCCGAACATGTAAAGATGAAAGTCTGGACCGACGCTCTATCGGGTGCAGAGAGGAACGATGTCGAGACCGGTAATCAGGATCGAGGGCTACCTCACGGAATCGAAGCTCTCGCAAGTGCTAGAGCAGCTCCTGCCGGACGGTTGGCTGGGTAACGAGGTTCGCGTGACGGGCAGCCGTCAGCGATGGGACATGTCATACCAGGTTGGCGGTATGATCACCGTGGTCGAATACGACCGCGATGAACACTACCGTCACTCGGTCAGAATCAAGGGCGATCGTGCGAAAGATGAGGTAGCCCGGGCTCAGGGGCGTCGGGTGGTTCGCTTCCCGTACTGGATTCAGCTCGACAGTCTCACTCTAGGGCACTACTTCGGCTTGGAGGCGGTAGTCGAGCAGACATTCCCCCACGGCTTCATTACGACGAAGCTCTTTCCGGCGTCATTTTGCGAGCTTGGAATCGAACGTTTTCAGGCCGAGCTATTTACTCTGCCGCTGATCGTTCGAGCGGCGGTCGTGTCATCCCTGCGCGAGCGTGTTGCGGAGCACGGGCTCCAATATGTCCTGCCGACGTCCCTGGTGCACATTATTGCCGCATGACCGGATGCTCCCCGGGAATCGCAAATTCATGCTCAACGGTGCAAATGGAGCGCTTCTCAAAAGGTGTATTTCGGGGACATGTCCCTGGAGTGGGCTCCATGCGGTGCCCGCTAGAACCCCGTCTGCTCGGTGCGGGCGATGATTTCGTCTTGTAGCGCGGTGGTCAGGTCGCAGAAGTAGTCGCTGTAGCCGGCCACGCGCACGATCAGGTCGCGATGCTGCTCGGGATGCGCCTGCGCCTCGCGCAGCGTCTCCGCCGTCACTACGTTGAACTGGATGTGATGGCCGTCGAGCTTGAAGTAGGCGCGCACCAGGTGCGCCAGGTTGTCGAGGCCCTCTTCGCCTTCCACGGTCTTGGGGGTGAACTTCTGGTTCAACAGGGTGCCGCCGGTGCGCACATGGTCCATCTTGGAGGCCGATTTGATGACCGCGGTGGGGCCGCGGCGGTCCGCGCCTTGGGCCGGCGAAATGCCGTCGGAGTGCGGCTCCCAGGCCTTGCGGCCGTCGGGGGTCGCACCGGTCACGGAGCCGAAGTACACGTGGCAGGTGGTGGAAAGATAGTTCACGCGGTAAGCGCCGCCCTTGGTGTTGGGGCGTCCGTTGACCTCCTCGAAGAAGGCGTCGAAGACTTGCGCCAGAATGGCGTCGGCGTAGTCGTCGTCGTTGCCGTACTTGGGAGTCTTGTTCCACAACATCAGGCGCGTACTTTCACGACCGTCGAAATTGGCGGCGAGCGTCTCCAGCAGATCGGCCATGGTCAGCGTTTTGCGATCGAAAACGTGATACTTGATGGCGGCGAGGCTGTCCGTACACGTGCCGGGGGCAACCGCCATGATGTAGGTGGAATTGTAGCGCGGGCCGCCGTCGTGGTAGTCCTTGCCTTTGGCGATGCAATCCTCAACCAGCAGCGAGAGGAACGGCGCCGGCATATGGCGCGCGTAGAGGCGCTCGATGACGTTGTTGCCGCGGACCTTGATATCGATGAAATGATGTAGCTGGCTACGAAATGCCGCGAACACATCCGCATACGTTTGGAATTGGCCGGTCTCGATTCCGATCTGCTTGCCGGTGCGCGGATCGAGGCCGTTGTTGAGCGCGATCTCCAGCACCTTGGGCAGGTTGAAGTATCCCGTGAGGATGTAGGCTTCCTTGCCGAACGCGCCGGTCTCGACGCAGCCGGAAGTGCCGCCGGCGCGCGCGTCTTCGATGGACTTGCCCTGGCGCAGCAACTCTTCCACCACCATGTCGGCGTTGAAAATCGACGGCTGGCCCCAGCCCTTGCGGACAATCTCGAGACCCCGCTTGAGGAAGCGGTCGGGACTCTTCCTGCTCAATTGCAGGTTCGAGGAAGGCTGCAACAGGCGCATCTCGTCGATCACGTCCAGGATGAGGTACGTCAGGTCGTTCACCGCCGACGAGCCGTCCGGTTTGAGGCCGCCGGTATTGATGTTGCAGAAGTCCGTGTAGGTGCCGCTCTCGGCCGCGGTGACGCCTACCTTGGGCGGCGCCGGCTGGTTGTTGACCTTCACCCAGAAACACTCGAGCAGCTCCCGCGCCTGTTCCCGGGTGAGCGAGCCGGCGTCGATTTCGCGCTGGTAAAACGGATACAAATGCTGATCGAGGTGGCCGGGGCAGAATGAATCCCAGGTGTTCAGCTCGGTGACCACGGCGAGGTGGACGAACCAGTAAGATTGCAGCGCCTCCCGGAAGTTACGGGGCGCGTAGGCGGGCACGCGGCGGCAGACCTCCGCGATCTTCTCCAGTTCGGCCCTGCGCTGCGCATCGCTTTCCCGCTCCGCCATGCGCTCGGCCAGCTCGGCATGGCGTCCGGCAAAGCGGATGACGGCGTCGGCGGCCACCGCCATGGCCTTGAGCTCCTGCTGCTTGTCGTAGGCCTCCGGATCGTTAAAGAAGTCCAGGCGGGCCAGGCTTTCCGCCACCTCGGTTTTCAGATCGGCGAGGCCCTTGCGGTAGATCACGTCCCCCAAGACCGTGTGGCCCGGCGACCGCTGCTCCATGAACTCGGTGTAAATGCCCGCCTCGTAAGCGTCCTTCCAGGCCGGCTCCATCTCGGCGAAGATGCGGTCGCGCATGCTGCGGCCCTGCCAGTAGGGGATGATCTCCTCGCGCTGGATGCGCTGGGCCTCCTCGCTCACCGAGTAGGAGATTTTCTCGCGCGAGTCGAGGATTCGAAAGTCCTCCATGCTGTGGCAACAAAGCTCGGGAAACGTCGGCGTGCCCTTGGGCGCGGGTCCGCGCTCCCCCACAATCAGCTCGCCGGGGCCGATGGCGATGGTGCGATGCTCCATGATGTACGCCAGCGCGTTGGCGCGCATGAGGGGTATCGACAGTGGCCCGCTCTGCCGATCATAGAACTCGGTCAGGAGTTTGGCGCGTTCAATGGAGAGCCAGGGCTTCGTGTCCAGGCTCGATTGACGCAATTTCGCTACCCGTTCCGTCATGGCTACCCTCGAACTCTTACGTTCAAACCGGCCCGCACCAGGGCGTCGCGGAAGCGCGCGAGGTCCGCCGCCGTGGGCTGTGGCGCGTCCCCCAGCCGGTAAGTCAATCCGAGCCGCTTGTATTTGCCGGCGCCTATGTGGTGATAGGGTAGCAGCTCGACTTCGCTCGCCGGAAGCTTCCCCAGGTACCGGGCGAATTGCCGGATGTCCTCATCCGCGTCGTTGATTCCCGGCAGGACGGGAATGCGCACGGTCACCGCCCCGCCGCGCGCCACCAACTCTTCCAGATTACCGAGAATCCGCCGGTTCGAAACACCGGTGTACTGTTTGTGCTTGACGGGGTCCATCAGCTTGAGATCGAACAGCACCAGGTCGGCCGCGAGCGCCACGTTCAGGAACACGCCGCTGGGCGCGTAGCCGCAGGTCTCGAGCACAGTGCCGATGCCCCGGTCCCGGCAAGCGCCGAGCAACGCGGAAACGAACCGCGGCTGAGCCAGGGGCTCGCCTCCCGAAAGCGTGACGCCGCCTCCCGACTCCTCGAAGAAAATGAGGTCTCTCTCGATCTCCGCGACCAACTCGCCGACGGTCAGCCGCCGGCCGGCGATTTGGCGCGCTTCCGCCTGGCAGACCTCGGTGCATTGGCCGCAGCGGCGGCAGAGGGCGGAGGTGCGTACGGTGCCCTCCACCAGGGGCCAGGGGCCAGGGGCCGGGGGCCAGGGAAAAGAGCGGGCGGAGGTATGGACCGTGCCATCCACGTGCTCGATGGCGTGTTGCGGACAGGCGGTGACGCAATCGCCGCAATGACGGCAACGCTCCTCGAGATACAGCAGCTCGGGTTGCAACCTTTGACTTTCGGGATTGTGGCACCACCAGCAGGAGAGCGGACAACCCTTGAAGAAGACGGTGGTACGGATTCCCGGCCCATCCTGCGTGGAAAACCGCATGATGTTGAAAACCACGGCGGTGGATTCGGCGGCACTCACGAAACCAGCGCCTGGGCCACGCGCGAGGCAAGCTGGTCGAAGGTGACGATCTCGTACAGCGAGGGGTCGGACATGATGCGGGCCACCAGGGCGGCGTGCATGGCGTGGCCGGCGCGCTCGGCAATGACGTGGCCCAACAGGGGGCGGCCGAGGAGCGCGAGGTCGCCAATGAGGTCGAGCGCTTTGTGGCGGCAGCACTCGTCGGGCGCGCGCAGGCCCTCGGGATTCAGCACGCCGCCGTTGTCGAAGCCGACGCAGTTCTCGAGCGAAGCCCCGCGGATGAGGCCCATATTGCGCAGTTGGTCCTCATCGGCTCTCCAACCGAAAGTTCGGGCAAAGGCGATCTCGGATGGGTAGCGCTCCGGCGTGACTTCGAGTTCGATGGAGTGGCGTCCCACAGGGTACGGATACTCGGTATCGCAGGTGAGGCGGAAACTGTCGGCGGGGAGGATGGTGATGCGCTTGCCGCGATCTTCAACCGAAATCGCACGACGGATGCGAAGATAGCGGCGCTTGCGGCGGTACTGGCGAATGCCGGCCTCCTGGATGAGCCGCACGAACGGCAGACCGCTGCCATCCAGGATGGGAACTTCCAGGTTGTCGATTTCCACGTAGACGTTGTCGATCCCCATGGAGTAGAAAACGCTGAGGAGGTGCTCGGTGGTGGAGATGAGGACGCCCTGGCGCATCAGGCTGGTGGCGTAACTGACGCGAGCCACGTGCCGCCAACTGGCGGGAATGGGGAAGTTCTCGAGATCCGTGCGCACGAAGACAATCCCGGTGGAGACGGGAGCGGGGAGAATGCGGATCTGGACGGGAGCGCCGCTATGAAGCCCCACGCCACTGGCTTCGACCGGGCGCTGCACCGTAGTTTCAAAACGCGGGCTCAAGCTTTATCCTAAGAGCAACTGGGAAACCCAACTGCAAATATTTGATGCTCAACGACTTGGCTTGGTTACGGTGTGGCTGAAAAGCCACGGTTTGCGGGGCGGTTGTGGCGGAAATGCAAACCGGTGACGGACACCGGCATCGGTTATGATGGGCCAAGTGGCCCACGAGCGATTGTTTCTGATTGACGCGTTCGGGTTTATCTTTCGCGCCTACCACGCCCGCGCCCGCAGCGGCGCCCCTCCCATGCGGACCAGCACGGGGCTATCCACCGAAGCGGTCTACATTTTCAATAGCATGTTGCGGAAGCTGGCGAAGCAGTATGAACCGCCCTACATCGCGGCGGTCTTCGAGAGTGAAGGGCCGACCCTGCGCGAGCAGGAGTTCGCCGCCTACAAGGCCAACCGCAAGGAAACGCCGCCGGATCTGATCGAGCAGATTCCGTATGTCCGCCGCGTGCTGGCGGCCATGAAGATTCCGGTGCTGGAATACCCCGGATTCGAAGCCGATGACGTGATCGGCACGCTGGCGCGGCGCGCGGAAGAGGCGGGTTTCGAGGTGGTGATCGTCTCCAGCGATAAGGACATGATGCAGCTCGTGACCGAGCGGGTCTCGATGCTGAATCCAGCCAAAGACGACGAATGGTACAACCCGGAAAAGGTCAAGGAATTTCTGGGCGTGCGCCCGGAGCAGGTGGCCGATCTGCTGGCGCTGAAGGGCGACGCCGTGGACAACATTCCGGGCGCGCCGGGGATCGGGGAAAAGGGGGCGAGGGATCTCATCGAGCGATTCGGGTCTGCGGAAGCGGCGCTGGAGCACGCCGCGGAAGTGGAGCGCAAGGCTTACCGCGAGGGCCTCCAGAACCACGCCGAACAAGTGCGGCAAAGCAAGCGGCTGGCCACCATCGCTATCGACGTGCCGGTCCCCTTCTCGCTGGAATCCGTGAAGGCGCAGCCGGCCGACACGGCGCTGTTGAAGGCGCTGTATAAGGAACTGGAGTTCCACAGTCTTTTGAAGGAGACCGGGCCGGGCGAAGACACGCGGGCGCGGGATTACCGCGTGGTCGAGTCGGCCGACGAGCTGAAGGCGTGGCTGGAAGCGGCGGCGGGGGCGCCGGTGGCGGTGGCGCCTTCGGAATCGGCCGAGGGCGAATTTGCGCTGGATACGGTCGGCCTCGCGTGGCGCGTGGGAGAGGCGCGCGCGGTGACGGCGGAGTACCTGCCGCACCTCAAAGAGTGGCTCGAGGACGCCGGCGCGGCGAAGGTGGCGTGCGACGTGAAATCGGCGCTGCTGGCGCTTGGGCGGCTGGGCATCGACGCGCGCGGATTTGAGCACGATGTGATGCTGTACGCCTTTCTGCTGGATGCCGATCCCTCGGGATGCTCATTGGACGAGCAGGCGCGGCGGCGCCTCGATGTGCAACTGGGGCCATCGCCCGAACAGCATGCCGACATCGCGCTGGAGCTCTGGAAACAACTGGCGCCGGCGGTGGAGGCGCGCGGCATGGGGAAGCTCTACGCCGAAATCGAGCTGCCGCTGGCGCCCGTGCTGGCGCGGATGGAACGGGCCGGCGTGCGCATCGACACCCACGAACTGCGGCGCCTCGCGGAGCTGATGGAAGGCCAGATCGCGCGGCTGACGTCGCAGATCCATGGGATCGCCGGACGGACGTTCAACATCAGCTCGCCACAGCAGCTCGGCGAGGTGCTGTTCGACGAGATGAATCTGCCGGCGCCGGTGAAGTACGGAAAGGGGAAGACCCGCTCGACCGCGGCGGACGTGCTGGAGGAACTGGCGGCGGACCACGAAATCGTGCGCCAGATGCTCGAGTACCGCCAGCTCACCAAGCTGAAGGGCACGTACGTGGATGCGCTCCCTGCGCTGCTCGACCCGCGCACGGGGCGGCTGCACACCAGCTTCAACCAGGCGGGCGCGGCCACCGGACGGCTGTCCTCTTCCAATCCCAACTTGCAGAACATACCGATCCGCACCGAGTTGGGGCGCGAGATCCGCGCGGCCTTCGTGCCCAAGGAAGGGTGGAAGCTGCTGGTGGCGGATTACTCGCAGATCGAGCTGCGGCTGCTGGCGCACATGTCGGACGATGCGCTGCTGGTGGAGGCATTCCGCGACGGAGAAGACATCCACACACGCACCGCGTCGGAGGTGATGGGCGTACCGCCGCTGATGGTGACGCCGGATGCGCGGCGCGACGCCAAGGCGGTGAACTTCGGGATCGTGTATGGCATCAGCGCGTTCGGACTGGCGGCCCAGTTGGGAATCTCGCGCGGCGAGGCGGAGAAGTACATCAAGAACTACTTCGCGCGGTACGCCGGGGTGCGGCGATTCATCGATGCGACCATCGAGCGAGTGCGGCAAACCGGGGTGACGCGCACGCTGTTCGGACGCGAGCGGCCCATCCCCGAGATCAACAGCCGCAACGCCAACGCGCGCGGGTTCGCGGAGCGGACGGCCGTCAACTCGCCGCTGCAAGGCACGGCGGCGGATTTGATCAAACTGGCCATGGTGCGAATCGACGCCGCGCTCGATGCCGGCGGATACCGGAGCACGATGCTCTTGCAGGTTCACGACGAACTGGTGTTCGAGTGCCCGCCGGAGGAGGTGGAGGCGGTCTCGAAGCTGGTGAAGCGTGAGATGGAAGGGGCCTGCCAACTGAAAGTGCCGCTGGTGGTGGATGTGGGGATAGGAAGCAACTGGCGCGACACGAAATAGGCTCGTGGTATCCTCTTATCCAAGGCAAGGGCAGATGGGTTTTCCCAAGGGCGCGTGGCTATTGCTCGGCGGAGTGGTCTTTCTGGGAGCTTTGAGCGCCCAGCGGCCGTTCCGCGAATACCCCGGCGTGGAGTACACCAACTTCCCGATTCCGAAGGACTGGCAGGAGAAAACCGAGTGGGCCTACGCCCGCCTGATGTATCCGCCCATGTTCGGCGTCCACGGACGCGGCGGCTTCGGCCGGTTCCGCGGCATCGACTGGACGCAGGGGCGATCCAGTTGGACCACCGACTATCCGCGGTCGGACCGCCATTTCTCGGCGGCGCTGCGGCGCTTGACGCGCGTGCATGCGCGGTCCGCGGAGGAGCCCATCAACCTGGACGAAGGCGACCAATACGATTGGCCGTGGCTCTACGCCGTGGAAGTGGGCCACTGGAACCTGACCGACGCGCAGGCCAAGGCCATGCGGGAGTATCTGCTGCGCGGCGGCTTCTTCATGTGCGACGATTTCCACGGAACCGAAGAGTGGGCGGTCTTCATTGCCAGCATGCAGCGGGTGTTTCCCGACCGGCCCATCGTGGAAATCGACAACAAGGACCCCATTTTTCATACCATCTACGACCTGGACGACCGCTTCCAGGTGCCCGGCGAGCAGTACGTTCGCTCGCACCGGACGTATGAGTACGACGGCTACATACCGCACTGGCGCGGGATCTATGACGACAAAGGCCGCCTGATGGTGGCCATCTGCTTCGACATGGACCTGGGCGATTCCTGGGAGCATGCGGACAATCCGCAATATCCGGAGAAGTTCTCAGGCATGGGAATCCGCATCGGCGTGAACTACGTGGTGTATGCGATGACGCACTAGTCAGCCGCGCAGATAGGCGTCGTCGCCGCGGATCCAATCCTCGCGGGCCGGGGAGAAGACGTCGACCACCACGCTGTCCTCCAGCGCCTCGACGCCGTGGGGCACGTGCGGCGGGATGGCGATCGACTGGCCGGCGCGCACGATCTGCTCCCCACCTTCGATCAGGAATTTCATCGCACCCTTCTCCACCGTGGCGATCTGTTCGTGCACATGGCTGTGCGCGGGAACCACGGCACCCTTCCGGATCTCCAGTCGCGCGATGGTCATGTTGGCGCCGTGGATGACTTTGCGAGCCACGCGCGGGTTCAACTGTTCCTGTTCCAGCTTGTTCCAGTCGTAGAGTTGCATGGAACGCATTCTAGCATCCGTGGGTGGCGCCGGCGTATTGTATGATGAAGACTGCCTATGAAGGGTATTGTGCTCGCCGGGGGCACGGGAAGCAGGCTGTTCCCGCTGACCAAGATCACCAACAAACATTTGTTGCCCATTTACGACCGGCCCATGATTTACTATCCCATCCAGACGCTGGTGGATGCGGGAATCCGCGACATCCTGATCGTGACCGGCGGCAGGAATTCGGGCGACTTCCTGCGGCTTCTGGCGAACGGGAAGCAGTTCGGGCTGGAACACATCAATTACACTTACCAGGAAGGCGAGGGCGGCATCGCCGACGCTCTGGCGCTGGCGAAACATTTCGCCGACGGCCAGAAGACTTGCGTGATTCTGGGCGATAACATCATCGAGGGCAGCATTCGGAAGGCGGCCGAGCAGTTTACCGCGCAGGCGGAGGGCGCGCACATTCTGCTCAAGGAAGTCCAGGACGCGGAGCGGTTCGGAGTCGCCGAACTGGCGGGTGGAAAGATCGTGGGCATTGAGGAGAAACCCCAGCGCCCCAAATCGAATTACGCGGTGACGGGGATTTATATGTACGATCCCACCGTGTTCGACAAGATCCGGACGCTGGTGCCCTCGAACCGCGGCGAACTCGAGATCACAGACGTGAACAACGCCTACATTGGCGAGGGCGGCATGAGCTTTTCGTTCCTGGATGGATGGTGGACGGACGCGGGCACGTTCGATTCGCTGTTGCGGGCGGCGAACCTGGTGGCGCAAATGGCGGCGAAGACGCAGGTTTCCGCGGAACTGGCGGCCGCGGTGGAAGGGGTGGGGCGGATCTGATGGCGGGCGAAACGGGTGCCGAGGCGACGGGACGCCGGCTGGCTTCCGCCGGCGGTCTGGAACTGGCGGTTCCGGAGTGCGCTCGGGGCATCGGCGCGGTAATTGGCGAGGTCGATTCCCCGCACCTGATCGCGGGCGTTCGGGTAGAGCCGTATTCGATCCATGCGGACGACCGCGGATACTTTCTCGAGGTGCAGCGCCTGGGCCGCGGGCTGGCGGCGGAGTTTCCGGCCGAGACCACGCAGATTTCGGCGGCGGTCAACTACCTCGGAACGGTGAAAGCCTTCCATTACCACCTGCACCAGACGGATTGTTGGGTCCCGGTGAAAGGCATGCTGCAGGTTGCGCTGGTGGACCTGCGGCTGGGCTCGCCCACCTTCGGCGTGCGCAACACCATGTACCTGGGGGCGCTGCGCCCCTGGCAGGTGCTGATTCCGCCGGGAATCGGACACGGGTACAAGGTGATTGGGAGCGAGGAAGCGCTGCTGGTGTACATGACGGACCGGTTCTACAATCCGCGGGACGAAGGGCGCATACCTTATAACGATGCGTCGATCAACTACGATTGGGAGACGCAGAAAAAGTAGCACACCGCGCGGCGGCCTATGAAGATTCTGGTAACGGGCGGGGCGGGGTTCATTGGTTCGGCATTTGTCCGCATGTTGATCGGCGAGACCGATTGGCGCGTCGTCAATCTGGACAAACTGACGTATGCGGGCAATCTCGAGAATCTGGCGGCGGCGGATGGAAACGAGCGCTACCGGTTCGTGCACGCCGATATCTGCGACGCGCGGGCCGTGGAGTCTCTCCTGACCGACGAGAAGCCCGACGCCATCGCGCACTTCGCGGCTGAATCGCATGTCGACCGCAGCATTCTCTCGCCGGAGCCGGTGATCCGGACCAACCTTCACGGGACATTCACGCTGCTCGATGCGGCCAGAAGGCACGGCACGGCGCGTTTCTTACACGTTTCGACGGACGAAGTGTACGGAAGCGTGGCGGCGCCGCTCGAAGCCACCGAGGAGTTTCCGCTGAACCCCAGCAGCCCGTATTCGGCTTCCAAGGCGGGCTCCGATCTGCTGGCGCGGGCGTATTTCGTCACCTACCGGCTGCCGGTGGTGGTCACCAGGGCGTCGAACAATTATGGGCAGTACCAGTTTCCGGAGAAACTGATCCCGCTCATGATCGCGAATGCCATGGAGAATCGCGCGCTGCCCGTTTATGGGGATGGGATGCAGGTGCGGGACTGGCTGTATGTCGAGGATCATTGCCGCGGAATCCTGGCGGCGCTCGAGAAGGGCCGGGATGGCGAGATCTATAACATTGGCGGGAACCGGTCATTGCCGAACCTGGAGGTGGTGCGGAGGGTGCTGTCCGCCGCCGGGAAGCCGGAGAGCCTCATCGAGTACGTGACGGACCGCCCGGGGCACGACCGGCGGTACGCGCTCTCAAGCGAGAAGCTGATGGGCGAAACGGGATGGCGGCCCGAAATGGATTTCGAGACGGGGCTGAAACGAACCATCGAGTGGTACGCCGCGAATTCGCCGTGGGTGGCGCGGGTGCGCAGCGGCGAGTATCGGGCGTATTACGAAAAGAACTATGGCGGGCGGACAGTCGAATCAGGCGCGCCAACCGCTCCCTGACGGTCGCGGCTCGGACAACACATGCGCGTGGCGATTGAAGCGGCATCGCTGGGGCTTTCGAGCGGCGGCCTGGCCCGTTATACCGGCGAGCTCAGCTTGGCGCTGGCGCGGTGCTTTCCGGATGACGAATACTTTTTGTGCTCCGATCAGCCGTTCCGGATGCCGCCGGGCAGCCCTCCCAACCTCCAGCGCGGCGGCGGCCCGCGCAATTCCATGGAGCGGCGCTGGTGGTTGTGGGGCATGGCGCGCGAAATGAGCCGGCTGGGCGCGGACCTGGTCCACGGCCCGGATTTCGCAGTGCCTTATATTCCGCGCCGGCCCAGCGTGCTTACGCTTCACGATCTCTCCCCGTGGATGTGGCGCCGCGCAGCCAAGCGGGTGAGGCACCGCACCCCGGTATTGTTGGAACTGGGGATCGCCACCATGATCGTGACGCCGGGCGAGGCGGTGCGGAAGCAGGCCATCGAGCGGTTCCGGCTGCGCCCGGAGCGGATCGTGGCGGTGCCGGAAGCGGCGGCGTCGTGGTTTCGTCCGGTTGCGACTGCGCCCGCGACGCCGTATTTCCTCTTCGTGGGCACGCTCGAACCGCGCAAGAACCTGCCGGCGCTGGTGGAGGCGTGGCGCGAAGTGCGGCGGCATCACCCCGTTGAACTGGTGCTGGCCGGGCGGCAGCGCGCGGATTTCGCCGCTCTGGCGGAAGAACCGGGGCTGCGGATGATGGGCGAGGTTCCGGATGCGGCGTTGCCCCAGCTTTACTCGGGCGCGCTGGCTTTTGTGTACCCATCGCTGTACGAGGGCTTTGGCCTGCCGGTGCTAGAGGCCATGCAGTGCGGCGCGTGCGTGATTGCCTCGCGCGCGGTGGCGGAAGCGGCAGGCGACGCGGCGGTCTACGCCGACACCCCTCAGGAGCTGGCGCGAGCCATGAGCGAAGCGGTGGCGCGGCCGGAGTGGAGGGCGGAGCGTGGTGCGCGCTCGCTCGACCGCGCGCGCGAGTTTTCCTGGGAGCGGACGGCCCGCATGACGCGCGAGGTTTACGAGGAGGCCAGGAGGCGTTTTGGCCACTGAAGCGCGGGCATCGGCGCTGGTTGTGGCGGCTGAAACGCCCTACCCTCTGGCGGGTGGCGGAGCGCTGCGGACGGCATCGCTGCTGCAATATCTGGCGCTCGGGTACGACGTGGACCTGGTGGTTTTCCGCCAGCCTGGCGCTCCCGATCCCGGGCGGCAGTTGCCGGCGGGGCTGGTGCGCCGGGTGTCGGTGATCGATCTGCCGGCGCATCGCCGAAGCTACGCCGCCCGCACCCTGCGGAACGCGCTACGGGTGGCGCGCAGAGTGCCGCCCCTGGTGGACCGGTTCGCGGGCTTCGGGGGTGAGATGGAACGGGC
>Ga0224534_1001133_pt1 | contig 14566 bp, 16 predicted proteins | sample 714E12024metaG_FD_172012 | JGI IMG/M metagenome (GOLD analysis project Ga0224534, IMG submission 172012) | Peat soil microbial communities from Stordalen Mire, Sweden - 717 E1 20-24 | ecosystem: Environmental > Terrestrial > Soil > Wetlands > Peat | place: Sweden: Norrbotten County, Stordalen... | reverse complement strand
GCCCGTCAGCTCCGTCACCGGCGCGAGCGCGCGGCGCGTGAGCCACCAGCCACCGACCAGGCCGAGCACGACGGCGGGCGTCACCGTCCATGTCAGGATTTCCACCAAATCTCCGCTGTCCAGTTCAGGCTCGCCTGCCTGACGCCGTTCCTGCCCGCCTTTGACAAATTGGCGGTGATGGCGGTGTTCAAGAATCAAATCGTGGTAGAGTGCCGCCGCCACGACCACCAGCGCCACGGCGCAGAGGATGGCCGAATACCAGAGATTGAGCCGCGTGCGAATGGTCATGGCGTTTCCTTCAGCACATAGCCCGCGCCGCGAACGGTGTGGAGCAGCTTGGGTTCGAAGTCCGCGTCAACTTTTTCGCGCAACCGCCGGATATAAACATCCACGAGGTTCGTGCCGGGGTCGAAACTATAATCCCAGACTTTTTCGAGAATCATCATGCGTCCGCACAGGCGGCCCGCCGAGCGCATGAGAAATTCCAGCAGCCGGTATTCGCGCGCGGTCAGTTCAATCTTCTTTTCGCCGCGCTGCGCCTGGCGGGTCAGCGTGTCCAGCGTCAAATCCGCGACGCGCAGCACGGTGGATTTGGTTTCGCCGCCGCGCCGCGTCAGGGCGCGCACGCGGGCGACGAGCTCGACGAGTTCAAATGGCTTGGGCAAATAATCATCCGCGCCGGCGTTCAAGCCCTCGACGCGCTCATTGACTTCGCCGCGCGCGGAAAGCAGCAGCACCGGCGTGACGTTTTTGCGCTCGCGCAACTGGCGCAGCACGCTCAACCCGTCGCGGCCCGGCAGCATGATGTCGAGCACGATGCCATCGAAAGGCGTGGCCCGCGCCGCGGCCAGCGCGTCGTCGCCATTGTGGCAGACGTCCACGGCAAAGCCCTCCGCCTGGAGCGCCTTGCGGACAAACGACGCCGTCTTTTTTTCGTCTTCAACCACGAGCACGCGCATGAAACAAAACCTAATGAATTTTCAACTGCTTTGAAACAAAGAACCGCCGTCGAAACAAATTGACGGCGATTCCTGAACGCCTTGAATTCGGATTAGTCGCCTCCGGCTTTTACAGCTTCGGTGCTGACAATTTTGCCATCGGTGTCCACGGCGACTTCAGTTTTTTTGCCGTTCTTGTCAATAACGCCTTCGTAGGTGGTCTTGTGGTTTTCGTCCACGGCCTTTTCGCATCCTTCCAGCTTGCCGCCCCGGGCCTGCGCGGTGAGGGTGGCTTGCGCGGCGCCCGGCAGCGTGGACAACTCCACGTCTTCCTCGGTGCCCATGAATTTGCCGGTGGGTGTGATGGTCAGTTCAAATTTCCGCGCGCCCTGCTGGATGTCGAATTCATAAACCTTCGTTCCGTCCTGGTCGCCCATCGAGGCGGTTTTGACGTTGGATTCGGCTGCGTAGTCCTTGAGGGTTTGCTTCACGGCATCGGGAACCTGGGACATGCTGACGGGCTTGTCTTTTTCAGCGCCGCCATTGAGTGCCGTGCAGCCCGCGATGATGCCGAGGACACTCACGCCTGCAATGATTTGATGTAACTTCATATTGTTCTCTTTTGTTTTGGTTGTTCTGGTAGTCTGACCGGCGTTGTGCCGGTCATTTGAAACTACGGTGGGGATTTAATCATGTTTGGATGAAACGAACCCCGGTGCGGGCATGAAACTTTTGTCATTCATCCATTTTGCGTCTCAAATTTACTGCACCGGCTGGCCGGCCAGCATATTCACGAGGTCTTTGTAAGCCTCCGCGAACGCGTCCGCGTTGACTTGATCCATGGCGTTGGGCGCGAGTTCCTCAATGAGTTGAAGCCGGTTCAAAATCAGCGGCAGGTCTTCCTGGCCCGGATTTTTTGGATCGGACAAACCGTCCTCATTCAAATCCTCGATCAGGTCTTTGCGTTCTTCGGCAGGCAGATTGGGATCGTTGATCGCGCCGGCCCAATACGCTTCAGCATCGGGATCGCTGCCGACAAAATTCAAGGCCAGGCGCGCGGTCGGGTCCTGCACCGCGTAGCCGTTGATCACCAGCGGCTGGCCAGCTTGGGCTGGAACTTTTTGCGGCTTCGCAGCCGGTTGAATGTTCACCGGTGCCGGTAGGATTTGAGGTTTGCTTGCAGCCACCGGAATTTCCGCGGGCGGCGTTGACTTGGAAACAGCCAAAGTCGAGGACACTGACGGTTGGCTGGCGCGCTGCGGTTCAACGACGTGTTTAGCGACGTGTTTAGTTTTGTGATTGGCGATTGCCATGCCCACGATGGCGGCCATGAGCGCGACCGCCAAACTTAAAATGAGAATTTTTCTCACATTCATGTCAGCCTCCAATTTATTTTACCTTGAGTGATTAAAACGACAGCGCAGTCAACGGATAAAGGCGGGACATTTGGAGGAACCGGAAATTAATCTTTGTCCTCGCCTTGTTTCTCATGTTTGTCCTTCGACGCGTCCTCGGCGGCTTCCTTGGCCTCGGCTTGCGGTGTTTCTTGTTCCACATTCACGACGTCGCCGGTGATGGCATCCACATTCACCTCCGTTATGTTCTTGGAATCCGGCGTGGTGAAACCAAACGACCAGATGAGCTTGCCTTTTTCCATTTCGATTTCGCATTCCTTGACCGTGCCGTTGGGCGCTTTGGCCAGCGCGGTTTGCTGGGCGGCTTCCTTGCTGATTTTCGCCTCGGCCATCAGCTTCGCCTGACTGGCTTCTTTGTTTTTGGCTTCGCTCTTCTCGCCCTTCTCGCCTTTTTCATTCTTTTCCTTGTCGCCATTTTTCTCCCAGCTTTCACTCTTTTCGCCGGTCTTTTGTTGGCCGCACGGGCATTGGACTTTGACATTGATACAGCCGGTCAACAAGGTTGTCGCCAGCGCGGAGCAGATGATCATTTTGATTTTCATAATGGTTCTATTTTGTTGTTTTGAATTTGCAGACACGCCATTGAACAAAACGAAAATGAACGCCTGCTGAACGGCGCGTGACAGTTTTGTCATGTGTGTCGCTCGATTCGGCGGAATAGTGAAAACTGCGGAACCCTTAAATTAATTCTTTGTCATAATTCAAAAAGCCATTGATTAGGAGGACGGGAAATGTAATAGAATTGGGTTGAACACAACATTTAACTTTTAACTTATGAATATACTATCACGCGTCCTGTCCGTGGCGGGAATCGGCCTGCTGGCCGGCAACGTCCTCGCCCAAACCGAGACCCCTTACAAAGTGCTTGACACCACCCAGCTCATGGGCAACGGCGGCATTGATTATGTCTATGCCGACAACGACGCCCGGCGCGTTTATGTGCCGCGCGGCGGCAACACGTTCGTGTTCGACCTGGACAGCCACAAATACATCGGCGCCATCACCAACATCGGCGGACATGGCGTGGCCATTGACACCGCCACGCATCACGGCTTCAGCAGCGCCGGCAAGATTGGAATGTTCGACACGCAGACGATGGAGAAGATCAAGGACATTGACGTCCAAGGCCGGCCCGACGGCATCCTGCTGGAACCGTTCACGGACAAAGTTTTGATTTTCAGCCACGAAGATCCCAGCATCACGGTGATTGATCCCAAGGACGGCACAGTCGTCGGGACAATTGATGTTCATGGCGCGATGGAGCAGGCCCAAAGTGACGGACAAGGGAAATTGTATGTGGACGTGGAGGACGAGAAGAAAATCGCCGTCGTGGACATGAAGGCCATGAAGCTCATCACCAAGTATGATCTCGGCGAGACCGCTGGCGCGCCCGGCGGCCTCGGTTTTGACGTGAAGAATCACGTTCTGTTTACCATGTGCGCGGAACCAAGTGTCTGCGTGGTGCTGAATGCCAACGACGGCAAAGTCCTGGCCACGCTGCCCATCGGCAACGGCACGGACGGCGGCGGATTCAATCCCGCCACGATGGAGGCATGGAGTTCGCAGCGCGACGGCACGCTGACCATCATCAAGGAAAACAGCCCCGCGAGCTTTGCGGTGGAACAAACCGTGGCCACCAAATCGGGCTGCAAAACATCTTCGCTCGACACCAAAAACAACCGGATAGTTTTGGTCTGCACCGAACGCGCGCCGCAAGCGGCTTCCGCCACGACCACGAATGCACCGGCGGCGGCAACCACAAACGCACCCGCAGGCGGTCAACGGCGCGGCGGCGGCGGCGGACGCGGCGGTCCCGGCAACCTCGACGTTTTGTGGGTCGGCCACTGATTTTACAATACCGTGGCGAATTCAGCCCAGCCAATCTTGGCTGGGCTGTTTTTTTGATGGGAAAGTGAAAACGGGTAAATCCGGCGGATCGGTTTGTTCTTGGTAATTTTCGTGTCAAATCGTTCCGGCGTTGCGTGTTTGCGTTGAAGCGGCTCCGGCAAACGCAGTTAATGTTCATCTTCACTTTTGATTAAAACTGCTTTGGATGGCCAAGCCTGTCTTGACTCGGAGCGCGCGGCTTCTATCATGGCGCCTAAATTTATGCCTAAAATCAAAGAAATTCTGGCGCGCGAAATACTCGACTCGCGCGGTAATCCAACCGTGGAAGTGGACGTGACGTTGTGCTGCGGCGCTTTCGGGCGCGCGGCGGTGCCCAGCGGTGCCAGCACCGGCGAACACGAGGCCATCGAACTCCGCGACGGCGACAAGAAACGTTTTCTCGGCAAGGGCGTGCAGAAGGCGGTCAAGAACGTGACCGACATCATTGCGCCCAAGCTCATCGGCCTGGATCCGTTCGACCAGTTGACGGTGGACGCCACGATGCTCAAGCTCGATGGCACGGAGACGAAATCCAAGCTCGGCGCGAACGCGATTCTCGCGGTGTCGCTGGCCAACGCGAAGGCCGCCGCCGCCGGGTTGAACCAGCCGCTGTTCCGTTATCTCGGCGGGCCGAACGCGAAGGTGCTTCCCGTGCCGATGGCCAACGTCATCAACGGCGGAGCGCACTCGGACGCGCCGATTGATTTCCAGGAATTCATGATCATGCCGCTCGGCCTGCCGACGTTCAGCGAAGGCCTGCGCGCCATCACCGAGACGTTTCACGCGCTCAAATCCGTTTTGAAGAAAAAGGGTTGCAGCACGGCCGTCGGCGACGAGGGCGGGTTTGCGCCCAAGCTCGGCAGCGTCGAAGAAGCCCTCGAAACAATTATTCAGGCCATCAAGGACGCTGGTTACAAACCGGGCAAGGACATTTACCTGACACTCGACCCGGCGTCGTCGGAGTTTTATTCCGGCAACAGCAAATACACCTTCAAGAAAAGCACCGGCGAAACCATCACCGGCGACGACCTCGTGGCATTTTACGCGAAGCTCGTGGACAAATATCCCATCGTTAGCATCGAGGACGGCTGCGCGGAAAGCGACTGGGCGACATGGAAAAAGCTCACCGACAAGATCGGCGACAAGGTGCAGCTCGTCGGCGATGATTTATTCGTGACGAACGTGAAGTTTTTGCAAAAGGGCATCGAGACCGGCACGGCGAATTCGATTCTGGTGAAGGTGAACCAGATCGGTTCGCTCACCGAGACGCTGGACGCCGTGCAGCTCGCGCAATTCAACGGCTACACCGCCGTCATTTCGCATCGTTCCGGCGAGACGGAAGATTCGACCATCGCCGATATCGCGGTGGCGACAAATTGCGGCCAGATCAAGACCGGCTCGTTGAGCCGCTCGGACCGCCTGGCGAAATACAACCAGCTTCTGCGGATCGAACAATTGCTCGGCAAGAATGCCGTCTATGCCGGCACGAGCGCGCTGCCGAAGAAGCGATAAGTTGGATATACCTTCATGTCTATCGCCGGAATTCGAAGAAAAGCCTGTTGAAGTTAGTGGGAATGGTTCCGCTTAACGTGGCCACACTCCCGGTCGGCACCACCACTTGCACGTTCGTCCAGCCGTTGGTGGCGGCCAGATCGGCGTTCACGGCCAGATAACATTGCAGGTAGGGGAACAGTCCGCTCACGCGCGCGGTCAGAATCGAGTTGCCTGCGGTTAGACTCGTGAAGACCGGCTGCGGCACCGGCGTGATCACATATCCGAAGTCTTGCAAGGCGCCGAACTCCAGCTCGGAAAATGGAACGCGAAATGGATCATGGCTTTCGTGTGTCACCGAAGTCCAGTTGTTAGACGGAGTCGAGCGAACGCCATCGGCCCAATGGCACAGGGTGGTCGGTTCCACGGGGATGTTGGTGCCGATGTGATTGTAGTAACATTGCTTGGCGTGCGTGCCGGTGAAAACGTATCCGCCCTGACCATCGGATTGGACTCGACTCGTCCAAGCCACACAAAAATTCGGGTCGCTCGCCAGAATAGTTTGAAAGACGAGGGGATTATGGATGCCAAGCACATGCCCGAGTTCATGCACCGCCGTCGAGTAGAAATCGTCGTAGCCGTAAAGGTGCGCGAGATCACGGTCGTCAATGTTGAGATCGGCGTTGCTGGGGAAATACCATTGCCTTAAGATGGTGGCACTGAATCCCTGAATGCCCTGTAAGTCGAAAGTGATCGAGGCATCCACGGGCCGAAATAGCGCGGGATTGGTAAGCAAATTGGTCATGGCCCCGGAGACGTTGAGGATGCTCAGCAATTGTGAGGCACCGGTGCCATCAGAGTTGGTCATCATGGAAAAGGGAGATTTCGTAAAGTCAATGGCTCCAACATGGACGGTAATTTGATTCGTCGGAATGATGGCATTGGTGACCCAAGAAACGCCAAGCGTGCTGGGGTTGATGACCGCCAGTTCGTAATGGCCACCCACTGCTGTCGGATCAACTCGCGCCCAAGTCGTGCTGGTCATCCGCGAGGTATATTCCGCTGCCGCCCGCTCCAGCAGCACGCGCCGATCGGGCGTGAAGAAGCCGTTGCTATCGTAGGAATAATCGAAAACAATCGTGACCGCCCCTGCCGGCGAAAGCATGCCAATTAAGAGCCAGCATGAGCACACAACTCTGCCAACCGACTTTAACCGCTTTATCTCTGTCATTTCAAAAGCGAGGTCTAGTTCCGCGACGCCAATCTGTCAAGCGCCTTGTCAGCCAGAATGAATATTTTAGTTACGCTGCTTCAAAGAATTAGACTTTGGCTGGTTTGTCGGCGCGACGGATTGCGCGCAGATTCAAGATTGGAAGCCGGGCGGCCAGCTTCCGGTTATTCTTTTCACGGTTCCCGGTTGCCAGGACAGAGCTATTGCTGCTTGAATCATCGGTGCGAACGTATAAGGTGTTCACCCCATTGTTTAATAAAGGAGAATGGGTTAATTGATATACCGAAAACGAACTTAAATTATGAAAAAAATACTCATCATTGCAGCATTGGCCGCAGGTGTGGCCAGCATCAAGGCCGACGAGTCCGCGTTCCAGCTTTCGCTGACGCCGGACATCGCCATTCATCCCAAAACCACGGAAATCAGCGGCGTGTCGCTGGACATCTGGGGCGAGAACCCGCAGCACAGCTTCAACCTCGGCTTTGTCAACGGCAGCACCGGCGACAGCTCGGGGTTCAGTTGGGCGTTCTTCTACAGCTACGCCGATTCCTACACGGGCGTGGAGTGGTCGCTGGTCAATCACACCACAACAAGTTTCACCGGGTGGCAGTCCGGCTTGGTCAATTACGACGAGGGCTATTTCAAGGGGTTGGAATCCGGGCTGGTGAATGTTGCGACGGACACCCATGGCCTGCAATTCGGTGTTCTCAACTACGCCGACAAGCTCAACGGCGTCCAAATCGGCCTCATCAACGTGATCCAAAGCAATGGTTGGTTCGATGACTGCCCGGACAAGCTCGCCAGGGGATTTCCCATCGTCAACTGGTCGTTCTAACCAACGGAAATAAAATTCAAAACCGGAAGCCGGGCGGCTGGTTTCCGGTTTTTGTTTAGTCCTCCTGTTTCAACAGCCACCAGACGGCAAACATGATGGCGATGCATGCCAGCGACATCCACAACGCGCTCAAAAAACAAGCGGCGCTCATCGCCAGGCTGCCGACAAACGGGATGATCGCACGTTGCCGCCAGCCATAAATCATGTAGCCGCTGGCGACCGCGCCCCAAATGCACGATGCCCACAAATAATGTTCATTGAACATCTCCATGACGCCCAATATGCTCCCGGGACTTTCCGGCGGCAACTCTTGGCTTTTGCGGTGGGCTGTGCTAATTTCTCGCTGTGAGCCGGTTTTTCCGTCGCAACATTGGCTATCGCGGTCGCATGGCGCGCGGCGTCATCGGCGCTCTCTGCCTCATCACGGGAATCATCGTCGTGGACTATGCGCTCTGGCTGGGGCTGATTTTTGTGGTGGCGGGATTGTTCGCCCTGTTTGAGGCGATTCGCGGCTGGTGCATCGCGCGCGCGTGCGGCATCAAGACGAAATTCTAGCTGCGCAAAAAATGAAAAACGTTCCCGCCATCGTTAATCTCATTTCGGGAATAATTTTGTGTGTGTTATTTCTGCTGACAGTTCTTTACAGCCTTTTCAATTTTAGAAAGCGTTACAAAGATTCCATACTTTCAGGGATGCTTTCATTCGGCAACGTTATAGCTCTCTATCCAATGATAGCTTTCTTCGCGTTCATGAAAAGTTCCGATTCAGATAATCATCTAGCAGTTGACGATATGGCAGTAGCGCTGTTTGCTCTGTTATCAACTGTTTGGACCATTTATGCATTTTTCCGTTTGTCCAAGAATGTTGAAGAATAGGTGAGATGCAAAATCTTTTCTTTGAGACGCGTTGGTTTATCTTTCCCGCATGAATTTATTGCCGTTCGGAAAACTGCCCGCGCACAGGCCGCGAACATTTGTCCCGCAGGACATTGACCTCGGCGACTGGCCGCAAATCGCGCCGCTGTTCGAACAATTGGAATTGCTCGCGCCAAAATGCCGGTCCGCCGCCGAACTCGAACGCTGGCTGCTCGACTGGAGCGAACTCAACGCCGCCCTCGACGAGGAATCCTCGCGCCGCTACATCGCGATGACCTGCCACACCGACAGCCCCGAAGCGGAGAAGGCGTATCTGCATTTCGTCGAACAAGTCGAGCCGCAGCTCAAGCCGCGCCAGTTCGCGCTGGAACAAATCTACGTTGCCCATCCGCGGCGTGCGGAATTGCTTGCGATTGGAACGCCGGCCTCCGGCACGGCGCGAGCCAATGATAAAGAGCCGTGCCGGAGGCCGGCGTTCCGGCGTTATGAAGTCTTCGACCGCGACGTGAAAAATCACGTCGAGCTGTTCCGTCCCGAGAATGTTCCGCTGGAAACGGAGGAGGCCAGGCTCTGCCAGCAATACCAGAAATTGAGCGGCGCGCTCACGGTTCACTTTCGCGGCGCGGAAAAGACGCTCGTGCAAATGGGCCGTTATCTCGAAGAACCCGACCGCGCGTTGCGGCTGGAGGCTTGGGAACTTATCGCCAGACGCCGATTGCAGGAAGCGGACAAGTTCGACGACGTTTTGGACCGGCAAATCAGGTTGCGCACGCAGATCGCGCGAAACGCCGGCTTTGAGAATTATCGCGATTTTGCCTTTCGCAGGCTGGGCCGTTTCGATTACACGCCGGACGACTGCGCGCAATTCCACGACGCGGTGGAAAAGGAAGTCATGCCCGTTGTGCGCGAATTGCAGGCGCAGCGGCGCGCGCAACTGAAACTGGAGAAGCTGCGTCCGTGGGATTTGTCGGTGGATCCGCTGAACCGTCCGCCGTTGAAGCCGTTCGCGGAAGTCGGCGAGATGGTTTCGCGCACGCAGAAGATTTTCGACCGGCTGGATGGCGAGCTTGCGGGCGGCTTCCGGCAAATGGACGATTTGAAGCTGCTCGATTTGGACAATCGCAAGGGCAAGGCGCCGGGCGGCTATCAATCCACCCTGGCGGAATCGCGGCTGCCGTTCATTTTCATGAACGCCGTCGGCTTGCAGCGCGACGTGGAGACGATTCTGCACGAGTCGGGCCATGCGTTTCACGCGTTCGCGACACGGGACGAAGACCTCTACGCTTATCGCAGCGCGCCGATAGAATTTTGCGAAGTCGCCTCGATGAGCATGGAACTGCTCGGCAACGAATTCATTGAGGAATTTTATTCCGCCGCCGATGCGAACCGCGCGCGCCGCGTCCACCTCGAAGGCGTCGTCGGCGTTTTTCCATGGATTGCGACGGTGGACGCTTTTCAAAACTGGATTTACACGCATCCGGACCACACGCGCGACGAGCGGCGCCGGGCGTGGCTGGAATTGATGAATTGCTTCGGCGGCGACGTGGACTGGAGCGGACACGAAGCCGCGCGCGCCAATCTCTGGCACCGGCAGCTTCACATTTTCCTGCATCCATTTTATTACATCGAATACGGCATCGCGCAGCTCGGCGCGTTGCAGGTGTGGGCGAATTCAAAGCGCGACAAGGCAAAGGCGCTGGACGACTACAAAAAATCCCTCGCGTTGGGCGGCTCGCGGCCGCTGCCGGAATTGTTTCAGGCGGCGGGCTGCCAATTTGAATTCAGCGCCAGGACAATTCAGCCGCTGGCGAAAATGATGCGGGAAGAATTGGAGAAGCTGTGAATTTGCTTTCGCGGCGCGTTTTCATCTGCTAGAAAATCCGTGTGCGCAAACTCGTTTGGACAATTTCCGGTCTTTGGCTTTGCGGGCTGCTGGCGGCGGCCGGCGCGGAACCGGTTCCGATGGCCGACGGCACGACGGTGAGCGGCGACATCGTTTCGTTCAACGACAACGGCATCATTTTCCGCACGGGTGACGACAAATACACCGAACGGCTGCCGTGGATAAAATTTTCGCAGGACGGGTTGAAGCAACTGGAGCAAAACCCGAAGATCAAGCAGTTCGTCGAGCCGTTCATCGAGCCGCCGCCACCGGAGCCGGCCCCAAAATCGGAGGTGAAAATTCATGACGTGGCGCGTCTGGACCGGTCGTCGCCGGCATCCCTGTTTGTCGGGCTGTCTTCGTCATCGGTCGGGCTGATGGCGCTGCTGCTGATTTACGCGGCGAATCTCTACGCGGGCTACGAAATCGCGCTGTTCCGCGCGCGGCCGCTGGCGCCGGTGTTGGGCGTGGCGGCGGCGCTGCCGATTGCGGGGCCGGTCATTTTTCTTTTGCTGCCCGGATTGCGCGTGGCAGCGGCGCCGACGGATGAAAAACCCGCCGAAACACCCGCTGATGGGGCGCCGGCGGAAAGCGAGCCGCACCGGTTTATGGTGCCGGGCATGAAACCGGAGGAGGAGATTCACATTGTGACGGGTTCGTGGGAGGCCGGGGCGCCCCCGGCGCCGCCACCCAGCCAGACGAACACGGAAGTTTTCCAGCGCGGCCAGTTCATGTTCAACCGCCGGTTTTTCGAGACGAAGTTTTCCGGGTTTTTCGGCATCGTCCGCCGCGAAGCGGACAAGGACAAGGTGCTGCAGGTGAAAACGGTGCATACGCTGCTGGTGGCCGAGCGCATCACGCGGATCGGGGCCAATGAAGTGCATTTCGAGGTTTTGCGGGGCGATTCGCGGCAGGAAGTGATGGTGCCATTCGCCGAAATCCAGGAGATTCAACTAAAACACAAAAAAGCATGAAATATCGAACCATTCTGATGTTTGGCGCGCCCGGCTCCGGCAAGGGCACGCATGGCCGCGCGCTCGGCGTGATTCCCGGTTTTTTCCACTGCGCCTGCGGCGACGTGTTCCGCAGCCTGCGCCCGGAAATGCCGCTCGGCAAAGTTTTTCTGGAATACTCCAGCCGCGGCCAGCTCGTGCCGGACGAATCCACCATCGAGCTGTGGCGGCAGTGCCTTGAAAACAGCATGCAGGCGGGGCGGTTTCATCCCGATACCGACACGCTGGTGCTGGACGGCATCCCGCGCAATGTGGCGCAGGCGGAAATGTTGAGCAACACGCTCAACATCATCGCCGTGTTTAATCTCACGTCCAGCAATCCGGAGAATCTTGTCCAGCGGATGCAGCGCCGCGCGCTCAAGGAAAACCGCCTTGACGACGCGAAGCTCGACGTCATCCGCCATCGCCTCAAGACCTACGAGCAGGAGACCAAGCCGGTGCTCAATTTCTACGGCAAAAAACTGGTCCGCAACATCAACACCGACGGTCCGCCGGTCAAGATTTTCTCCGAGATTCTCAAGCACGTCGTGAAGCTCTGAAATGATTTTTGCGCCCGTCCTTTGCGCCTTTGCCTCTTTGCGCTTTTGCGTTAAAATCCGCTGATGGCCGCATTGCGAATCATCTTCATGGGCACGGCGGAATTGTCCTGCGCCAGTCTCGAAAAATTAGCGGGACAGGCTTCCAGCCTGTCAAATGACGGGCAGGATGCCCGTCCCACTTTTTCCGTCGCCGCTGTGGTCACGCCGCCGGACAAACCAAAGGGCCGCGATTTGAAGCTGCAGCCGTCGCCCGTCAAATCACTCGCGTTCAGGCTCAACCTGCCCGTGCTTCAGCCGGTGCGCGCCCGCGACGAAGCATTCATCGGTGAACTGCGCGCGTTGCGGCCGGATTTGATCGTGGTTGTCGCCTACGGGCACATTTTACCCCCGGCGATTTTGGAATTGCCGCGCCACGGCTGCCTGAACGTCCACACGTCCCTCCTGCCGAAATTTCGCGGCGCGGCGCCGATCCAATGGGCGATTGCCACTGGCGAGACCGAAACCGGCGTCACCGTCATGAAGATGGATGCCGGCTTGGACACCGGCCCGATTGTTTCACGGCGGCGCACGCCCATTTTGCCGGCGGACGATTCCGCCACGCTGCACGACCGGTTGGCGCAACTCGGCGCGGAATTGCTCGTGCAAACCATCCCCGATTTTGTCGCCGGAAAAATCCAGCCGGTGCCGCAGCCCGCCGTCGGCGTCAGCCACGCGCCCAAAATCAAAAAGGAAGACGGGCGCATTGACTGGAACCAGTCGGCGGAAACAATCTGGAACCGGCTGCGCGCCTTCACGCCGTGGCCGGGCGCGTTCACGTTTTGGTTGGGAGTTCCGCCTTCAGGCGGCAATGGTATTCGCATCGGAGGGCCGCCTGAAGGCGGAACTCCAAACAAGCCGCTGTTGCTGAAAATCTGGAAGGCGGAACCGGTCGAACAATCCGGGAGAATGGGAGAAATTTTGTCTGCCGACAAAAACGGAATCGCGGTCGCCTGCGGCAAAAACACGCTGCGGATTCTGGAATTGCAGCGCGAGAGCGGCAAACGGTTGACGGCGGCACAATTTCTCGCCGGCCATCCGCTGATGGCGGGTGACAGATTTGAAGGGTAGGGCGCGTTACTCTATGCGCGCCGTTCTCCACATTCGCGGCGGGCAGAGGACTGCCCGCCCTGCCTGACTTGAGCATCGCGAAAACCTGCGGCGTAGGCTCCAAACACGCGGCGCATTTCATCGCGCACCCGGCGGAAGCAATTCAAAATATCCTCTTCGCTGCCGGACACCTTGGCTGGATCCGAAAACGGCCAGTGATGGCGGTTCACCTGGCCGGGAAAAATCGGGCAGGCCTGGTCCACGTTGCCGCAAACGGTGATGACGGTGTGGATCGGCTGCACCAGAAATTCCTTGAGGTGTTTCGAGCGGTGACCGGAAATGTCAATTCCCACCTCGGCCATGACCTTGATGGCGAGCGGATGGACGTGGCCGGTTGGATTTGAGCCGGCGCTCTGGACGTTTGCGAGATCGCCGAGCGCGGCGCGCAAAAAGCCTTCGCCGATGTGGCTGCGGCACGAGTTGCCGGTGCAGAGAATCAGGATGGTGGGTTTGGGTGGGATTGTCATAAGGTGATTTGAGATTTCTCGATGTTTTCAAGCGGGCGAAACGAGGAAATGGCTAATGTCGAAACCCTAATGACTAAATAATAACGAAGCCTAAATGCCAAAACCGCTTCAGGCCAATGTTTTGGCTTTTCGCCATTCGTTATTGAGAATTCTTTCGTCATTAAGATTTAGTCATTCGTCATTTTTCAATTGCCCGCTGATACCAGCCGCGCGATTCGTTGCAGATTTTGCAGACGGACAGCATCACCGGCACTTCCACCAGCACGCCCACGACCGTGGCCAGCGCCGCGCCGGAGCCGGGTCCGAACAGCGTGATGGCCACGGCGACGGCAAGTTCAAAGAAATTGCTCGCGCCGATGAGCGTGCCGGGCGACGCGACGTTGTGCGGCACGCGCAGCTGGCGCATCAGCAGATAGGCCAGCGTGGAATTGAAATAGACCTGGATGACAATTGGCACGGCCAGCAGCAGCACGGCCAGCCAGCGCGTCGTCAGGTTTTCCGCCTGAAATGCGAAGATCAAAACCAGCGTCAGCAGCAGCGCGAAAATCGTCACCGGATGGAACTTCGGCAGAAAAATCTTCTCGAACCAGTCTTTTCCGTGGGATTTCAACAACACCGTCCGCGTCAGCCAGCCCGCAGCCAGCGGAATGACGATGAACACCACAACGCTGGTGATGAGCACTTTTGACGGCACCACAACGTTGGCCACGCCGCACAGAAACATCACGATGGGCGCGAACGCGACGAGCATGATGAGGTCGTTCACCGCCACCTGCACGAGGGTGTAAACCGGATCGCCGTCGGTGAGATAGCTCCAGACAAAGACCATCGCCGTGCAGGGCGCGGC
>Ga0224534_1001131_pt1 | contig 14570 bp, 13 predicted proteins | sample 714E12024metaG_FD_172012 | JGI IMG/M metagenome (GOLD analysis project Ga0224534, IMG submission 172012) | Peat soil microbial communities from Stordalen Mire, Sweden - 717 E1 20-24 | ecosystem: Environmental > Terrestrial > Soil > Wetlands > Peat | place: Sweden: Norrbotten County, Stordalen... | reverse complement strand
GATCAGACCTGGCATTACCGTCTTGCTGCCATCGCCCTCCAGAGAGAAGACAAGCTCATAGACGAAGCTCTGGCCGCGCCCCCCGCGATGCGCCAACAGATACTCCAGTTCTTCCATCCGGCCAAGATGTAAGCGCAGTTGCGTATCGCCCCAGCCCGTCGCAAGCCGAACCTCGCGCCGGGTAAAGCGGTACTCCGTCCGCTCGATCCGCTGCCGCTTGCACTCCGCTGTGACCATCGCATCGACCAACAGCAACAGTCGCCGCGTCTGCGGCGGAAGCTCGTCGAGCGAACGTCCCAACACCTCGGCGGTCAGACTGTTCGCAACCGCGATGTCGTCGAGCGTGGCTTCGATGTACTCGAAGGACTTGCCCCGATGCTCCATCGTCTTCGCTGGCCGCTGATGCTGATGTAGCAGGGCGATGGCCCGGATGAGCGTCAGGTACTTCGTATGATCGCGCCGCGTCCGCGTCTGGCCGTCAAGGAAGGTCAGCTCGCGCGCATACGGATTCACGACCAGTACAGGCTTCAAGAGACGCTGCGCGTTGCGATGCAAGCGCAACAGCTCTTCTCGATCTCTGCGCCGCAACAGGCCCTCGATGGTCTGCGCCTCGCGCTGTACGCGATGGATCGCCTGTGTCTGCACCCGGTCTTCATTCACCGTCAGAACAAGGCAGCGATTCAACAGTTCTTCGTCGATGTCGATCGCCGTGGTCGTCAGAAAAATCATCACCGGACCTTTGACCCGGTACTCATGCGTGATGTGCCTTCCGCTCACCGGGTCTTTGCCGGTGCTGGCGATGGTCAGCTCACCCTCGCTCTGCAACAGCTTCAAGGCGTAGGACGCGCGCTGCGCGCCCGCCTCCTCCACGATGGCCAGCACCTTGTGCTGTAGGTCTGTCTCGCCCATGTAGAAGAGCGATTGCCCCGTCATTGCGGAGTATTGTACCCGCTGCTCTTCCGGCACGAAGGCCAAGACAGCATCCATGAGAGAGCTTTTGCCAGCGGCGGAGGACGACTGCACGATCACAGCCAGCGGCGAGTCGAGATGACGCGACACCACGCCAAGATAGCCGACGAGCTTGTTTGTTTCCTCGCCCACGACGCCGCATCGGGCGAAGTCCTCGACGATGCGGTCGAGCAGGCGAGGATCGCGCAACAGCCCCAACGCCTCGGACCGCTCCTCGTCGGTCAGCTTCGCCTCCGGCTCCTTCGGCGCAAGCGCCTGTTTGATCTGCTCGTCGCGCAGATCCTCCAGCTTGAAAAGCACCTGCCCCACATCGTGCCGGATGATCTCTTCCCGGATGCCCAACTCCGCCGCCGCCTGTTTCACGAAGGCCATGCGCTGCCGTGCAGCGTTCAACTCCAGCGTGTCCACATGCAGAGCCATGTCGCCATGCACGTTCACGCCCAGGATGCGGAGATTTACTTTCAGCAGCTCTGTGCTCGTGTTCTTCTGCAACCCGCGCACCCGGTACTCGCGGTCGCCGAAGCGCATCATCACATCTTCGCCGCGCACCTCAACCGGCACGTCGATCTTGTTCGCAACCGTGGGCGGCGTAGGCTCCGCAGACGACGGAAGAACAGCAGCTAAGGAAAGAACATCCTCTTGCGGTGCATCGACGACGGGCACGTCCGTCACCGCGATTGAAGCTGGCTCTGGCATCTCTTCCTCGATCATTTTTTCTTTAGCCGCTCGATCTTCTTTCGCAACTGCGACGATCTCCGGCACGGCCACGCGCTGTGCTGGCCGCTGGCCTTTGCCCAACCATGCCGCACGGTTCAACAGAACCCCCAAGCTCTTCGCCGCTGGCGTCACCTTCAACGCGTAGGCGTTCGCATCCATGCCCTTCGGGAACTCCACGCGGTAGCAGTCGATTCCCATCTCGATCAGCTCTTCGGCCAGCTTCGCGGCGGCTTTGTCGCCCGCCTCGTCGCGGTCGTAGGCGATATACACGCGCTCGATGCCGTGCTGGGCGAAGGCCGCGCGATGATCGGCTGTGAAGCCGTTCACGCCATAACTCGCCGTCACGTTGCGGTAGCTCGCCGCCCAGAACGTCAGCGCGTCGATCAGAGCTTCGCACAAGATGATCTCTTTCGACGCGATCAGAGCTTCCTCGTTCCACACGCCGCGATGCTCGCCTTTGAGATACAAGTGCAGCGGCGTCCCCTCGCGCAGGTTCGGCGTAATCTTCCGCCCGTATATCTCCATCACGTCGCCGGCTGGATTGATGACCGGGATTACGAGCGAGCCGTTGAAGTGCTCGTGGCCGCTCTCGCGGTAGATGCCCAACACCTCCAGCCGTCCCCGCACCGCCGCGCCAGCGGCGCGGTTCTTCGCCGGAAGACGCAGCCCCAACGTCCGGTTGGCGAAGCCCAACCGGAACCGCTCGACCATCTCCGCAGACCGCAACCCGCGACCTTCCAGATACCGCTTCGCCTCCGGCGACTGCTTCAACGCATCGTGATAAAAGTTCACGATCTCCAACAGCAGCTCGCGGTCGCCAGCCTCCGCCGTCACCGGAGCGGGCAGCTTCCGCACCGTGCCATGTTTGATCGGCTGGATAGGAGAGGCAGCTAAGGGAAGATGATCGGCTCGCAGCAACTCGACGGCATGGCGGAAGCTCACGCCCTCGGCCCGCATCACCCACTGGATCACGTCGCCGCCTTCATTGCACGCGCCCAGACAGTTCCACAGATTCTTCGCCGGAGTGATAACCAGAGACGGCGTCCGGTCGTCATGAAACGGGCACTTGCCCAGCAGGTCGGCACCGTGCCGCGTCAGCTTGATTCCCCGCGCCTCCGCCAACCGCTGCACAGAGACTTCTTTCTTTAGCCGCTCGATCTCATCTTCCGGGATTCTTGCCATTTCCTCGCCTCCGCTTAAAAACCTGTCAAGTGCTTTTTATGCATTTGTTGGTACTGCCTGTTGCATGTAAACTCGTTCTGAGAGTATACGGATATGTATATCGAGGTCAACGCACTTGAGAAGGAGGTCGCGCAAGATGCCCTTAGAATCGTCTTTACCATGCCTAAGGGAACAGCGACCACGAACAAGGATTCTTTCGGCCAACGCCTCATCGCTCTCCGCAGGGAACGCGACATGACGCAGGTGCAGCTTGCCAAGGCCGCCAACATCACCCAACGCGCGATCTCCTACTACGAGACCGGCGGCGGCTCGCCGCCCGGTCCGGCGGTCGCACAACTCGCACAGGCCCTCAAGGTCACAGCAGATGAGCTGCTGGGTATCCAGGCCAAGCCGAGAGAGGCTTCTAAGTTTGAACGGGTCACAAGCGACCCGGAGAAGCAGCGTCAGTGGAAGAGATTCCAGAGGATCACGTTGCTACCGCAGCGCGATCAACGAGCGGTCATAAGGCTGATTAACTCTCTCACTGGAGTGGTTGGCACCGAAGCCCATGATTGAGGCCACAGCCGCACCCCCAACACGCGAACGATAAGCTAAGTAAAAGGATTCTCCGATGCCTTACGCACAGACCAAGGAACAAGCACATGAACTGATCGACCGCATGGCTCCCAGCCAGGTCTCCGCCGTCGTCGGACTGTTGGAGACCATGCTCGATCCCGTCTCCCGCGCTATCGCCAACGCACCCATCGACGACGAGCCGGAGAGCGAAGACGAACGCCGCGCCGTCGCCGAGTCCAAGGCTTGGCTGGCCCAGCATCCCGGCCAGACCATCTCCCACGCCAAGATGATGGCCGAGTTCGGCCTCGCCGCCGACGACCTCAAGAGCTGACCGGAACCGCTATGAAGCTGATCGACTGGACGCCCCCTGCCCGCGCCGATGTCCGCCGCATCGACCGTACCACCGCCATGCGCATCCTCACCACCCTCCACCGCTTCGCCGAGACCGGCGAGGGCGACATCAAGAAGCTGCAAGGCGACTCCGAAGAACTCCGCCTCCGCGTCGGCGACTACCGTGTCCGCTTCACCGAAGAGCCCCGCGACACCCTCGTCATCCACTCCGTCCGCCACCGCTCCGAAGCCTACCGCTAGATCCCGGCCCGCCGCAGCGGAGGGTACGGCGCGTAAGCGCGAAAAAGGCCAGCCAAGCCGCGACCCTTTGTTCTCAACAGGTTTACGCGCGTAGACCGCGAAGTTGCCATAAAGCAACCTCGATCCGATGATTTTTACTCTTAGTCGCTTGTTTTCAATAGGTTCCCCTACAGGAACCTGTAAACGCCTCATTTTTCGCATAGGATGGCTGTAGCCTGCTGATTCAGCTAGCGTTCCCGCAGAGTAACTTTTAGTTACTCCGCAGCACCCATTCTGGGGTGACGTGTCACCCCTAACCCGATGCGAAGCAGCGTGCTCTTTGCTTCGGTGGTGGCAAGGGCTGCTGGAGATGACCACCGGCGCGTCCACGGCCCTCCCAGACGCAGCAAGGCCGCCCCCAGAGGGACGGCCTGCGGCTGGATCGAACGGCGGCTAAGGGAAGGACCTGGACGTCCCACATAATTCATTCTTTCTCTTTCAGCCTGAACATAGTCCACGTTAAAAGATTAATCGCGACGCCGGAAACGAGGAAAATAAGTAGGCTCCTTTGAGCCGAAAATCCTTCCAGCAACAGAATAACTGACCAAAATACAACCCCGAAGTTCAGGCATACATAACAAAAAACTTTAACTTTTCCACTAACTTTCATCATGAGATCCTTTTTGATTCTTCGTCATTTAATGAAAATGCCCTTTACCTCAGTGGCACTGTGAAGTGTCGGTACTGCAAGGAGTGGGAGCAGGAGTGCGTGCGGGAGCAGGAGTAGGAGCAGGTGCGAGACCTGATGCTGCGGAAGCCGCAGATGCCGCTCCTCCTGCCTGAATGAGAGCATTTGCACCAGTTGCAGCACTCTGAAGTCCAGTTACTAGGCTCGTAGCTGTAGCCGCAGTTCCTGCCGCTTGCATATTTCCACCCGTGCCAAGAGCAACCGCCATACCAACTGGATTAGTAACCGTGCCTACAGCGGTAGCAGCGGCAGAAGTACCTTTTACATCACCAGAAATCGCACCCGCCGCTAAGGTCACTGTAGCTACAGCACCTCCAGTGGCTCCGATTACAGCAGTTGTCGTGGTAAGGGCAGTAATCGCGGCTGCGCCAAGTGTCGCCGGAACGGACACCGGTGCCGTGGCAACGATCAGTGCCACAGCTCCAACGGTTGCTACTCCGGTTGCTACGGCCGCTGCCGCCTCCATGGTACGCGGATGCTCGGCAGCCCATTGTCGAGTATCCGCCACCCCATTATCCAACCAGCCTGGCCAGTGCCCATCAGCATCGACTCCACCGAGCGGACTGTTGTACATATAGCTGTACAGATTCAAGCTCTGCGGATTATCCAACTTTGCATACGGAACAGGTTCCGCCTGTGCGCTCCAATCGGGCGATAAGAAACGCCCCATTGAACTTGCGTAGTACCTGGCACCGAAGTAGTCGTTTCCTGATTCTGCGTCTCTTTCTTTGCCGGTATAACGAGACCTGACACGGTTTAGCTGCTCACCTGCTCGCAACCCTAGTGCAACCGTGGAGTTACGCTCGTCGATGCCCGGATGCAGTGCAGGATTTCTACTCGGAACCCCCTGACGCGGTTTTTCGCTTAGCAACACCATCGCAGCCATAAGGCCGTCTGAGATTTTCGCGCCGGAGCTGGGGCCGAGTTGCATTTCCAGATGATTGTACGATTTGGGAGCGCAGACGCAGCGGCTATTTTTGAGGGGATTCGGTGCAGGTTCTCGCATCGGTTACGAACGCAGATTGTTCCTCTTTAGCAGCAGTTTTAAAAGAAGCAGCTATTAAAGAAGCTACTAAAAGAAGAACGCGCGCGCGTTATTTGCGACCGTCTTCGGACTCTGTGGGCATCGGGCCGAGAGCGTCGGCGTCGGGAGCTGTGGCTTTTGTGTCGGGCCTTTCGCTGTGTTCGAGCAAGGCTCCGGGATGTGTTGCGGCGTGGATCTTCTGCAAGGTTCGGATCGCAACTTGCGTGTAAATCTGCGTCGTTTTGATGTCCTCGTGGCCGAGCATCTGCTGGATGTAGCGGATGTCTGCGCCGCCCTCGTGCATCAACGTGGCCATCGTGTGACGGAAGAGATGGCATGAGCCGGTCTTGCCCAGCGCGGCGGCGTCGATGCGGCCTTTGACGATGCTGGTCAGATGATCGCGGCTGAACGGCTCGCCCTGCGCCGTAAGGAACACAGTCATGTCGTCGGGTTCGACCGCAAGCTGCGGGCGGGATTCGCGGACGTACTTTTCAAGCCATGCGATGGCCCGCTCGCCGATGGGGACGTAACGGTCTTTGTCGCCCTTGCCCTGACGGATGAGGATCAGACCACGGTCGAGCGATAGGTCGTAGAGCTTGAGCCGTATCACCTCCAGACGCCGGATGCCGGACGAGTACAGCACCTCCAGGATGGCGCGGTCGCGCAGCCCGATAGTGTCGCCCAGGTCGCAGAGCTGCATGATGCGTTCGACCTCAGCCGCAGAGAAGATGTTCTTGGGCAGGGCGCGGCCCAACCGGGGCAGCTCCAGCTCCGAGGCCGGGTTGTGCAGGATGTGGTTCTGCCGCGTCATCCACCGGAACCACACGCGCAGCGGAACCAGGCAGGCGTGCTGCGAGCGGAAGCTCAACGGCTCGCCGTTCTTCTTGCGGTAGTGGAACAAGTGCCGCTGATACCTCTCCAGCACTGGCCGCGTGACCTCGACCGGCTCGGTCAGCCCGCGCTCGCGGCACCACTGGAGGAAGAAGCCGATATGGACTTGCCGGTTGCGGACGGTGTGCGGGGAGTAGTTCTGCACTTCAAGGGCGCGCAGATGCTCGCGCATCATCGACTCTAGCTGCGTCGTGGGCAGAGCTTCGGGTTTGCGGGTCTTCGTGATGCGGGCCATGACTGTACCTCCTCTCGATAGGGTTACGACAGAGCCGATTTCGTCGCTCTCCGTATCTGTGCTTTTTCGTGCTCGTTGGCGGATTCGTATAGAACCAGCATGGATATTGGCTAGAGTCGTGTTTTAGCTATCCCGACACCCCGCCGACTTGAGGCCGACTTGGCCCCGACTTCTGGCCTTGCTGCCCCGACTTCTTTTCGTCGTACTCACTTTTTCTCCAGCTTTTCGATGTCGATCAGACCGCCCAGAACCGGCTTGCCGCCGTCCGCCGGGCGCGTAAACATCAACTCGTAGACGATGCTCTGGCCTCGGCCGCCGCGATGGATGAGCAGGTACTCCAGCTCCTCCAGCCGGTGCAGATGGATCTTCAACTGCGTATCGCCCCAGCCCGTGTACGCGCGCACATCGCGGCGCGAGAAGCGGTAGTCAGCCCGTTCCATCTTCTGACGCTCGCACTCGGCTGTGACCATCTCGTCGACGGCCATGAGCAGCCGCCGCGTCTGTGGCGGTAGCTCGTCGAGCGAGCGGCCCAGAACCTCATGCGCGAGCCGGTTGGCAACCGCTATATCCGAGATGGCGACCTCGATGTACTCAACCGGTCGGCCTCTGTGCTCGACCGTCTTGCGGGGCCGCTGATGCTGATGCAACAGAGCGATAGTTCGGATGAGAGTCAGATACTTCATGTGGTCGCGCCTGGTCCGCGTCTGGTTGTCGCGGAAGGTCAGCTCGCGGGCGTAAGGATTCGCAACGTACATGGGTTTGAGAAGCCGCTGTGCGTTGCGATGAACGGCGAGGATCGTGCTGCGGTCGCGGCGTTTGAGCAAGCCCTCCAACGTCTGCGCCTCGCGCTGCACCCGGTGGATCGCCCGCGTCTGCTCCCGCTCTTCATTGACGGAGAGGACAAGGCAACGGTTCAACAGCTCCTCGTCCAACTGGATCGCAGTGGTCGTCAGGAAGATCATTACCGGGCCTTCGACCCTGTACTGATGCGTCGTCAAGCGACCCGTCGCCGGGTCTTTGCCGGTGCTGGCGATAGTCAACACGCCTTCACTCTGCAACAGCTTCAAGGCGTAAGACGCGCTGTGTGCGCCCTCCTCTTCGACGATGGCAAGCACCTTGTTCTTGAGGTCGGTCTCGCCCATGTAGAAGAGGGATTGTCCGGTCATCGCGGAGTATTGCACCCGCTGCTCGTCGGGCAGGAACGCGAGCACCGCCTCCATGAGCGAGCTTTTGCCAGCGGCGGACGACGACTGCACGATCACCGCAAGCGGCGTATCCAGATGCCGCGAGACAACGCCCAGATAGCCGACGAGCTTGTTGGTCTCCTCGCCGACGATACCGCACCGTGCGAAGTCTTCGACGATGCGCTCCAGCAAGCGCGGATCGCGCAGCAGCTCCATCGCGTCGGCCCGGTCTTCGTCGCTGATCGTGACGGCCTGCTCCTTCGGTGCGAGCGCCTCTTTGATCTGCTCGTCCTGCAACTCCTCCAGCTTTAGAAGCACCTGGCCAAGATCGCGGCGCACAACCTCTTCCTTGATCCCCAGCTCCTCTGCGGCCTGCTTGGTGAAGGCTCCGCGCTGTCGCGCGGAGTAGAGGTCAAGCGTATCGACGTGGAAGGCGGATTCATTGCGCGGCGTCGTGCCTGAGACAAGAACATTCACCTTTAGCAGTTCGTAGCTCATGTTTTTATTCAGGCCACGGATGCGATAGCGGCGGGTTCCCTGCGTGATGAAGATGTCTTCGCCGCGCATCTCCACCGGCACGTCGATAACTGGCGCGGGCGCTGTCGTGACCGACTCTGGCTCCATCGCCGCAACCGGCTCCGGCTCGGCGGCTAAGGAAAAAACAGGGTCTTCGATCTCGGCGGGCGATGCTGCGGAGGCTGGCTCCGGCTCTTCTTCGATGGCAACAGATTCGGCCTCGGCTGCGATTTCCGCCATGACAGATTCTTCCTCGATCATTTTTTCTTTAGCTGCCCGCTCTGGCTCTGGCTCTTCTTCGATGACTCGCTCGACCATTGGCTCGATGCTGCGCAACTCTGGCCGCTGGCCCTTGCCCAGCCACTCCGCCTTATTGAGCAACACGCCCAGACTCTTCATTGCTGGCGTCACCTTCAAGGCGTACTCGTTCGCATCCATGCTCTTTGGGAACTGTACCCGGAAGCACTCGATGCCCATCTGCATCAGCTCTTCCGAGAGCTGGACAGCGGAGCTGTCTCCAGCTTCGTCGCGGTCGTATGCGATGTAGACGCGCTCGGTGCCGTGCTGGGCGAAGGCCGCGCGATGATCGGCTGTGAAGCCGTTCACGCCATAGCTCGCCGTTACGTTGCGGATGCCCGCACTCCAGAAGGTCAGCGCGTCGATCAGCGACTCGCAGAGGATGATCTCTTTCGACGCGATGAGAGCGTCCTCGTTCCACACGCCCCGGTGTGCGCCGGGAAGATAGAGATGGTTCGGCGTTCCCTCGCGCAGGTTCGCCGTGATCTTCCGTCCGTACATCTCGACCACTTCGCCGGAGCTGCTCAACACCGGGATAACAAGCGAGCCGTTGAAGTGTTCGTGTCCGCTCTCGCGCAGGATGCCCAACGACTGCAACCGGCCCCGCATCTCCGCACCCGCTGCCCGGTTCTTCGCCGGCAACCGGTAGCCCAGCGTCCGGTTGGCGAAGCCCAGCTTGAAGCGGTCGATGATCTCCGACGATTGAAGGCCGCGCGAGGACAGGTACTTCATCGCCTCCGGCGACTGTTTCAGCGTCTCGTTGTAGTAGTCCATCACTTGCAACAGCAGCATCCGGTCGTCCGCGTCCCGCGCCACGGGCGGCGGGAGCTTGCGCACCGTGCCGTGCTTGACCGGGTGGATCGGATCGGCGGCTAAGGGAAGATGGTCGGCTCGCAGCAACTCAACCGCATGGCGGAAGCTCACGCCGTTGGCCCGCATCACCCAGTCGATGGCCGTTCCGCCCACGTTGCAAGCTCCCAGACAGTGCCACAGATTCTTCGCCGGAGTTATGACAAGCGATGGAGTCCGGTCGTCGTGGAAGGGGCACTTGCCCAGAAGGTCGGCTCCGTGCCGCGTCAGCTTGATCCCTCGCGCCTCGGCCAGCCGCTGAACTGATACCTCCCGCTTTAGCCGCTCGACCTCGTCCTCCGGGATTCGTGCCATTTTTCAGCTTTCCGCAAAAACCTTGTCAAGTGAAAAATATGACGTATTGAGGGAGTTTTTGCACAGCGTTTAGATGTCGTGAGATTATACGTTATGCGTTACTCTGTCAACGAGCACTTACCCAGGAGAACCGACAAGTGGAACTTACAATCGCTTCTGTCATGCCAAGGAAAAAGTACACAGAGTCGTCGTTCGGTGAGCGCCTGATGGGATTGAGGAAGGCTCGCGGGATGACCCAGATTCAACTGGCCAAGGCCGCGAAGACAACTCAGCGGGCGATCTCGTATTACGAGAACGAGGCCGGGTTCCCACCGGCTCCCGCAGTGATTGGTCTCGCACGGGCTTTACACGTCACAGCGGATGAACTGCTGGGCATCGAGCCTCAGTCACGTGAGGCGTCGAAGTTTGAGCAGGTGACGAACGATCCAGAGAGTATGCGCCAGTGGAAGAGATTCCAGAGGATCACATTGCTGCCGGAGCGCGATCAGCGCGCGGTCATAAGACTTATCAACTCGCTTACTGGTATGACTGGAAGCGAAGCTTAGGCCGAACGATAAGCCACAAGGAAAGGACTCCACGATGTCTTACGCCCAGACCAAACAACAGGCTCACGAACTGATCGAGCGCATGGCTCCCGGACAGATTTTCGCCGTCGTCACCGTGATGGAGACCATGCTCGATCCCGTCTCCCGCGCCATTGCCAACGCGCCCATCGACGACGAACCGGAGACCGACGCCGAGCGCCAAGCCGTCGCCGCTTCCAAGGCGTGGATGGCCGAGCATCCCGGCCAAGGCACCCCCTTCGAGGAACTGCTCTCCGAGTTCGATGTATCCGCCGAAGAACTCCGCCGCGGCCAGGACGCCGCTTGAAAAAGATCGTCATCACCCCGCAAGCCAAGACGGATGTGCGCCGCATCGACCGCGAGACTGCCATGCGCATCCTTGCCGCGCTGGATCGCTTTGCCCGCACCTCCGAGGGCGACATCAAAAAGCTGCAAGGCGACTCCGGCGAACTCCGCCTCCGCGTCGGTGACTACCGCGTCCGCTTCAACGAAGAGCCGCCCGGAACCATCCTCGTCCATGCCGTCCTGCATCGCTCCGAAGCCTACCGCTGAGTGACCTTGCGCAGCGGAAGAGCAAAGTGCCGCTCGAAAGTGCGCCGGGAAGCCCGCCCAGCCTCGGTCCTTTCTTTTCAGCAGGTTCCTCAGCAGGAACCTTTCTGGACTGCCGCACAGATGCCTTGATCGCGGATTGACTGCTAACCGGCTTGTTTTCAGTGGTTGCCATATAGCAACCTGAAAACGCCTTGTTTTTAGAGAGTTTTTCTTTTAGCTGCCTGATTCTACAGTGGTTCCCCCAGGTATACCCAAGGTTCCTCTACAGCATCCATTCTGGGGTGACGTGTCCATACTCATCCCCATGCGAAGCATGGTCGGCTTCGCTCACACCGCCGCAGCTCCTGGAAGCGATGCCGCTGGCGCGGACCTGGGATGGGATACTAGGGAACGGACGTACCCTGAGCATGGCCGGTAGCCTCGTGGCTCAAGCCTGCGCCATCTGGACGCGGTAGAACCTTCATCGGCGGCGCTCCACTTCCACTTACAGGCTGCTCTGGACGCGCGGAAACAATTTCGGTGATTTCGATTTCATACATCGCACATATCTCGCCGAAACATTCCAATTGATGAGCAACCCGGAAGGTGCCACGAAAGACTACATCGACAGGATGGAATCGATCCTTCTTCGTTAAAGACCGGAGAACGGCTGAAGTCTGTTTATTAACTTTATAGCCATGGATTTCCCGCAAATTAACGTCTATTTGGGAGCAGGAGTGACCCATCAGAATGGATCCGTGGATCTGCGCGCGATATATACCCCTAACCAGTATCTCCTCGCCGTCATATTTTGCGGTGTCGGCAAGGATCGCACAGATGGGAGTGGCCTGCTCCCAAACATTTTCCTTCGTCTGCGCCTGTGTTGTAGGCGAAGTGAGACAGCTCAGCAAGAACATCATGACTATCGAAGTTTGTTTCATTGTTGAGGGAATATCTCCGGCTTAAAAACTAGGCTACTTGGATTGGTGTAGTGAGTGTTTATGTAGTCCGTTACCTGCTGATATCCGCCTGGTCCGGAAGGAAACTGCGAATATTGTTTTACGCCCATCCCGGTTTCATAGGCCTTGAATTCAGTGTCAGCAAGCGAACGATTCGCTGCTGCGCTGTACATTCCCGTAGCCGAATTGTAGGAGTTGAGGAATTGCAGGTCATCCTCGACGTGTGAACCCTCGTGTGCAATCGTCTGTGCAAGATCGGAGCCCCCAGTTCCTTTCACAAACTCGGCGTTGACTATCGGCGTGTGATCCGACACTGTGGCTAGCCCTCTTGTTGTCGCGTCTGAATGCACTCCCGGTGCATTGCCAGCATCTTCGTCGACCTCCGCTTGCGTTTTGAAAGTCACGTTGACATGATTGTCCACTCCTCGATCACCCCAAGCCGCTGCAGCACCCCGGACTGTTGAATCCTTCGATTTCAAATCCTTTTGACGCTGCTTCTCGAACTCATCTATACCCTTTTCGCACGTCTTATCCCCAGACGCACACTTATCCACGTAATGCCCGGTTGGGTCAGTCCTAGACAACGGATTGTTCCCGACGTAGGCGTATAAATTCAGGCTCTGTGGATTGTCGAGCTTCGCGTATGGCACAGGCATGATCTTTACGCTCCAGTCGGGCGAGAGGAAGCGTCCTGTGCTGGAGTTGTAGTATCTGGCGAGGAAGTAGTCGTTGCCTGATTCTGTATCGCGTTCTTTGCCGGTATAGTGGTTCTCAAGAAGGTCGAAAACGCCGGCAATATGCGGCGGGATGCGAGGCGCTGGGCGGATTGCGCTGGCGGCGGAGAGCGTCATACGGGTAGACCTCGCATCGTAAGCATAAACCCAGGTCTCAAAAGCAAGACCTGGGGCGCATTCACTTTGGAAGATCGACTAGCGGTAAGATGACCTTCGCATTTGGGTCGAACCGAAACCAGCGAAGCCGTTTGTCATGGGCATCGATTTTGGAGACATCACATGCAGAGGTTGGAGCAAACTCGTAACCGTGGTCACCGTTTCCGTGCAAAGCCGAAATAGCGGACATGCCCATCATGTTTGGAGCAGCAAAGAGAAACGACCATTTGCCTACACGAGCTTTGTTTTGCCCTGGCTGATAAATCCAAAGATCGCGACCAGGACCTTTTAGATGTCGCAGATTGAGCTCTCCTGTTTGTTTAAGAACATCCGCAGCCATAAGAGAACCTGAACCGTCACCTTGAAAATACGATTCATACGTGGATTTTCCAACCCACTCTGTGCTGCCTGGGTCTATGTTTGTTAGTCGTATCGCTCCGATTTCGCCATTCTTACGAACGAGCAAAAAAGCTCCTACTGGTATTTTGACGTATCCACCGCTAACAACGAACCGTGTAGCTAGATCGTCTGCTCTGGTGTCCGCAGGACATCGCAGTTGAGAATTGCCCGTGCCGCGACTCAAGATGACTATGAGAACAACGACCGGAAACAGCCTTTTGATGTACATAAATATGTGCGCTCCATTTAGGCTCCCCCTTTGGGGCTGTATGACTACTAAGCTTTCTAGCTCAATCGCACGCAGCACGACTCCCGTCGTTACACTGGCGCGCTCTTTCACCACTTTCGTCATGGACTCCTCCATTTGGTCCTCCAGAGGTATCCGGACCGACTGGACTTTCTGAGGTCGATTGAGGATCATCTGGCAGGAGCGACTCCGGTGAGGCCTTTCGATCTTTCAGAGCCTTCCTCGATGCCTTAAACGCACCCCAAAGGCTCCCGGGAGACGGCAACCAATCTCCTATCTCGTGTTTCAGAGTTCCAGACGGTCCGAGAGCCTTGAAACTTCCTGGCCACGTTTTGAAGCCGTGACCGGAGGCATACGCGTCTTGTATTGTGTGGAGAACTTGAGCCTCATTGTTATTTGCCTGAGCCTGGTTAATGCTCTCTACGGTTCCTAGGTAGGCATCTTCGGGACTCTCCCCCGCCGCCCCCATGGAATGCATGTGCGTCTCCTCAGGCGTAGGGCCTTGAGTTCCCACATCAACCCAGGCGTCCTCAATCCCCAGTTTCAACGCACTATAGGGATTCATTCCGACGGATAGTCCTGCAACAAATGTGAGTGCTATATGCCATGGAGAAGCATAGTGACCATCTGGGTCGATGCCATTGATCGGGTTGTTGTAGACGTAGCTGTACAGATTGAGTGACTGCGGATTGTCGAGCTTCGCGTAGGGGACGGGGTCTCCCTTCGCGCTCCAGTCGGGGCTTAGCCATCTTCCGACGTTGCTAGCATAGTACCTAGCCCCGAAGTAGTCGTTACCTGATTCGGTGTCTCGTTCTTTGCCGGTATAACGAGACCTGACACGGTTTAGCTGCTCACCTGCTCGCAACCCTAGTGCAACCGTGGAGTTACGCTCGTCGATGCCCGGATGCAGTGCAGGATTTCTACTCGGA
>Ga0224534_1001130_pt1 | contig 14589 bp, 10 predicted proteins | sample 714E12024metaG_FD_172012 | JGI IMG/M metagenome (GOLD analysis project Ga0224534, IMG submission 172012) | Peat soil microbial communities from Stordalen Mire, Sweden - 717 E1 20-24 | ecosystem: Environmental > Terrestrial > Soil > Wetlands > Peat | place: Sweden: Norrbotten County, Stordalen... | reverse complement strand
GGCTTTTTTATCTGGCGACGTCGCTGAACGGCTTGGGCCGCCATGCGGAGGCAATCCCCCTGCTTGCCGCCGCCGCGCCGCTTGACCACCCCGGCTCGCTGCCGGCGCATTTGATGGCTGCCCAATCCCTGTTGAATTCCACCAATCTCACCCCCGAAACGCTCCACAATGCCGAACGCCATTTGCTGAACGCCCTCGCCTTGGATCCAAAATCCCTCGGAGCCAACGAAATGCTCGGACGTTTTTATATCAACACCCGCAGTCCCATCAAGGCGCGGGCGCGTCTGATGACAATCTATCCATCCAAACCCGACACCGCCCTCCTGCTGGCCATCAGCTATGACATGGATAAAAATGCTTCCGACGCGACTTTATGGGCCGACCGCGCCATCACCGCCATCAGAAATAAACTCATCGAATCCGCCCCGCGAAACAGCGCGGCGGATCGCCTCGATTTGGTCCGCGCGGTGGCAATCAAGGGGAAATACGGGCCGCTGCCCGACCCGCTCGAACGCGCCATGCTCACCGGCAAAAACTCCGCCCCGCAAGACGGTCCGCCAGTCTGGCTTTGCCTGGTGCGCGACTTGATGAACGCGGAAAAATACGCGCCCGCGCTGGAAACTCTGGATCAGGCCGTGCGCGTCAGTCCCAGCCCGGCCTACCCGCCCGTGATCGCCGCCGTTTGCTCCATTTGGGCGGAAAAAATTCCCAACAGCCAGAACGCCGAAAAGTTGCGGCTCATCAAAAAAGGACTGGACAACGCTCCGGAGCGCTTGAATTTGCGCTGGCTCTTGATTCAGGCGACGCATGATTCCGGCGATTCCGGCCGGGAGGCGAAGAAACTTCTGGACGGGAAGGTGGCGGCTGCCACCGGCCAATCCGCCGCTTGGTGGCATTCCCTGCTGGGCACGGATGCCCGGATCAAGGGCGACCCCGCTGCCGCCCGCCAGCATTTGCAAACCGCCTACGAACTGGCGCCCCAGATTCCGGATATCCAGAACGATCTCGCCTGGAACCTCGCCACCGGCAGCCAACCCGACTTGCCGCGCGCCTTGAAACTCGTCCAGTCCGCGCTGGAACAATTTCCCGACAATCCCAGTTTTCGCGACACCCGGGGCCAGATTCTGGCCAAGCTGGGACGCAACAAGGAAGCCGTCGCCGATCTGGAATTTGCCTCGTCCCGGCTCGCGGATCCAAAGGAAACACGAATCGTTCTTGACCGCGTCAATGCCGCCTTGGGCAAAATGCCGCAACCCGCCCCGGAAAATTCCTCCGTTCCGCTCCGCCAGGCGCGCAACTTGATGAGCCAGGGCAAATATGCCGGCGCGCTCGAAATCCTTGAAAAGGCAGGTGTCGCCAGTCCCAACCCGGCTTACGCCGCCGCCATTGCCGATGTGTGCGCAACCTGGATTGAAAAAATTCCGCCCGGTCAAAAAGGCGGCCCGGCCGAACGCCTGCAACTCATTCAAAAAGGGCTGGACCAGGCCCCGCAACATCCGCAATTGCGCGCCGCGCTCGTTCAGGCCGCCCATGCCGCCGATGATTCCGCTCCCGCCGCAAAACAACTGCTGGATAAACTGGTCGCGGGCGCCACCGGAGATTCGGCGGCGGAATGGCATCTCATTCTCGGTCGGGATGCCCGCGCCGGTGGCGATCTGGCCGCCGCCCGGCGGCATTTCCAAACCGCTTATGATCTGGCCCCCTACCTGACACAAGCCCAGTATGAACTGGCCGTTGCCCTCATCGCGGGCAGCCATCAGGACTGGGAGCAGGGGCTGAAGCTCATGGACCCCGTGGTGGAGCAGTTCCCCGACAGCCCTGAATACCGTTATGCCCGGGGCCGGCTTCTGGCGCGCCTTGGCCGCAACGAAGACGCCATCACGGATTTGGAACTGGCCGCCAAACATCTCGCCAACCCGGCCCCGGCCCGGCTGGCTTTGGCCGGCGTGTATGACGCCCTGGGCAGAACCTGGCTGGCCGAACAGCAGCGCAGCCTCGCCAAAACCAACAGCCCGCCGCGCCGATAGCAGTTTTGATGCCAAAATGAAACAATGTGAATAACTTATAAATAACTAAAAAGAAAAAATAGTTTGCATAACTGGCGCAAAAAATATAGTTTGGTGCCGTTGGGAGAAAAACAAACAAAGCAAAATACAAAATATGAAAACACTTAAGCAAATACTTATCGTCGTGGCGGCCCTTTGCGCTGTCAGTGCGCAGGCAGATTATTCGTTGTCGGCCGTTGCTCTTGGCAACCCTAACGTCGGCACTGCGGTGCCCATCGTTCCGGGATTAACCTATGATTATTACGTTAATTTGGCAATACCGGTAAGTTTCCAAAATGCGTATTATGATTCGACAGATTACACCCTTCAACGACAGTCAGGGGCTTCGTGGGTTCCTCTTGGAGATGTGGATGCGCAAATGAGCATTGTTGCCGGCATCATTTCGGGGCAGCTCGTTACAACGACTCCGACAACTGTTCAAGTAGCATGGGTGACAGATCCGTCACTCGTGTTGGGCGACACATACAGGATTCAAGCTTTTTGGTCTGTAGACGGCGCGCAGTATGACTATGGTAATGCCGCTGCTGCCGCAACCTCTTATTCCTACTTCACTGCTTCTGTTCCAGAACCCACACAGGTTTTGGCCAGTTCGGTGCTGTTCGGCATTGGTGGTTTGTTTTTCGTCGGTCGCCGTTTGATCAAAAAGCAGGCCCAATAATCCGTTCTTTAGCTGGTTTTCATATTAAAGCCTGAATTGAAAAATTCAGGCTTTTTTATTTTTATGAACGACCTGACTCAATCCCGCTGGCTGCCCGTCGCGCTGCTGACCTGCTCGAACGTTTTCATGACGTTCGCGTGGTATGGCCATTTGAAGTTCAAGAGCAAGCCGCTGCTGCTGGTCATCCTCGCGAGCTGGGGCATCGCGTTTTTTGAATACGTCCTGCAGGTGCCGGCCAACCGCTGGGGCAACTCGGTTTATTCCGCGTCGCAGCTCAAAATCATCCAGGAGATCATCACGCTGTCGGTGTTCGTGGTCTTCGCCATCTTTTATCTTGGCGAAAAAATCCGGTGGAATTACGTCGCGGCGTTCGTGTGCATCCTGGCCGCCTCCGCGTTCGCCTTTTTGCCGAAGGAATAATACCATTTCCCAATGACGATCGGGACATTGGTAGGGCGCGTCACTCCGTGCGCGCCGTCGTGGTAAGCTGAACGCGTTGGTTGGCAACTGCGGCGGGCAGAGGACTGCCCGCCCTACCAACTGCACCGATTATTTCCGCGAATTGGTATAACCGCCAAGACGCCAGGCAGACACAAAAAAATGAACACGGATGAACACGGATAAAGTTTTGTTTTGTTCCGGCTTCGGTTCTTGAATCCGAAAACCGAAGCAGCGGCGTCTCGCCGGCGAGTTCCGGTTTTCGGCTTCCGATTGGCTGGCGCTCCCAGGAGGTTCATTTGATTCCCGCCAGCCGTTCCTTCCAGATTTTGTAAAGCTCCACCGTGGCGCGCACGTCGCGCAGGCAGTATTCGGCAATCTCGCGGAATTTCTTTTCCGCCAGCAGCGTCGTCACGTCGCTGCCGGTCACGCCGTGGCTCTTGGGCGATTCAATGCCGAACGCCTTGCAGTAAAAATCCAGGTTGAACCGCCGCGCCGCGCCGTCGCGTCCGCTCACGCTGTAAAAGGTGAATTGCTCCGCGAGGTCGCAGTGCGGGTCGGTGGCGTAACGGTAGCCGAGCCAGTTCTTTTTCGAGATCGGCACGTTGAGCAGCGCCGAGCGCAGGTAGATGAACGGCACGTCAAAGCCGCGCCCGTTGAAGGTGACGACGGAATTGAAATTCTTCGCCGCGTCCCAGAATTGCGCAAGCAGCTCCGTTTCATCCGCGCACGGGATGAACTTCACGGGCGTGTTTTCTCCGGCGGTTTCCTCGAAATCCTCCGCGACGAACAGGGTCTGGCCGCGCTGGGTCTCGGCGTTGAGCATGGCGATGCAGACGACCTGCGACGTGAAGGGCCACAGGCTCATGAACTTGGCGATTTCCTCCCGCCTGGCGGTCCGGGCGGTTTCGTCGCCGAGTTTTTCGGCTTCGCGGAAAAGGTATTCCCGCTGCGCCTCGTCGAAATTTTCGAGCGGCAGCGCGGAGGTTTCGATGTCAAAAACAAGTGTGGCCATGCGGGAATTAACTGCCAAGTTGCCGCCGCCGCCAAGTTTTATTTTCAACCGCGGCGGAACTTGGAGCTTGCCATCCAATTCGTGCCGGTGACAATTTATGTTCCCGACTCGATAACCGTTCCGCATGGAAACAAACCAGCAGCCCGAATCGGAAGAGGCCAGACTGCGCGAGCAGTTGGAGGAATTGCTCCGCTACGCCCGCGTGCTGGAGGACGTCACGCGCGTGCCGGCCAATCTGCCGCGCCGCAACGAAGTGCGGCCGGTCGTGCCGGTGCGCGAGACGTTCCTGCCCGGCTCGATTCTCACCACGCTCTTCCGCAATCCGAAGACCGGCCGCACGGCGTCGTTCAAGAGCGAGGAGCTGGCCCAGTTGGACGGCATGACGACCGGTTACCTGCTGAATTATTACCAGGGGCAATCGCTGTTCACCGCCGACGACGGGGCGCGCCTGCGCAACAACATCGAGGCGCACTCGCGGCGGCTGTATCAATTGATGCGCAACAGCGACTGGCGCGCGCAGGTGTTCAACTACGAAGTCGCCAAGGAAAAAGCCATCCTGCGCAGCCTGCTCCAACTGCGCCTGCTGGTGGAATGCGTGCAAATCCTCACGCCGCCGCTGATGACCGTCAAACGCATCGGCGACGGGGAATTCGACTTGATAGACAACCTGCACGGACTGGTGCGGCTGCTGGCGCTGGCGCTGTGGCAGCGGCTCGCCACCGACGGCTCGGAATTGCAGGCTTACGGCGCGCTTTCGGTTTGCATCGCGGGCCTGGCCGCGAAGGCCGACGACGCGCTGGCGCTGATTGAATCCGGTTACGCCGCCGCCAATGGCGATGTCGCCGCGTTCACGAAATGGTTCGAGAAAGGCGGGCGCAAGGCGATGGAACGCGTGGAAACGATGTTGCAGCCGGTGGACAAGCACGGGCTGGACGAGATTTTCAGCCTGTTCACGCGCCACGCGTTGGATCTGGGTTTGCAGCCCGTCACGATTGAATTTGTCCGCCAGAATTTGCAGACGCTGGTGATGACGCTGGCGACCATGGACCACGAAATGTCCGACGCCTGCCGCCGCCGTTCCACCGTCATTTCCGCGCAATTCACGGAAGTGTCGCGGCAATACGCCGTGGATTTCACCGCGCGCGCCGCCGACCCCGGCGTGAGCGAGGAAGACCTCGCCGCCATTTTCAAGGAGCTGGATGCGCTCGTCGGCCTCGACCCGGTGAAGAACGAAGTTCATCGCGCCACAAATTTCGCGCGGATGCAGGTGCTGCGCCGGCAGCAGGGCCTGCCCGTGGTGCAGGCAAGTTTGCACGGCGTTTTCTTTGGCAACCCCGGCACCGGCAAGACCACCGTCGCGCGGCTCATGGGCCGCATTTACAAATCGCTCGGCCTGCTCCGGCGCGGCCACGTCATCGAGTGCGACCGCGGCCGGCTCGTGGCCGAATACGTCGGGCAGACGGCGGTGCGCACCCACGCGATGATTGACTCGGCGCTCGATGGCATTTTGTTCATTGACGAGGCCTACGCGCTCGCCGGGCGTGGCGCGGAGGATTTCGGCAGCGAGGCCATCGAGACGCTGCTCAAGCGCATGGAAGACGACCGCGACCGGCTCATCGTCATCGTCGCCGGCTACAACGAGCCGATGAAACAATTCATCGCCTCGAATCCCGGCCTCGAATCCCGGTTCACGAATTATCTCAACTTCCCGGATTACAAACCGGAGGAACTGCTGGAAATTTTCCATCGCATGGCCGCGCAAAGCGGGCTGGTGTGCGCGCCGGAAACGGGGAAGGCGGTGCTGGCCATCTGCAACCGCCTGCACGCCGCGCGCAACGAACAGTTCGGCAACGCGCGCGAGATGCGGAACCTGTTCGAGTCCGCCGTGCGCAATCAAAGCACGCGCCTCGTCGCCAGCGGGAAATGCGACCGCGACGCGCTGACGACGCTGTTGCCGGAGGATTTGCCCGCCGATTTTGAAACCGGCATGCCCGCGCCGGCGGAAACCAAGCCGGCTGCATCGCGGATTGCGCCGAAGGCGGGGTGAAATTTCAGAAGAATTTCACTAAACCGGTTCGGCAATCAAATCATAATCCGTGTGGCCGATGATTTTTACCCGGGCAAATTCTCCAAGCGGCAGTTTGCCACGAATGTAAACGCGGCCGTCAATGTCCGGCGCGTCGGCTTCGCCACGGGCGATTAAAGTAGGGCAGGCGTCCCGCCTGCCCAAATTCCCCTTTTCAATTTTCAACCGCTTGCCCGGCGCAGGCGGGACGCCTGCGCTACTCTCTGTCCGAATCTGGCCGTGTTCCCACGATGAAACTTTCACCTGTTGAAGTTGCTTTGCGTTCGCTTCGCCTTCGACGAGCACTTTGATTTCGCGTCCGACGAATCTTTCGGAAACAGCCACGGCGACCTTGTGCTGCGCGGCCATCGCGAGTTCGCGGCGTTTTTGCTTCACCTTGTCGGGAATCTGCCCGCTCATTGCGCCAGCTCTCGTGCCGGCTTCCTTCGAGTAGGCGAACACGCCAAGCCGCTCAAATTTCGCATCGCGGATGAAATCGAGCAGCGTTTTAAAACATTTTTCCGTCTCGCCGGGAAAACCGACGATGAAGGTGGTGCGCAGCGCGATGCCGGGAACGCCGGCGCGGATGCGTTTGACCAAATCCATGATGTATTCCTGCGAGGTTTCGCGGCGCATCCGTTCGAGCATGTTTCCATGGATGTGCTGGAGAGGCATATCCACGTAACGCGCCACTTTTTTGCAATCAGCGACGGTCTGGATGAGTTCATCGGTCCAATGCGCCGGATGCGTGTAAAGCAGGCGGATCCAGAAATCGCCGGGCAGCGAATTCAACTCGCGCAGCAGCGCGCAAATGGTTGTTGAATTTGCCGGCAATGATTTCACGGTGGCGGAGAATTTTTCCGGCGACGAAATGGCGCGCGAAGGGCGCGGTAGTGGCACGGGCGAGACGCCTGTGCCACTATAAGCCGGGCGCAGATCGAGTCCGTAGTAAGTCGAGTCCTGCGAAATCAGATTGATTTCCTTCACACCGTCGCCGATGAGCGCCTTCGCCTCGGCGACGATGTCCGCCTGCGTGCGGCTGCGGTGCGAACCGCGCATCCGGGGAATGATGCAGAAGCTGCACGGATGGTTGCAGCCCTCGGCGATTTTCAAATAGGCGAAATGTTTTGGCGTCAGGCGGAAACGCGGCGTCGCGAAATCGGGAATGAAAACCGGGCGCGCAGTGACATTCAGAATTGCGGAGTGCGGAGTGCGGAGTGCGGAGTGTGGCGCAATAACGGTTTTGGTCTTGCCATATTTTTCCGTGCCGCGCAGGGATTCTTCCTTTTCGTGTTCAGACGCAACGCGGTGTTTCTCCAGTTCGTTCAGTCGCGTGGAGATTTTTCCCTTCGATGCTGGATGTTTGCCTCCAATCTTGTCCGCGCGATTCGCAATGGCCCGGCCAATGATTTCGCCAACCTGCGCCACCTGGTCAATGCCCATGAAGGCGTCCACTTCGGGCAGGAGTTTGGGGAGTTCATCGCGGAACCGCTGCGGCAGGCAGCCGGAAACAATGACGGCCTGGCCGCGATTGGCCGCCTCGCGCAGTTCGACGGATTCGAGAATCGTGTCCACGCTCTCCTCCTGCGCAGAGTCAATGAACGAACAGGTGTTGACGATGACGGCGTCGGCCTGCGCGGCATCGTTGGTGATCTCGACGCCGCTTTTGAGGAGCGAACCGAGCATGATTTCAGCATCCACGAGATTTTTGGCGCAGCCGAGCGAAATCAAGCCGACACGCAATGGACGTTCGCTGGAATATTTTTTGGTCACAGGAAAATCAAGCTACGCGAAGCGGCGGGCGGGGTCGAAAATCATTTGCCGGCGGAATTGGTCGCGGGCGCATTGGCCGGTGCGGGCACAACTGCGGGAGCCACCGCGTTGGTCGAAACAATCTGGGGCGGCGCGTTGGTTTCCGCCGGCCATCCAAGCTGGGTGCGAATCACGGCGCGCGCGGCGAAGGGCAGCCCCTTTTGCGGGTCGAGAAGCAGGTCCAGCACGGTGCGTTTGAGATCGTTCATTGGCGGCAGCGGTGCGCGAGACTGATCCATCTTGACCTGATAACGGGCATAGACTTTATCGGCAAGCAACTGGAACCCGGCGGCGCGGTCGTCCTGGCCGATGGCCAGGTCTTCATATGCGTGCAGGAGCAGACCCTGCACCGCCGAGGTCACGCGTTCCTGCGAGGTTTCGCCAATGTCAATGTTCACGACGGCAATGGCGTATTCGTCGAGCGTCACATTTTTCGGGAGCGAATCCGGCTGTTTGTCAATGATCGGCCGGTCGGGATATTTTTCGCCGAGATATTTGAACCATCTGGCCGCCTCGATCATGCGGTTGTTTTCGTAAAGAAAATAGACGGCGTCACGCACAAAATTCCGGTGCGCCCTCAAGATGTCCTCTTTTTTCCCTGGATCCGTTTCTTCGGCAAACATTTGCAGATAGGAATCGTTGGCCTTGGGAATCAAATCAAGATTCGGCGCCAGTTCCACGGTGTGCGTGAACGGATTGGCGATCATGCGCCCGTGGCGGAACGCCTGTTGTTCGCTTTGAAAAATGCCGCGACGCAGTTGCAACACATCGAAACCTGCTTGCTTGTCCTTGTCGGGACTGTCCTTGGCTTTTTCCAGGCCCAGCGCATACCAGTAAATCGCCTGCGCCTCCGGCAGGCGCCAGTCGAGCGGACCATATTGCGCGTCCGTTTTTTGCGCGAACACCGGATCCATCTTGAATTTTTCGCGGAGGACGAGCGCGTTGGTCCGTTCCACGGCGGTCTGCGGATGAATCAAATTTTCAAGATTCGTTCCATTCGCGCCGAAAAAAGGCATCATGGCCTGGACCCACTGCTGCTTGTAATACAAGTTACCGTCGTCGAGATTCGCGCCTATTTTATGTTGAAAGAACTGGCCGAGTTGAAAGTAAATGGAAGCGTCATCCGGATTGTAGCGCAGGCCGCGGTCGCGCAGCAGTTCAATGCCGCGCTGCACCCAGCGCCAGCGGTCGGAGAAATCACCCGGCGCGTTCTCCTTGAACTTGACGGAGATGTTGTAGGCCATGTTCCACGCTTGAAAAACCCAGACTGTCGCGAAATGCGGCTCCAGATCCGTGATCCAGTCCGCCAGTTGCGCGGCTTCAAAATACTTGTCGTCGAGCTGCAAATCGTTGGCGCGCATCCAGAGGTAATTTGAGATCAATCCGCGAAAGCCGCCCAGCGCCACCGTCGTGAACGCGAGCATCGGCGGCGCATTTTGCAACGGCTCGCTGATGGTCAGGCCGAGCTGGACGCGGTCGCGATCCATGGATTTTTGCACCTGGCCGGAAACGGCGAGCAGCGCCGCGGCCAGCAGCAGCAGGAGAAATTTTTTTGCGCGGGCGTTCATTGATTTCCCTGCGCCGTCGCCAGTTCCCGCCGGCTGAACAACACGATGCCGATGACGCCGGTCAAGCCGCCGAGCAGCAGGACGATCTGCCCGAACGCCGCGCCAAGCTCGCCCCAACTGATGACGCGTCCGCTGCTCAACGAGTCAATCGGCGAAAAACCTTTTGCGAGACTGACGATGGTCAAGATGCCCTTGAACATGGGAATCAGAACCACGTCCATCGCCGAATGCCCCGCAATGCCCTTTTCCTCGTTGCCCACGCCCACCGAGCCGCTCGCCACCGTTTCCGCCAGCGTCCCGGACGATAGAACCACGGCCAGGACGGCCATGGAAAAAAACGCCGCGACCGGAAACGACAGAAAGCTCGCCGCCATCAGGCCGACCGCCGTCAGCAGCGCCATCCAGCAAAAAATGATGCCCAGCCCGCGCGCAAAATTCAGCGCGAAACCGCCCTCGGGAAACAGCACTTCCACGCCGTCCTCAACCGGAAACAACAGCGACGTGTTGTTGACGTTCAGAAACACGATGGCCAGCACGCCCTTGTCGTCGAGAAGATTTGCCGGGACTTGAAATTCGTGAAAGGTGTCCGGCGAGAGGCTCATCGCCTCGCTCCGCCAGGGTTCCATTTTTTGCGAATCGCCGACCTGCCACAGGCCGGTGAACGTGCCGCCCGTGCCGCCCCCGGCCGTATTGAATTTGATGCGCAATTGCAGCGGCTGTCCGCGCAGCGAATCCTTTTGCGAACTCAAATCAATCCGCCACATGCGCGGGTAACCCGGCGGCACCAGTTGATACCCCGACTTGATTTGCTCGCGGATTTGTTTTTCCACTTCCGGCAAATCCGCCGAGCCGGCCAGTTCTGGATGGGCTTTCAAACGATCCTGCAACTCCTGCCGCGTCCGGGCGTCAATTTCCGCGACGGGGTTTGGCGGCCTGGCCGAACCGCGGGCCACCAGCACCTGCTCGCGCAAAACTTTTTGTTCCGCCGCCGGCAATTTTGCCGCGCGCCATTGCAGCAGGCCGAAGACGCACGCGCCGGAAATCGCCAGCAGCGCCGCGTTCAGCGTCACGATGCCGAGCCACTTGCCCAGCCAGATCTGCCAGCGCGCAATCGGCTTGGTCGCGACAACCTGCATCTGGCATTCCTCGATGTCGCGCGCCAGCGTGCCGCACGAAAGCCACAGCGTCGAAAGTCCGAGCAGCCCGGTGATGGCGCTCAATGTGTAGGTCAGCAAAATCTGCGTGAACCCGCGCGCCGTGCCGTCGTCCTTGATCATGATCGGCAGCCCGACCACCGCCGCCAGCAGCAGCACCGCGATGACCAGAAACAGCCGGAACCGCAGCGCGGCCTTCCAGGTCAACCAGGCGATGGCGAAAATTCTTTGCATGACAAAAACAATTAACGCAAAGGCGCAGAGACGCAAAGGCCGCAGAGAAATGCAAATTTTTCTTTTTCCTCCGCGCCTTTGAACCTTTGCGTCTTTGCGTTAAAAGAAATCATTTCGGTTTTCCGAGCAGCGACGACAATGTTTCATCCGCCTTCGACAAATCCGCCGGCTTCGTTTCCAGCGCCGGCGCGGGTTTTGCCGGCACCGTTGACGGCGCGGAAACCCTGGCCATGGCCTCCAGTTTGTTCTCGTCCATTTTCGGCGCGGCGGCCGGCGTGGCGGTCTTCGTTTTGACGGCGTCTTGCGCGGCCGGTTGCGGCAGCGACAGTTTTTCCAGAATTTTCTCCGCCGCCGGACGGTCTTCCGCGCCCGCCCGCAAATAGGCCGCCACCCGCGCGCCGGATTGCGCGCCGCTGGTCTCTTGCGCCCCGCGTTTCGCCTTTTCCACCACGTCCAGAAAATAACTTTCGAGATTTTGCGTCGGATTGTCCACGCGCACCTTGTCGGTCGCCACGTCGCGGCGGATGACTTCGAGCACGCGCTCCAGGGTTTCGCGCGGCAGCACCGGCGTCGTGATGCGCAGCGTGTCCGGCTCGGCAAGGAGTTCCTTCAGCGTGCCGGCGGCTTGGATTTTTCCACCGTAATAAATCACCACGCGGTCGCAAACGTCCTCCACGTCCGCGAGCAGGTGGCTGCTCAAAATCACCGTCTTGCCGCGCCGCGCCAGCGCGACAATCAAATCCTTCACCTCACGGCAACCGATGGGGTCGAGGCCGGAAGTCGGCTCGTCGAGAATCACCAGATCGGGATCGTTGATGAGCGCCTGCGCCAGCCCGATGCGCCGCTGCATGCCCTTGGAAAATTCGCCGACCGCGCGGGTGTGAACCTGGTTCAAACCAACCATTTCCAGCAACTGCCCGGCGCGGTTGTCCCGTTCGCCTTTCGAGAGTTGAAAAAGATTCCCGAAGAAATCCAGCGTCTCGCGCGAGTTGAGATAGCGATACAAATACGATTCCTCCGGCAGATAACCGATGCGCGATTTTGTCTGCACGTGGCGCGGCGAATGGCCGAAGACCTCGATGTGCCCCTTGGTCGGATTGAGCAGGCCGAGCAGCAGCTTGACCGTCGTGGACTTGCCAGAGCCGTTCGGGCCGAGCAGGCCGAAGACCTCGCCGCGACGGACTTCAAAATCCACGTTGTCCACCGCGCGCGCCTTCGGGCGGTTCCAGAAATCCTTGAACACCTTCGTCAGCCCGCGCACGGACACGACGGCCTCGGCGTTCGATGACGAACCGGCGGCGGATTTTGGAGCAACTTCTACAGCGGTCATGTGAAAATTCTAAATCAATCGGCCAACGCCAGCAAGCCGCGAGGCATCAGAGAAAACGCACCTGTCCGCGCATTGAATCGCTGCTCTCCTTTTGCAGCAGGACCAGCAACCGTCGCAACGACTCACCGACGGGCAACTGCTTTGACACAATGATGCCCGCGTGTTCGCGGCCCTCGTCAATCCAGCGGTTGTGCAGGCGGACAAAATCGCCCACGTTGAACGTGACGAGACAGCGATTTTCTTCCGCGGCGAAATTCAGTTGAGACTCGTCGGACAAGCTGAGCCGCTTCTCCTCAAGCGCGTGAACGGCATCGTGACCGCGTTTGCGAAGGGCGGCGGCCAAAGCCGCGTGGACATCCTCGTCAAGGAAAAGCCGCAGTTTCATTTCGCTCAAGCGGCGGCCAGCTCGCGAACCTGTCCACGCCAATGCTCCACGTCGGCATTGCGTTTCAGGTCGCGGTCAATTTCCTTCTGATGGTCGAAGTAATAGGCCAGCGCCGCATGCAACTGCGACTGCGTGAGGTGCGGCAGGCTTTGCAGAATCTCATCCGGCGTCATGCCAAGCTGGTAATAACCGGCAATCGCGCGCACGGCGATGCGCGTGCCCTTGATGACGGGCACGCCATTCAGGATTCGCGAATTGGACGCGATGTGCGGATATTTGATACCGTTTGTTTTCACAGGATTAAACTAATCGCGTTTCGACGAGCCAGCAAGCCCGCGCGCGGACACGACGACCTCGGCGCTGGATTGCGGATTTAATTCGGCTACGGGCATAAACTTAAAATCTACTTGGCTATTGAACTTTCTAACTCGTGTAATTTTGCGTCAAAAAGTTTTATCAGATTGGGAGAACCAACCCATTTTGCGGAATCGAAACAACTCAAGTGCAGGCGTAATTCTTTCAAGTCATGGAATTGCCAATTGGCCAAGAAGTCAGGAACTTCATGAATTGCTTCCATGATTTCATATGCTTCTTGACGTCTGTCTGTTTTGGGCGACCCTGTGATATTTCTGCAATGCACAAGCGCGCGATGAGGTGTGAAAAAAGCAGCAGCAAGGATCGTTTGGGGAGCTTGTTGCATTTGTCTTACGCCAGCTTCGGCGTCAATTGGCCGGAAATTTTTTGCGGCGGCTCCTCCGGTTTGGGATGGAAATGCTCCAGTTCCTCGCCTTTGCGAACGAGTCGCGCGCTGTTGAAAATCACGATCAGCGAGCCGACGTTGTGCAAAATCGCCGCGACAACCGGGCCGACGTAGCCGAGCGACGTCGCCGTCAGGCCGACGACGATGAACAGTCCGCCGAACAGAAAATTCTGGTTGATGACCGCGCGGGTGCTGCGCGAGAGCTTCACCAGAAACGGCAGCCGTTGCAGGTCGTTGTTCATCAGCGCAATCGTCGCGCTGTGGATGGCCACTTCGCTGCCCGCCGCGCCCATCGCGATGCCGAGGTCGCCCGCCGCCAGCGCCGGCGCGTCGTTCACACCGTCGCCGATCACCGCGACCTTGTAGCCTTTCGCCTTCATGGCGCGGACAAATTCAACCTTGTTCTGCGGCAGGCAATCGCCCTTCGCCTCTTCGCAGCCGATCTCGGCGGCGACGCGCGTGGCCACCACCTGCCGGTCGCCGGACACCATCGCGACGCGGCGCACGCCCGCTTCCTTCAACCCGGCCAGCGCGGCTTTGGCCTCGGCGCGGACTTGATCCTGCAAACCGACCCAGCCGATGCAGCGGTGGTCGCGCGCGACAAAAATCAAGCTCCAGCCTTCGGCCTCGTTGAGGTCAACCGATTTGAGAAAATCCTCGGTGACGCCGTTGTCCTTGAGCCACTGCGCGCGGCCCACCAGAACCCTGGCGCCGTTGATTTCCGCCTTCACGCCACGGCCGGCGGTCTCGGAAAAATCCTTCGGCTCGGCCAGCGGCACGCCGGCCTCGCCGGCAAGCTGCGCCAGGGCCTTGGCCGTCGGATGGTTGCTGTATCTTTCCGCCGAGGCCGCAAGCTGCAGCAACTCGGCGGGCTTGGTTTCGCCAATCGGCGCGAGACGGCTGACGGCGAGCTGGCCGGTCGTGAGCGTGCCGGTCTTGTCAAAAATGAAGGCGTTGATTTTCGCGGCGGCCTCAATATCGGCGACGTTCTTGATCAAAATGCCGAGGCGCGCGGCGGCGGACAGCGCGGCCACCATCGCCGTCGGCGTCGCGAGGATGAACGCGCAGGGGCAGGAGACGACGAACACGGCGATGACGCGGTTC
>Ga0224534_1001129_pt1 | contig 14601 bp, 12 predicted proteins | sample 714E12024metaG_FD_172012 | JGI IMG/M metagenome (GOLD analysis project Ga0224534, IMG submission 172012) | Peat soil microbial communities from Stordalen Mire, Sweden - 717 E1 20-24 | ecosystem: Environmental > Terrestrial > Soil > Wetlands > Peat | place: Sweden: Norrbotten County, Stordalen... | reverse complement strand
CCCCAGCTTCTCCCTGGAAGCGCACTGGAAGGCCGTGTTTTCCCTCGGAATTGCCGTCTGGCTCGGCGGAATTTTCCTCCGCCTGTACTCGATTCGCATCCTTGGCCGCTTCTTCACATTTGACGTAGCCATCGCCAAGGGCCATCGCATTGTTGAACAGGGGCCGTATCGCTGGCTTCGACACCCCTCCTATCTCGGTAGCTTGCTGGCCCAGGTCGGCTTTGGAATGACATTGACAAACTGGCTGGCGATGCTCTTGCCCGTATGCTGCGTCGCAACTGCTTATGCGTATCGCATCCCGATCGAGGAGCAAGCCCTCGTGCGCGGCCTCGGCTCTGACTACAGCGACTACATGCGGCGAACCTGGCGGCTGATTCCGTTTGTGTATTAGTTCCGAAGACGGACATCCACTGCTCGCCGCTCACATATTCGTCAACCCGTGCCGCATCTCCTCGTTGAACGATGGCCGGATGAACGCCAGCATCCGCTCCAACTGCGCAACATACTCCTCCCGCCGCTCCATCAGCTTCTCCGTCGCGGCCCCGTACTCCGCGTCCGTCGCCCGCAGCAACCCCTCCACCGCCAGCGAGCCCACCGCCTTCCGCAGTTCCTCCACCGTGGTATTCAGATACTGCGCGTCCCGCGGGTCCAACAGCCACACCGGCGCGCCACCGCCCAGCACGCCGGAGAGCCAGTAGACCTTCCCTCCACAAACCACCTCCGCTGCTCCTCGCTCGTATCGTTGAAGCTGAATGTCTTTTGCTTCGGACTGTAGAACCGTGTCGTCAACGGAACCGGCTGCCGGTTGCCGCTCTTCACCAGCTCCAACTGCCCCTGGTCCATCGTCTTGCGCACAGCGTTGTACACAAACCCCTCGGCGAACGGCTGCTCCGGCGCCGCCACCACATCGCGAAACGTCACCGTCATCGACGCGGCGATCTTCGCATGCAGCACGCTCGCACCGCCATCCTCCAGCCGGGCAGATTCCAACCGCACCTCGCCGTGCACCAGCGAGGTGTCCGCCCCCGAGCTCGACGGATGGAATGGCCACTCGAACCGCCCAAAGCTCAGCGGAAGCCCATGCAGCGTCAAATAGCACTCCGGCCGCGGATTCCTCAGCCGCTTCGCAGCCTCCGCTAGGTACGCCCGCACCCCGTCCCTCAGATCGGGCCGGCCAAACTCGAAGCGCTCGCTCAACTCCAGCAACATCGTCTTGCCCGCCGCCGTTGCCGCATCCCCGGCCGGCGCCAGCAGAAACTTCGCCGTCCCCCTGCCCGCGTCCGCCTCGCTCGACACCACCGCCAGCCCCGCCGCCCGAGCAGCCGCCTCCACCTGTACCGTCAGCACCTCACTCCGCATAAGCCATACCCTCCTCGCCCACCGCATCCCCACTGTGCGGCAGCCACTCCTATCCTATTTGCTTTTGATGTCGATGGAGTTCGTTCAGAATTTGCAAATCGGGCGACACACGATTCCTCTCCACTCGAATGGAGTGACGTGGAATCGTCTGCCGCCCGTTGGCGGTTAGTACGTCACAAACTTGACGGAACCGAGCATGCCCGATGTCGGCGGCGGCGCGGGTGCTCCGCGGCCTCCTCCGGCCGCGCCATAGCCAGCAGGTGGAATTCCAGCGGGCGCTCCAGCAGCTCCAGCAGCGCCAGTCGGTCTGCGCCGAGTGCCTGCCCCAGCAACTCCCGCCGGACCAGCACCAGCCGCACCAGCCGGAGCAGCCGCAGCCGGAGCAGCAGGCGGCGGTCCGCCAAAGCCTCCGCGGCCCTGAGCAGACAGCGCATCCACCTCGATCACCAGATTATTTGCCCCCTTCTTCAGAGAGCTGGTCACGTCCCAGCGATACGGCTGCCACGAACACGCGCCCAAGTCCTTTCCGTTGAGCGTCACCTTTGCGTAGTCGTGCACATCGGCGATCTCCAGATAGACACGCTTCCCCTTGGGCGCTTTGGCTGCGGTGAACTGCCTGCTATACGTCGCCGGCCCCGCGAACCCACTCGTGCCCAGCTCCTCCCACGGCTTCAGCGCCGTTGTCATCTGCTTGCCGTTCAGGTCCAGCTTCCAGTCGCCATCCAGCGTCGCAAACGTCTCGCCCGTCGCAAACGACGGCTCCGGTGCTGCGGCAACCCCCTTCTTGGGCAGCGGCCCCACCACGATCACCTTCGCCTCATACGGCCCCAGAACCAAGGGAACCTTCACGCTGTCCCCCTCGACCGTCGCCGCCGACAGCGGATGGATCTCGCCCGTAGCCAGGTCCCAATCCTGAGCCTTGCCGCGTCCTGCAATCGTCGCCACGCGCGACTCCGTCTTGTTGCTCTCATTGAAGAAGAAGTACATGTCGCCGTCGGTCCATGCGCGGTGCGTGTACGTCAGCCGCGGGAACGCCGCGTCCAGCTTCACATCCGGCTTGGGCAGCGCCGCCAGCACCGCCGGCGTAATGTCGCCCACGGGCTCGATCAGCGTAGCGAAGCTCAGGTCCGGCTTCTCCTTCGCGTCCATGAACGTCTTGTCCAGAATCAGGCTCGGCGTCTTGCCTACGAAGATCACCTTGCCGCCCTGCTGCGCAAACTCCTTCAGCCGTGCCAGGCCCGTGCGCGTAATCACCGTCATCGACGGCAGCACGATCGCCTTGTAGGTCTGCCCGCTCAGGTTGGTGAAGCCGCCATTTGCCAGCGTCGCCACCGAACTCAGCGACTGCTCGTCGAAGTAGTCCCAATCGATCTGGTGTTCAAACAACTGCCAGCCCAGCTTGGTCGTGCTGCGGTCGGCCTCGGTCGCGGCATCGCCGCCCATCCATATCGTGTTGCCCGGATGGTACAGCCCAACCTGCGCCGCCGGCCGGCCGATCGACATCAGATAGCCGCCGCGGTCGGCGTACCACGCAATCATCTTGCCCTGCTGCGACACTGCGGGTGGCGTCGTTGGGATCGGCGCGCCGACGGTGGCGCGCGACCACGGTACTCGGATCTCCAGTGCATTCACGCCGCGCACAAGTTGGAAGTCCATCTGGTACTTGCCGTCGAGCCCCACGCCGCCGCCGTCTTCCGCCCACACCTTCGGCTTGCCAAACAGATGCGCCGCCGAGCTCGCCAGCTTGGGAAAGTTGTTGTTGATGTTCCATGTCCCGTCCGGCACATGCACCAGGTTCGGCAGAAGCTGGCTCAGGTTGTCGATGCCCGGAACCTCCACATACCGCTCATCGCGGAAGTAGTCGCCCTCGCTGCGCTCCAGCGACAGCATCGTCTCTTCGTGGTTCAGATGTACCAGGTACTCCACGTTGTGCGCCTTCGCCCAGTTCGCCTGCTCGCCGAAGAACGAGTCCTTGAAGATCCCGCTCCACACGTCGTAGTAGTCCGCGCGCGCCAGGTCAGACCCCTTGATCGGCGCGCGATCAAACCACGAAGGAAGGTACGGCGCCAGGTCGTATCCCTTCTGCGCCTTGAACTCCTCCAGCAGCTTCGGCGTCCACGGAATCCCGCTACTGTAGTCCGGCTCGTCGCCGAAGGTGCCCATCACGATCTTGCCGAACTGGTCGCCCACCGCGCCGTAGTACGTCTCATGCACCGTATGCAGGAACGCGTCCGTCGCCTTCGGGTCCAGGTAGTCGATGATCGTATACGTCGCGTCCTTGGCCCGCGTCCCGTCCGCACGGTTGAAGTTGCGCGTCGGAGAGCTCAGGTACACGTGCCGCAGAAACTGTACCTGCCAGGTGTAGCGCGGCTCGTTCGGCGTCGTGCCCTCGGCCGGCGTCAGGTACTTCAACTGCTTGTCCGCCGGCACCGGGATCGCGATCACCTGCTTGATCGTCCCCGTCTGGTCCGTCTCTGTCGCCCAGATCGCCAGCGTGTCCGCGGGCACCGGCATATCGAGCGTCTGCCCCGGCGCCACATGAACCGTAATGTCCGAGACGATGTCCTGCATCCCAAGCTGCGGATAGCGCTCCGTGATATATCCCCCGGCAAACCCACTCGGATAGTCGCTCTCGTCCTGGATCCACACCCGCATGTTGCGCTTCGCCGCCTCGGCCACGGCATACTTCACCTGGTCCATGTGTCCCGGCGAAAGGTACGCAGGCTCGCCCGGAGCTCTCCGCCCCGGCGACATGTTGATGATAAAAATTCCGGCCGCCGCCATCTGGTCCAGGTCGTAGGAAATCCGCGCCCGCACCTCTGCCGGGTCATACGCAATGCCCGGCCGCCTCTCTCCCGCGTTCGCCCCGTTCCAGCTCTGGAACGGCTGGATCGCTCCGTACTCCCGCGGTGGCGCCTTGAAGTTCGCCGCAACCTCCGCGGTCGACGGCACCGTAACCACCTGCCACGGACGCGGCGACTGTGCTTGAGCCTGAGCCTGAGCCTGCGCAGCCGTGGTCAGGACCATGAAGAACAAAACTGGAAAGAGGAAGAGTGGGACGAGTGAGAACCTGCGGGCAGCCTTCATTGCATCGACTCCGGATCGCTGATTTTCGTGCGTCCCGGAGTATACTCCGCCGCCCCCACGCCTCGCATCCTTCTCATGCTCCGTTCATCCAATCCATCCGTAACCTCATTTACTCTGTATAAAGCAGCAGATTCCACGCACCTGACAACATGCATCCGAGAACCAGGAGTTATATGAATCTCACCGGAAACACCATCCTCATCACCGGCGGCGGCAGCGGCATCGGCCGCGCACTGGCCGAGCAGCTTCACCGGCGCGGCAACCAGGTTATCGTCGCCAGTCGGCGCCAGTCCGCTCTCGACGACGTCACCGCAGCCAATCCCGGCATCCACTCCATCGTCCTCGACGTCGAGTCGCCCGCCAGCATCGCCAGCGTCGCCGCCCAACTCGCCCGCGACTTCCCCAAGCTCAACGTCCTCCTCAACAACGCTGGAATCATGCGTCCCGAAGACATCCAGAATGCCTCCACCGCCGACGCCGAAGCCACCGTCGCCACCAACCTGCTCGGCCCCATCCGTCTCATCGCCGCGCTGCTGCCTCACCTTCTCAAGCAGCCCTCCGCCACCATCCTCAATGTCACTTCGGGCCTCGCATTTGTCCCCCTTGCCCTCACACCCACCTACTGCGCCACCAAGGCCGCCATCCACTCCTACACCCAGTCGCTCCGCTTCCAACTCAAGGACACAGCCATCCAGGTCATCGAGATCGTCCCGCCCTGGGTCGCCACCGAGCTGATGGGATCCAAGCCCACCGACCCGCGCGCCATGCCGCTCGAAGCCTACATCGCCGAGGTCATGCAGCTACTCACCGCCAATCTCAACGCCGAAGAAATCTGCGTAGAACGAGTCTTGCCTCTGCGACGCGCCGCCGCCAGCGGCAACGAAGCCGCCTTCTTCAAGACCTTCAACGACGCCCTCTCCCAGCCACCCACCAGGGTCTATCGCCATTCTGCCAAGGCCTAAGCGGATGCCCCACAGCCTGACATGTGCTCGCCGAAGAGCCTGCCCTGAGCTTGTCGAAGGGGTCTCGCCTCTGAGACGTGAACCGCAGCGCGTCCTATACTGATTCCAAATTGCGTTCGACCGGACGCGGAGCGCGCGAACAATATCCGCCCTCCGCCCATCTGCATCCAAGGAAATATCATGCCATTCAAGTGGGAGAAGTTGACCGTCAAGTCGCAGCAGGCCGTTCAAGCCGCCGCGTCCCTGGCCGCCGAGAACGGCAACCCGGAAGTCCTGCCCATGCACCTGCTCGCCGCCCTGCTCGACGACCGCGAGGGCGTCGTCCTGCCCGTCCTCGAAGGCGCGGGCGTCCGCGTGCAGCAGCTTCTTGCCGGAGCCAACGCCGCCATCGCCAAGCTGCCCAAGGTCTCCGGCTCCAACGCGCAACCCGCAATGGCCGCCTCCCTGCAAAAGATTCTGGACCGCGCCTCCAAGGAAGCCGATTCCTTCAAGGACGACTTCATCTCCACCGAGCATCTCCTGCTCGCCCTCACCGAGGCCAAATCCGATCCCGTCCGCGACGCTCTCGCCGCCATGGGTGCGACCCACGAAGCCGTCCTCAAGGCGCTCTCCGCCGTGCGCGGCTCGCAGCGCGTCACCGACCAGAATCCCGAGGGCAAGTTCCAGGCCCTCGAAAAGTACGGCAAAGATTTAACCGATCTCGCGCGAAAAGGCAAGCTCGACCCCGTCATCGGCCGCGACGAAGAGATCCGCCGCGTCATCCAGGTCCTCGCCCTCCGCACCAAAAATAACCCCGTCCTCATCGGCGAGCCCGGCGTCGGCAAGACGGCCATCGTCGAAGGCCTCGCCCGCCGCATCATCCAGGGCGACGTCCCCGAGATCCTCAAGGACAAGCGCGTCGTCGCCCTCGACCTCGCCAGCATGATCGCCGGCGCAAAGTTCCGCGGCGAGTTCGAAGACCGCCTCAAAGCTCTCCTGAAGGAGATCGAAGACAGTAACGGCGAGATCATCCTCTTCATCGACGAGCTGCACACCCTCGTCGGAGCAGGCGCGGCCGAAGGCGCAATGGACGCCAGCAACATGCTCAAGCCCGCGCTCGCTCGCGGCGGCCTGCGCGCCATCGGCGCAACCACCCTCAACGAGTACCGCAAATATATAGAGAAGGACGCCGCCCTCGAGCGCCGCTTCCAGGTCGTCTTCGTCGGCGAGCCCAACGTCGAAGACACCATCGCCATCCTGCGCGGCCTGCGCGAGCGCTACGAGACGCACCACAAGGTCCGCATCAAGGACTCGGCCCTCGTCGCCGCCGCCACCCTCTCCCACCGCTACATCTCCGACCGCTTCCTGCCGGACAAGGCCATCGATCTGGTCGACGAGGCCGCCGCCGCCCTCGCCATCCAGATCGGCTCCGTCCCCACCGAGATCGACGACCTCGAGCGTCAGGCCACCTCCCTCGAAATCGAGCAGGCCGCCCTCAAGCGCGAGAAAGACGATGCGTCTCGCGAGCGGCTTGAAATCATCCAGAAAGAACTCGCCGAAGTCCGCGAAAAGTCCAAAGCCCTGCGCGCCCGCTGGCAGCAGGAGCGCGGGGCCATCGGACGCATCGCCGAGCTGAAGACCCACCTCGAAGCCCTCCGATTCGAAGCAGAGGAGCAGACCCGCAACGGCAACCTACAGCGCGCCGCCGAGCTCCAGTACGGCGAAATCCCCCAGTCCGAAGCCGAACTCCGCAAGCTCACCCAAGCCACCGAACCGGGTGCCCCAGGTCTCGATTCTGAGACCTGGGAAAAGCCAGCACGAATGCTCAAGGAAGAGGTAGACGAGGAAGACATCGCCGCCGTCGTCTCCAAGTGGACCGGCATCCCCGTCGCCAAGATGCTCGAAGGCGAGATGCAGAAGCTCGTCACCATGGAGGACCGCCTGCGCGCCCGCGTCATCGGTCAGGACGCCGCGCTCACCGTCGTCGCCAACGCCATCCGCCGCAGCCGCGCCGGCCTCAGCGACCCCAAGCGTCCCATCGGCAGCTTCATCTTCCTCGGCCCCACCGGCGTCGGTAAAACCGAGACCGCCCGCGCCCTCGCCGAGTTCCTCTTCGACGACGAGTCCGCCATGGTCCGCATCGACATGTCCGAGTACATGGAAAAGCACGCCGTCGCCCGCCTCATCGGAGCGCCTCCCGGCTACGTCGGCTACGACGAGGGCGGCCAGCTCACCGAGGCCGTCCGCCGACGCCCCTACGCCGTCATTCTCTTCGACGAGATCGAGAAGGCCCACGCCGATGTCTTCAATGTCCTCCTCCAGGTCCTCGACGACGGCCGCCTCACCGACTCCAAGGGCCGCACCGTCGACTTCAAAAATACCGTCCTCATCATGACCTCGAACCTCGGCGCCACGCAGCTCACCACCGCCTGGGCCGAGGGTGAAGAAGGATTCGCGGAGGCCACCGAGCGCGTCCTCGCCATCCTGCGCGAGCACTTCCGCCCCGAGTTCCTCAACCGCATCGACGACGTAGTCGTCTTCCATCCACTCGGCGAAGAGCAGCTCACCCGCATCATCGACCTCCGCCTCGCCGAGCTGACCGCCATGCTCGCCGACCGCAAGATCACCCTCTCCCTCACCCCCGCCGCGCGCCGGTTCATCTTCAAATCCGGCTACGACCGCGCCTACGGAGCGCGCCCCTTGAAGCGCGCCATCCAGCGCCTCGTCCAGGACCCCCTCGCCATCAAAATCCTCGACGGCTCCGTCCGCCCCACCGACCACGTCCTCGTCGACGCCACCAAATCCACCCTAACCTTCGCCGTCATAACCTAATCAGCGTTTCTTGGGCAGATGTAGAAGTTCAGCCAATACCCTGTGCTTTTCGCCAACCTCAAACCACCTGAGACAAGTAGCGAAGTCGTCTGTCCAAACATCGTTTGGAATTGCAGCGACAGGCTGGAATATTTCGATCAGAGATCCATCTTTGGGCCGGGGCAGCAGCCATGAGCCCAAAGTATATCGAAAGCTCTTCCAATTCCCGGAGGATGTATGCATATTCACAGCTAAAATGTCGAAATCGCCGAAATGGTATGGCCTCGTTTTGACGGTAATTGTGTTGGTCACTGTAACTTCCGTGGTCGCTCCCTGAAGCATCTCCACGGTCTTTTTCTCCCCGCTCCGAGTCTTCTGAACCTCAACTACATACAATGAACCTTCTTTGTAATGCTTTGGGTAGTAGAGCTTTGGGACGCCCTTTTCCATGCGTTGCAGTTTGACCTGAACGCGTGCAGAGCGTTCACCCTTTTTGAAGAGGGCGTCGTAAGACAGATTACCGGTAATGGGAACAGACTCCCAGCCCGTGGTCGCAATGTTCGGAACCACGTCGTTCACAAAAACAGCCTCAGCAATAATGCCACGCACACCGCGCTTGGTGAGATCGGAGGATCGGCTGATTGCGCTCAGAATCGTGTCTGCGTCGATTCCCCACTGGCTCTCTAACGGATGGGGCAGAAGTGCTCTCAAGTAAGCGTTGAGGGCCTTGCGCTCTTCGATGGAGCATTCTTCAATCAGCCTTTTGATTGTTTCGAGCGAATCACTCATTTCGTGGGCCTTCCCGGAAGCTCTGGTACAAATGCTTCGACCTCGGAACGATTCAGCAGAACCTTTCCACCAATCTCAAGCACCTGAAATCTTCCTTTCTTGATGAGCCGAGAGATCGCCTGCCGTGAAACGCCCCGAATGCGCGCCGCCTCAGCTTGGGAGACCCATTCGAGACCGTTTTGGAATTGGGTTGACAATGTAAACCTATTTCGTCTATCGTATTTCTATGTGAGGCCGTACTATGGCAACAGCCGTGTCATCCAAGCCCCAACTCGTTGCCCCCTTCGAAGAGGCTGCGTTTTCGCGCGACATTAACCGTGCCGATGATCCCAAGCCGGATCATCCGTCTCTGCTTGTCGAAAAAGCTCCATACTTCACATCGAAGCACGGAGTCGCCTATCTGGGTGATTCACTGGAGCTGCTCAAATCACTGCCGTCCAATAGCGTCAATCTGGTGGTGACATCGCCGCCTTACGCATTGCACTTTAAGAAAGCATACGGCAACGAGCACAAGGATCACTACGTTGAATGGTTTTTGCCGTTTGCAAAGGAGATTCAGCGCGTCCTAACGGATGATGGTAGCTTCGTGCTGAACATCGGGGGCAGCTATAACCAGGGCACACCAACCCGCTCCATCTACCACTTTAAATTGCTCATCGCCTTAGTGGAGGAGATCGGCTTTCATCTCGCGCAGGAGTGCTTCTGGTACAACCCCGCGAAGATGCCGGTTCCGGCAGAGTGGGTAACTGTGCGCCGTATTCGTGTTCGAGATTCGGTTGAATATGTATGGTGGCTCTCCAAGTCGCCGCATCCCAAGGCCTCGAATCTCAACGTCCTCAAGGAGTACAGCGAGGATATGATCCGGCTGAATCGGAATGGAGTTCGCGGTACAGTGAGACCCTCAGGGCATGTGATCCGCAGCTCCTTCGACACCATCAGTGCTGGTGGCTCGATCCCCCCCAACGTGACAGAAGCAGACTTCGACGTGCCCGAGAGCATGTTGAAGATGGGCAATAACGCGGCAAATGACATTTACACCAAGCGTTGCAAGGAGAACGGCATAAAGATTCACCCGGCGCGCTTCCCGGCGTTGTTACCCAAGTTTTTTACCAAGCTCTTGACCGATCCGAACGATCTGGTTCTCGATCCGTTCGCGGGCTCACTTACAGCCGGGGCCGTTGCCGAGTCGCTTAGCCGCCGCTGGATTGCCGGAGAAGCCGTCGAAGAATATTTGCGTGCTGGAATTTTCCGTTTCGAAGAGTCCATGCAAAATCCGCTCTTGTTCTGAGCCGGATGCCCACTCATCGCGCACCGCGCGACCGCCGTCATTGCCCAGATCAAATTCTTCGGGTGTCAACCAGTTCTGCAACTTGATATTATGTCAAGAATAGAGGTCGTAACCCGATGGAATCGCCAGGAATGACCCAGCAGAACTTGACCGAGCACTTCGCAACCGACAAGAACCCGTTCCAATTTGTAGATTCCGGCCTGGACAACGTATTTCTAGTAGGAATCAAGTACTTCACATCCCCAGACGGACGAATCGTCGCTGAAATCCCGGCCCTGAAGCAGTTGATGCGCGTCATTGCGCGCGATCTGGTCCTCTCGAAATCCGACCTGACCGGCGCCGAGGTGCGCTTCCTCCGCAAGCGGCTGGGCAAGAAGGCCACCGAGTACTGCAAGTATCTGGGACTCGAACCGGAGACGCTCTCGCGCATCGAGAACGGCAAACAGCCCATCTCCAGCGCCACGGAAAAGTTGGCCCGCCTCTCCTACGCCATCCTCTCCGAAGAGTCCGGCCTCTACGACCACGCCAGAACCATCCTTCAGTCCATGCTGGATGAACTCAAACCCACCAGGGAAAAAATCGTCCTCGAAATCCGCGACGACAACGAATGGCGAGAGGCCGCCTGAGCCTCGCGCAACCGCCTTCTGTTGCCCTCGCCTCTTCAGGCCGCAGTCTTTGCCGTCAGTTCAATCCCCAGCGCCCGCATGACTGCCAGCGTCGTCTTCAGCGTGGGATTCCCTTTCTTGCTGAACGACCGGTAGAGCTGCTCGCGAGACAGTCCCGTCTGCTCGGCAATCTGCGCCATCCCCTTGGCGCGCGCCACCACGCCCAGCGCGTGCGAGATGTAGCCCACGTCGTTGGTTGCGAGCGCCTCCGCCATGAAGATCGCAATCGCCTCGTCCGATCCGAGGTCCTCGGCCGGGTCATAGGTTGTCAGTTTTTCACCCATCTTCTTCGCTCCATTCTTCCGCCAGCCGCTTCGCCGTCTTGATGTCCTTCGCCTGTGTGCTCTTGTCGCCGCCGCACAGCAGGATAACGATGGTGTTGCCCCGTTTCAGGTAATAGACCCGGTAGCCCGGCCCATGGTCGATGCGCAGTTCGCTGACACCCTGTCCAACCGGCTTCACATCCCCCGCGTTCCCATATGCCAGACGGTCCAGGCGAGATGCGATCAGAACACGTGCCCGTTCATCCTTGAGCCGTATCCGCCACTTGCGAAAGGTCTCGGTCTGCTTGAACTCGATCACGGCGCTCCCTGTAGTTTATAAACTACCATACTTTTGTATGCCTCGCGTCCGGGTACCCCCATTCCTCGCAGCCTCACCGCAATGCAAGGGCAATCGCATGAATCGAAATATATTTTCTTCAAATTTGCCCGAAAAATCGCATGTCAAGACCCTCGACCCTCCCAAATCCCCCTAACCAACACCAACCAAACAACTTAAATCTTTAAAACAGTTGGCATAGTAATTATGCTCCAGTGCGTATAATTAAATCAGGTTGCAAAAACACCGCAAGACCCGGCCAACCCGCCGGGTCTTCGCTTTTAATGCGTCTCGCACGCTTAGCGCGAGCTTAACTTACGTTTTTTGAATACTTTACGCTATTAGCACGGGGGGGGTACACACAGCAACGAGCCAGCAGCCGGGTGCCCCATTCATCGCGCACTTGCGATGAGTGGGCATCGCGCCCAGCGCGACCGCCTCTGCGAAATCCCCCACGAATTGCCCCGTTTGACCTGCGCCTGAGCGTCGCACCCCACACACACGCTCGCCGGCACAGCCATGCAACCGGCATCCCGACGCCGCGAGCGTCTTCGCACCGGTCTCGCCACCCCGAACTCCACTCCCGCCGCCGCCCTTGATTTCCAGGAGCGTCAGGCTTTTGGAAATCCTCCCGCGATGCCATCCGGGTGCCGATACCCGCCAAACTTCGTACAATAGGAAAACTGTGACATTAGACTTTCTAGGCACTTTGCAACGGACCGGGATGTGTGGAGAGCTTCGCGCCGAAGACGCGGGGCAGGATGTCGTTCTGATGGGTTGGGTCAACCGCCGCCGCGACCACGGCGGGCTCATCTTCCTCGATCTGCGCGACCGCTCCGGCATCGCGCAGATCGTCGTCGACGAAAAGGTCACAGCCGCCCACGCCAAGGCCGATGCCGCGCGTCCCGAGTTCGTCATCGCGGTCAAGGGCCGCGTCCGCCGTCGCGGCGCGGGCCTCGACAACCCCAACATGCCCACCGGCGAGATCGAAGTCGTCGCCAGCAAACTCCTTCTGCTCAACGATGCCCGGACGCCGCCCTTCTCGCCCGCCGAAGACGCCATTGCCAACGAAGAGGTGCGCCTGAAGTATCGCTACCTCGATCTGCGCCGCACCGAAATGCAGGCGAACTTTGCGCTGCGCAGCCGCGTCGCCATGGCCATCCGCAACTACCTCGTCTCCGAGGGCTTTCTGGAGATCGAGACGCCCTTCATGACGCGCTCCACCCCCGAAGGCGCGCGCGATTATCTCGTTCCCAGCCGCGTGCATCCCGGCAACTTCTATGCGCTGCCCCAGTCGCCGCAGATCTTCAAGCAGATCCTCATGGTCTCCGGCTTCGACCGCTACTTCCAGATCGCCCGCTGCTTCCGCGACGAGGACCTGCGCGCCGACCGCCAGCCCGAGTTCACCCAGATCGACCTCGAAATGTCCTTCCCGCAGATGGACAACATCTTCCGCGTCGCCGAGGGCTTCCTCACCGCCGCCTTCGCCGCCGCCGGCATCGCGCTGACGACGCCGTTCGTGCATATGACGTATGACGAAGCGATCAAGAACTACGGCATCGACAAGCCAGACATGCGCCTCCCCGCCATGGTCTCGCTCAGCGACATCCTCACGCCCGAACTGCGCACCGCGCTCAAGATCGAGCAGTCCCTGCCCGTCCTCGGCTTCGTCATCCCCAACGTCGGCGAGTTGAGCGGCACCGCGCGCAAGTCGCTCCTCGGCGAGGTCCGCGCCGGCTTCGGCGATTGCGGCCTCGACCTCCTCGACGTCGTCCGCCTGCGCACCAACGCCACCTTCGCCCCGCTGGCCGACGCCATCTCCGCCGCGCTCGCCGCCAGCCTCGGCGTCCCCGCGCTCTCGGCAGCCGACCTCATCACCGTCGTCACGCCCAAGCTCGGCACGCCCGCCATGTGGAACTACGATCCGCAGTGGATCTACAAGCGCGTCGGCGCGCTCCGTCTCGAACTCGGCGCAAAGTTCGCCGACAAGCACGGCCTCTTCGCCAAGACTGGAACCGCCGCCGACTTCAAATTCGCCTGGGTCACCGACTTCCCCATGTACGAGTGGAACGAGGAGACCAAGACCTGGGACGCCGCGCATCACCCTTTCACCTCGCCGCACGAAGACGACATCCAGGCCGGCCGCCTCACCACCGACAAGGGGGCCGTCCGCGCCCTCGCCTATGACGTTGTCCTCAACGGCAACGAGCTGGGCTCCGGCTCCATCCGTATCCACCGCAAGGACGTGCAGGCCGAGATCTTCCGCTCGCTCGGTATGACGGACGAGGAGGCCCACGAACGCTTCGGCTTCTTCCTCGACGCCCTCGAGTACGGAACGCCACCGCACGGCGGCATCGCGCTGGGCCTGGACCGCATCGTCATGATTCTTGCGGGCGCCACCAGCCTGCGCGAGGTCATCGCCTTCCCCAAGACCGCCCGCGCCATCGACCTCATGGTCGACGCCCCCACCCCCGCCACCCCCCAGCAACTCCGCGAGCTGCACCTCCGCACCGTCACCCGTACTTAATTCATCCACCGCTTGTCGTTGGGGTCCTTCTTCTCGTCGGGATCGACGTACCGTCCCTCATCGTCGAAGTGGACCTTGCGCCCCTGCTTGCCCATGTACACCTCGAACTTCCGCGCCGCCCGCCGCCGCTTGGCGCGGTAGTACGCATTGCGCATCCCGAAGTACTGCTCGCCGAACCCGAACGCCACCCCCCGCCGCGGAGCATGGCGCACATACAGCCATCCGCACAGCGCGCCCGAGAGCTGTAGCAGCGCGCCAAACTCATTCGCATCCTTCAGCAGCACCGCACCCGCGCAATTCCGATGCGCGAATAATTTCCTTTTGCGACAAGCCGCGGAAAAAGGTAAAGCTGACCATCGGGCCCGCGGGCCGCCGCCGGATTGAGAACGCCTTCGGCCTCCTGAGGATTGCCTGGCTCGGGTTCCTGCGATTGCTGGGGATTCCGAGCGCACAGAAATAAACTCCGCCGGGCTGTAACGAACCGCCGTTCACATGTCTTTATTCCTATGAGAGGGATTGACCATTATGGAAGTG
>Ga0224534_1001128_pt1 | contig 14613 bp, 14 predicted proteins | sample 714E12024metaG_FD_172012 | JGI IMG/M metagenome (GOLD analysis project Ga0224534, IMG submission 172012) | Peat soil microbial communities from Stordalen Mire, Sweden - 717 E1 20-24 | ecosystem: Environmental > Terrestrial > Soil > Wetlands > Peat | place: Sweden: Norrbotten County, Stordalen... | reverse complement strand
TGACTATATTTGCCGGGAAGTGAGGCTCCCGGCTGGCCTTGTCGCTTCTGCTAGTTAGTTTCTCCTCCAACTCCACCGGGGTTGAGAACACTCCCAACCATATAGTTCTGCCCTGCGGAGGTCATCGGCACAGCGCCAGTGCCGTCAACTTTCAGGTCTTGTTCTGCCGTGCCGGATAGAGTGAATGGGTTTGAAAACGGGATGGGAGGAGGATAGTACCAACTGTTGTTCCGAACGATCGGCTGCTGTGGTATGATCCCGCTTACCGTGCCGCTTATCGTAAATGCTGCCGAGATCGGGTAGCTCTTCGGCGAAGCCGCTATCGTCGAATTGGTCAACGTGTCGTGGATGCCATATGGTCCTTGGCTTCCATAACCGATGCCGTCTTCCGACCATTTCTCCTCAAAGGAAGCCGTAGCCTGGTGGCCGCTTCCCGACATAGATGCTGATGTGGTCGTGGTCGGTTCTACCGGATTACCAAAGGTATAGTCCGGGTTCTGCGCCGGGTAGGTCAGGGTTATGTCGCTGATGCTCCAGACCACTGACTGCACCACGCCCCCTGATGGCACATATGAACTCACGTCTGGCTGTTGATCGGCTGCCAGGGTGGCCGTCACCGTGTCCGTCCACATGGCGGTGTTTGCCGCCCGCTGGAGCGTCCCGCCGATCTCCTGGCCCATCATGGTCTTGATCTCCGGCTGGTTCACCGCCGCAAATGAAAGCGCTGCGGTATAGCCACCTGATGACGATGGTGTCTGCGATGCTGTTACCGTCAATGCGGCTGTGGCATTAAGAGGGCTTCCTCCGGGAGGAGTGTATATAGCCGTTATGTTCGCGTTACCTGCTGCCTCACCGGTGGCCAGCCCAGTACTTGCCCCGATACTGGCGACATCGCTGTTGGCATCCGACCACGAAGACTGCGTGGTCTCGTCCTGGGGGTTACCCTGGGACACGCCCTGGGGATAGTACTGGTCCGTGTACTGTTGAGCGGCGCCTTCCGGTATAGTGGCGGTAGACGGCGTGACTAACAATGCAGGCTGCGTGGCTCCGACCACGGGCACGTCGGATGCGGTGGTATTACCACCCGAGCCTGTGCCACTCAGAGCAAGAGCCTCTGAAAAATTATCGCTCAGGTTGATCTCGCTAAAGTCTGCATACCAATTGGTTACATCGTCTGGCATGATGTCTGTTGTCGCATTGGAAAAGTCGTTCCAACCATCGTTTATGCCTGCTCCGATGGGCATTGAGGTTCCTGAAAAACTCTGGGGCACGGACCATGTGAATATTGCCGTGTATGTTCCATTGCCCGATGCCGTAAGAACCGTGCCCTCATCCGGTTGTGGGCCTCCGGCATTCTCATTGGTGGGAATTGCCTGGAAGTTGCTGCTGTCTGTTATCGTGGCGAAATTGTTCTGAGCGTTGACGCATACACCAACGGGCGCATAATAACCATCTACTGGCGGAGCATTGTCGCTGTCGCTATTCGTATTTACCAGGCTCCAGAGTTGAGTAGCCACGGCGCCGGCATTGGTCACAGTCATTCCGTCCGGTTCCGTTCCGAACGTCACCGTGCCGGTGTAGATATTCTGGCTGCCGCCCTGGTTGTATACCGCGGCGGTTTGACCGTTTACCATTGCCGTGGGCGAAGTCTGCGTCCCGCTGAACGGCGTGATAGTCGTCACGTAGTAGTTGGGAAGCGGCGTCAGCGGCCAGGGGATCTCGATCGTCTTGTAGTACGCCCCACCGTTCGTGGGGTTAGTGTTCCAGAAACGCACCGAACCCATGATACCCGGCTCGGGCATGGTCAAAAGCTCGAAGTAATTCTCGATGTTGGTCGGAGTCAGGCCACCGTTCTGGGCGAAGAATGCCGGGTTGCCGGTAAAGCTGTCCGTGGCAGCGGTAAAACCGAACTGTTTGTAGCAGTCCGCTATGGCACCCACGATAACACCCCAGGTATAGGGATAGACAGCTGTGACCCCTCCACCAGGCCAGCCATTACCATACCGGTAGTCCGGATCTCCGATAACGCTGCTCCACGGAGTTTTGATCATCACACATTGTGCCGGAATGGGCACTCCCGTGGTGTCGGGCGGAAAGTTCTCGTTGGAGATTGGAGATACATTAACGTCATAGCCGATGTATCTCGGCTCTCCGGTATAGGGTCCGGAGTAATTCGGGTTGTTCTGAAACTGGAGGCCGTTTGCCCAGTCGGTATCGCTGGAAGGCGCCTGCTGGTAATCATCCCCGTTGTCGCTCTGCCAACTGGTGGCGGCGGGCTTCCATTCCTGGCTGTAACCGGATGTAGTGTCTGCCACATCCCATGGAAAGCCGTAGACCAACTGCCCCCGGTCGAAATGCGCCCAGCCGACTTGTCCATCCGGCAGCACCATTGATGGCGTATATGGCGCCCCCAGGGTGTTCAAATATGTCTGCAAGTCCGGGTCTGGCTGCCCGCTGTCGGCAATTGCCGGGGTAACGAAAAGCCCTGCAAGCAGGGCTATCGTGATAAGCACGCTCAGTATTCTTTTAAGCTTGAGCAAAATTATCTATCTCCTTTCAACTCCCCAGAATTGTTAGAACGGCGAAATCGAGTCTGCCACCTTGTCTGATCCCAACGCTTGCCCCATTGATCGTCAGGACAACCGCCGGCTGCGGATTGCCGCCGTGATATTTCTTCGCATTGGCAACGTCTCCCCGGGCGTCGGTCATCACCTGCTGGATGGCGGCGTCCTGACCGGGGAAGAAGGCTTCCAGCACCGTCTGCAGGGGGCCGATGTCCCAGTTTGCCACGCTCGTATCAGTCATGCCGATGCATTGGATGTCTACCTGAACGCTATTGGCTGTATTGCTATCGCCGGGCACATAGTTAGCGGTAACAAAGCTGTCATCGCCGATCTGGTTGTCAAAAGTAGTGTTAGGCGAGCCGTCAATGTTCTGCTCAGGGTTATATCCCCAATCTCCAGTGCCACCGGTATCCTCAACCATCGTGATCCCTAACGCCTGCTCCAGCTTTTGCACCTGCTCCGGCTTGGCGGCATTCTGCTGGGCCTGCTGGATCACGACGTTGTAAGAGGGCTCCCCGATGCTGTTATCCGGCCAGATGATCACGATCTGGTACTGGGCGTTCCAGTCCACCTGATACCCCAGGGCATTGGCCACCCACCTTGCCGGCAGGTAGGTCCGGCCGTCCTTGATCACCGGGGCGACATCCATCGTCTGACCCTGCCCATTCACGGTCAGGGTGGCGCTGCCAATGGTCATGCTGATGTTGTAGACACTCGTGCTCACGGTAACTGTCTGGGTATTGGCATCCCAGTTGGTGGTGGCGCCCAGGGCGTCAGCAAGATAGCGTACCGGTGCCAGGGTGCGCCCGCTGGCACTGTCGATGTAGGCAGCGGCATCCATGCTGACTCCGGGAACCTGGTTGTTGACGAAATACTGATTCATGCCGATCACGAACTCGGCGCTGGTAATGGCGCTGGCGGCGAATGAAGGCAGGGCTGAGAAAGAAAATGCAATAAGAGCTACGGCCAGCACCAGGAATACAGCCTTCCTGCTAAACCTCAACATGCGAATCACTCTCCTCTATGATATTCAATGGGGCCGCCGATCGGCGACCCCATTGTGTTCACGAACTTGCCAGCTTTCGCTGCATAACCCTGATCTTAGTTTCCTGCTCGCCGTACATCTCATAGAATTCTCGCTGGGCGTCCTGGATGCTGCCAACCTCAGTCTTGATCCCTTTAACATCGCCTTCGATATTGGTAAGCCTTCCCTCGATGCCGGTAACCTTTTCATCAACGCCAGTCAGCCCGCCCTCGACATGCGCCACTGACCAGGTGAGGCTATCAATCTTTGCTCCGTCAACTTCGGAGGCATGCATGAGCGCTTTGATGATCTCGTGGTCCTCCCATTGCTGGCTCTTGATTGGTTCTAATTTTTCATCAAGCTTCTGATCCAACAGATCGCCGATAGCGGCCAGCAGTTCTTTATCCATCCTCTTCACCTCTCTATTTCCTGTATTTTACCATCTTTGGCTGTTGTCTTCACCTCTTTTCGTATCTTTTGTTCCCCCCCACCCGGCCCTTGGCTGGAGACCCCCGCAGCGCACAATCCAAGCTCTTGAACGCTCAAGCGCTGCCGATATAATCAGTATGAGAGGGCTAGCAACAAGCCTTTTTGGGCGTACTTATGACTATAATACTAACGCCAATTATGCACGTCCGTTTTCAGCAAACCATTGCTGCAACGCCTTCCCAACAATCTCATCAATCTCAGCCTGCTTCTGCTCCTGCGTAAAAAACTTGGAGATCACCTTCGGGCTGACCTTGACCGCTGCCGGCCGGCCAGACTTTTTCGCTGCTCCTGACAGCACCGCGCAGATCCTATCGTTGGTCAATGTCCCGGCATCAGAGTAGGAACGCAGCATCTCCGCCTTAGCCGCATCAATCTTAAACCCTTTTAAACTCAACGTAGCCCGGACTGCGTACTGCTCATCCTCTTTCAAATATGAGAGGCTCACGGCGGGATTGCGGGATATCTTGCCATCATCTACCATCTTCAAAAGATCGCTTACCAGGTAGTTCAGGCGGATATATTGACGAATAGTCTCGCGATCAATCCCAGTGTCATCGGATACTTTATCCCTTATCCTACCTCGGGGCAGTAATCCTGCCCGCGACTCCTCATCGTCTGCGCCACAAGGGATTGAGGCCTCTTGAATTTCCGCTAAAAGAGCTTTGTTTTTACCCGTAACCTTGTACGCGTCTAACTGCATCTTATAAGCTTTTGCAAGTTCGCTCGGCAGCATTTCTGCCGGCGACCGCTGCATCAAATTTGAATTAACAACAAAAAGATTGGCCTCTGCATCGCTCAGGCCTTCTCTGATATAGGCCGGGATCTCTTCAAGCCCGGAAACTTTTGAGCCGTTCCATCGGTTATGACCGATCAAAATTTCATAAACCTGCAGCCGGGCGTCATCAGCTTCAACATATTGCCCTTTCTTAGGTCGAACGGTGATCGGCTGCATGACGCCGTTAATCTTGATGTCATTTGAAAAATCAACAAGCCTTTTACCTTCGAACAGTCTAAACGGATGGCCTTCAAACGGCGCACACTGCACTACCTTGAGCATTACCGGGCTGCCAGAACCCTGCCCCTCTCCCGTAGGACTATCTTTCATGAAAAACTCGTTGAGCGGTGATACCTTCCGGATCGCATTCCTATCCATTGGTGACCAGCTCCTCCGTGAACGCCCTATAGGCAGCGGTGACCTTGCTCTCCGGCTGGTACTCGATAATGTTGCGGCCGTAAAGATTTGCCTCACCGACTTTGACTGAAACCGGTATCACGTTCCCGAAAATCCGGATATGCTTCCCATATGCTTCCTGTATCATGGCGGAGACCTCTTTGAACAGGGTCGTGCGCGTGTCGCACATGGTGAGCAGGATGCCCTCGATGGCAATGGACTGGTTGATGCACCTCGCCTGCTCTATCGTTCCGAGAAGCATTTCCAGGCCCTTCGCCGAAAGGTATTGCGGCGTGGCGGTGATGAGCACGCTGTCGCATGCCGCCAGCGCATTGACGGTAAGAAGTCCAAGCGCCGGCATCGTATCGATGATGATGTAGTCATAATCGTCTTTCACGTTTGCCAGGATCTTTTTGAGCACGAACTCCCTGCTCATGGCGCTGACAAGCCGGAAACTCTCTACGGCCGACAGTTCGATGCTGCACGGTATCAGATCGACCTTGCCGATTGACAGTATGTATTGTTCCTTATCAGGCAACGGCTTGTTGTCGATAGCCGTCACGATCAGGTGGTAGATCGTCGTTTCCAGTTCGTCCGGCTTGTCAATGCCCAGGCACATTGTCAGATTGCTCTGCGGATCGATATCCACCAACAGCACCCTATACCCTGATTCCGAAAGGATATAGCCGAGATTTAAAACCGTCGTAGTTTTCGCTACGCCGCCTTTCTGGTTGGCTACGGCAATAACCTTACACATTCAAAACCCCTCCTCCAAAAAATTGTCTCTTAAATAAAAAGGCCGCCGGCCCACTGCTCGGAAGGAGAGTATGCGCCGGCGGCCAGGCCTGACTTGATGGTTCCTTTGTTTGATCTCGGTTCGACGATAGCGCCCGAATCTTCTGCATTGTTTCCGCTTTGTGCGCGCCAAAGGCAGGCGCGCTTGAATTTTTAACGAAATTAAAAATCATAGATATAAGAGAAGGAAGGTTCACCATGAAATACAATAGCATGCCCTGTGCCTGCAAAAGCGGAAAGCCTTTTTTGCTTTGTTGTGGTCGCAACGTTTCGCCAATAAAAACTTTTTGCTCATTGCTTAAAATAGGCGTATTAGCGTTCCTATCCTGTCCACTTATTTCCGCAGCAAGAGAGGCTTCGATAGCTTCTTCGACTCTGCCTTCGCCAAGATGAATTTTTTGCTCGTTACTTGAATCAGGGATTTTATCGCTTGCATTTTTATTTAAGGCCAACGCCTGTCGAGTTTGACTATTATTGTTATTAGCTTTTTTCACGTTCCTATTCCCCCTCTTTTTTTGGTCAATCATGCAAAATATACGCTCCAATATCCAAGAGAGCTCTCACGCCTCTCAAAAAAAGAACAGTCCCGGGGCTTGTAACCCACGGGGCTGTGAGGAGGAGAGGGAAAATCTCAGAACAAGGCCGCCAATCTGACTCTGCGCTTTTGCGAGCTCTGAACGCATGTTTATGAAGCATATGCTTGTCCAGCCGTCACCGGCGGATCTTGCTCCCGCAATTTGGGCAAAGCGTGTACCGAGGCACATTAACACATCCCTTCGCTTGACTTTGTTTCATGGTGGTAGCAGGCTTGAAATCACTTACCGCGTTTTGCCTGATTTAAACCCTTGAAATAGACCCTAGTAGTCTGTTAACTCTAAAACCATAATAAAACTCATTTTCACGCTATACTCTTCCCAGGGGGGAGGGGTATGCTTTGCCAAAAGTAAGATACCATGTCCGTCTTTCTGATGAGGAGCGGAAGACCCTGCTCAAGATCGTTTCCAAGGGTTCGGCCTCAGCAAAAACCATCATGCATGCCAATATTCTATTGGCGGCTGATGAGAACGGCACGGGCGGCCGAAAGAGCGAAGTTGAAATAGCAGAACACTTTCATGTTCACCCGCAAACTGTTCATACCGTTCGAAGTCAGTACCCGGAACATGGGCTGCAGGCTGCGCTCGGCAGAAAGAAACGCGAAACGCCACCCATTGAACCGAAAATTACCGGTGAAGTAGAAGCAAAGATCATCGCACTCGGTTGCAGTTCACCCCCGTCGGGACGATCCAGATGGACGCTCAGGCTGCTGGCGGATAAAGCGGTTGAATTACAGTACATTGACAGCATCTCCTATGTGGCCGTGGGACGGCTTTTAAAAAAACGAACTGAAGCCGCATCTTCGTAAATGTTGGTGCATTCCGCCCGAACAGAACGCTGCCTTCGTTGCTTGTATGGAAGACGTTTTAGCCCTGTATCAGAAACAATATTGTAGACCGTATCCAGTCGTCTGCATGGATGAAAAGCCATACCAGCTTCTTGCTGAAACCAGGGATCCGATCCCGATGAAACCAGGAAGTCCTGAGCGACAGGACGGTGAATATGTCCGCAACGGAACCTGCAGCATCTTTGTCTTCACAGAACCATTGGCAGGCTGGAGACATGTAGCGGTCTGTGAAAGAAGAACTCGGATTGACTGGGCAAACCAAGTCCGGGAGCTGCTTGAGGTTCATTATCCAAAAGCACAAAAGGTCCGTCTGGTGATGGATAACCTGAACACTCATACTATGGCGTCGCTTTATGAAGCATTTACGCCAGATGTAGCCAGGAGTCTTGCCAAACGTCTTGAGATCCATTACACGCCAAAGCATGGAAGCTGGCTTAATATAGCTGAAATCGAACTGAGTGTAATGTCCAAACAGTGTCTCGAACGACGAATCTCTTCAATTGATTCCCTTCGTCTTGAGCTGGCAGTTTGGGAAACCACAAGAAATAGAAGCCAAAAAGGTGTTGACTGGCAATTTACGACCGCTGATGCAAGAACCAAATTAAAACGGCTTTATCCGCAGTTTAAGAGTTAACAGACTACTAGTAGTTTGTTAACACTAATACTATAGCTTTACCAGGCGCCTTTCTGTCGGAAATGGCTCTGATAATTGGTGTAAGCCGGCAACACTATAGCGTTATAGTTTAAGAGTTAACAGGGTACTAGTCTGCCAACCTGCCACTTCATCGCGGCATCATCCCGAATCTAAAAATTCTCAACGTGAGACCCAATCCAATCGCGCCGTGAATCAAGGCGACGAGCAAAACCACATATCCATTAGACCGATGCCATTTAAAAGGTACTTTTAGCAAGCCGCTGCCGGTGCCTACCTGAAACAGGATCAATAAAAATGTCAACATTCCCAGCCATACATGCAGAGGAAGTCCTAAGATGATAGGAATTACCATGTGTTATGCACCCCTTCGTCCTATATTGGAAAACATCCAGATCTACCTCTCGCTGCCAGCACAAATATTATGCAGAGTGAGATCGCCGTTAGTAAGGCACAGTTTCTCGTCAGATCGCTCGATCACCCCCGATTATAATGCCCCCAGGTAGTGAGACACATGGCGATTGAAGATAGAAATAATTTTGCGCTAACCAATCCACCCCGGTTTATTTGCGCGCTTTTGAACTAGCCAGCGTTTCTTTAATGCGCCCCTGTAGCCAGTCCTGATCGAATTCGGACTCATAGACAAAACGCCCTGCGCTGGCCTTTTCCCAGTCATCATCGGGATTGCGTTGACAAACCCTCGCGTAAAGAGCTGATCCCGGAAGTGGCAGCGGCACATTTATGGAAATCTCGTCCAAAGGAATGCTTAAGGCAAAGGACAGGGTTTTTTCAATTGTCTCCATTGTTTCTCCGGGGTATCCAACAATAAAAAAACCGGCCGCACTTATCCCTGCTCTGGTAAAGATGGCAACAGCTTCGCTCCCCTCCTGAACTGTGCTTTTTTTGCCCATTAAGCGTAGGGTGACATCGCTGCCAGATTCCAGTCCCAGATACACTTTTACGCACCCTGCCTCCTTCATTAACTCAGCTGTTTCTTGATCCATGCCCCGGACCCGGGACAAGCAGGTCCATTCGATATTAATCCCTCGCAACAGCTTTTGCCGGCAGAATTCCCGCAGGTATGTCAGATCAAGAGTGAAGGAATCGTCCGCGATCCAGAGCCGATTGTAACCTAAGGCGATAATATCATTTATTTCCAGAAATACTTTATTTAAATCGGTTTGCCGATAAACACTGCCCCATACTGGCTTGGAGCAAAAATCACAATTAAAGGGACATCCGCGGGTCACCATTATTGTGGTTGGACGGGCTTGTTCGCTGGCGTACCAATGCTCCTGATATGTATCGTGGCGAAAACCACTACGGTCAGGTAGGGGCAGACGGTTTATCTCCAGAGCATCGTGGTGCACGGGTTGGCTGGAAGCAATTCCTAGGGGCGTATTAATAAAGAGGCCTGGGTAAGCATTTACATCGAGACTGTTCCTGAAGCTAAGGACATTACTGCTGGCCAGGTAATCGCAGCAGAATTGTGGGAAAACGAAGTCGCTTTCTCCACGAAACACCAGATCAAAATGAGACAAATATTGCTGCGGATATACGGTGGGCAACGGCCCCCCCGCAACTAAAAGGGTGTCCGGCAGAGCCCTTCGCAACTGTACCGCGATGGCAAAGGCGTTCCGGCTTAATGAAACCATGACCGAGAGCCCCACGATGGCCGGGTTCAAGGACACAATCCTGGCGATGGTCGAAGCCGGGGTTTCAAAGGTGCAGTCGATAACTGAGACTGCTATCGATTGTTCCTTTAACTGACCCGCCAAATAGGCAACGCCGAGCGGCTGAAACAGCTTCGTTACCGGGTCTTTATCTCGGAAGTATGGATAAACAAGCACGACTCTTTTTTCCATATGCCCCTTCCCTAGTTGTCCTCATTTTCAAAAATGACCGTGTAACGACAAGTTATGTCTGCTATTGATACGTCGGCCGGTTTAAGCTGGATGGCAAAACCGGCCCAACACAAATTGTCTGCATGCTCTCGACCCCAATATACGTTAAAAGGCAATTCCTGATCAACTGATATGTTAAAGAGTGAAAACCGCAGGCGTTTACCGGGGCTATATAGAAAAGGCAGGCTATGCTGTTCCAATATCTGCCAGCCAGGAGGAGGTTCAGTTGGTCGCCCTGCCTTCCATCCGGCAGTAAAAAAGTCAGCCCCCAATTCGTTCATTATAAAAAGTTCGTGGGGGGGCTCATCAATAGCATGAAATTCACAGCACACCTCAACCCGGTTAGTTTCAATTTTGAAATGAAACTGGGCTTTAGCTCGGGGGGAGACGGGGGTAAAGTGGCTTTTAATCCCTAGAAGACGTTGCATATGTATTCCCGCCCATAACATCGCTTTTTGGAAAAAGGATGGTAGGGGGCGATACAACAATGTAAACAATTCGGCGATGCAGGTAAACAAAGGAGAAACTGCTTCCCCTCGGCGTGCTAACTGTACCGTATCAATTGTACAGTCCTGGACCATATTTTGGCTGTCCAGCCAGACTGCTTGACTGCCTCTTGAAAAATAGGTGTAACCTTGGGATCTGGTCGCTATTGTTCCTAGCCCCATCCCTTCCTGGGTCAGGTCAGCACCATCCACCATAACTTGCAGTCCCCGGGCCAAGCCCTCTGAAATACCATTTCCTTTATAGAGTTTATCATAGAAAAAAACCGGTTTTTTCAATTTATACCCTCTTCTGTTATTACTTCGTAAGAAACTATGCCGCATAAACCAACTATGTACCTATCCTCAATTTCGGATATCCTAGTAGTTTGTTAACACTAATATTATAGCTTTACCAGGCGCCTTTCTGTCGGAAATGGCTCTGATAATTGGTGTAAGCCGGCAACACTATAGCGTTATAGTTTAAGAGTTAACAGGGTACTAGTCCTAGTTGATGTTGTGCTTTTTTATCGTCGGCCATTAGGCCTTGCGATTGCATTGTCTTATTTCCATAGCGGCGTATATTATCGTCCGCAACGCCATCCCTAAGGAATAACCCCGAGAGGGGTTGTTTTATTATCTCGTCTTCTCCACCAACCGCCCGATCCCGGCTCCCAGCTCCTCGTTCCAATTCAACCGGAACTTCGCAGGCAGCGCCAACCCCTTGGCCTTTAAACTCTTTGCCAGGCGGCCGCCGGCAAACCGCCGCTGCGCGGTTAATTGTTCTTATCATGATGGAGATTGTCCAAGGAGAAAAGCTGGCGGCGTTGCGAGACAACTCCCTGCTTTTGACTTATTAAGTCTTCTTCAGATATGCTGCATTCCCCTGTTTTTTTGATCTGGTTCATTTCATTGCCCTTTGATCGATTGGCGCTTTCGGACATCCTCCTGGCTGGACCGGAAAGGTTTACTGCTTCTTCCCATAACCGCCATCGGAGCCGGACTGTAGCGAGATGGCAAATCATACGGCCGGGTGACGCTGCCAGTGTATTTCCATACTTCACGGTGGCCCCTATATTCGTTTTTACAATAATCGAATGAGTCTTCCTCGTATGTAACTTCATACGCGCTCATGCACGCCCCCACCAACGCTGCCGTGCCAATGGATAGGTTATGCTTATGTTGCGCCTTTGGCTGCGAACTGCTATGTTTGTTCTCGCTTCCTCGTGGCCGCCCAGCCCCTGGCCGGATACCACCGGCGCCAGGCCTGGCGCCACCGCGCTGAAATGCATAGATACCAGTCTCATTCCACAAACGCCGAATCGTATCTTCAGAAACCAGAATACCCAGTTTTTCCTGTGCTAGATTTGCCAACGCCGGCGCAGATAACGCAGCCCGGCGAACCAAATCGTCACCTTGGCCGGTGGTTTTGCAGTTGTCAAGCACCAACTGTCTTAGCTCTGCGTTATCGATGATAACTTTTGACACGGCGATATCCTCCTGTCCGGCTCAATGACCGCCTCTGGTTCGATCCGCGCTCTTTCCCGACGTTTAATTACCTGGTCCTATTCAACCATTTATGCGGCTCCTTTGGCCGCAAAATGCTCTGCGATTTGTTCTCGCTTCCTCGTGGCCGCCCAACCCCTGGCCGGAAACCGCCCTTTGAAGCGCAACATTCAATTCCCTGCCTGGATCGGCTCCGCGCTATCGCTCTTTCTGAGTACTCAATGCCCAAAAGGTCTTCAGCTATTTTGATCATTTCATGATCGGCACAGAGCGCTTTCAATTTTCCTGTATCAGCATCAGTGTCATCTTTGACATGCGCTGAAAATGCCCTGATCAAATCCTTCAAAGATGTTATTTTCATGCAATTATCCGGCATTTGTCACTTACATATATTACCAACTACGTGGCTAAATAGATAAAGTAATATTCAAAACAATTTTCAGAAAGGATCACTCTTGCCTGGTCTGCCTATCAAGCCGCCGGTTTCTTAAAAGAAGTAAACAAAAACCGGCAATATCGCAGCGTTAGAGAACTTCTGCGATGCCGGCTTCTTGCCGTACTCACCATTTGAAGATAGAAACCATGGCCGTATTGAGGCCGATTGTGACCTTTTTCCATGTTCTTATCCCCCTTGCGCTTACACAAATCAAAACTCTTCCGATCTCGACCAATTATCTAACAGGAAATAGCACTTGACCCACGAAATATATTTAAACTATCTGTCAGTACCGGTCTTAAGGATATGGCATGTACAGTGACGAAGTAAAACTAGCCAGGATCTTTCAGCACCGGTCTTGCTGAGGACATTGGAAGTGGCAACGAATCTGGCTTCTCTTGAACCGCTGGCGTTTTCGGCTATAACATCCAGGATGTAACCAGCCACTTGGATTAAGCCAGCTTCTTACAGCCATTGTTTACAATTAATTATTCGTCCCGAAAAATATAGTCATCAAAATTTAAACCTGCGCCAAGGCAGTATTTCTTGAATCGCCCGAGAAATTTTGGGCCCGCCTTGCTTCCGTTGTTTATGACCCGATAGATTTGACTGGCGTAGATCCCGGTCTGCCTGGAAAATTCGTGATAGTTGTTTTGAAATTTTATTTCCATCAGTTCTTTCAGCTTCGCCACATTTATGAACATTGCTGTCATCTCCATAGTGTTTACTGTACTTAACAAGTTAGCATAATCATTACCTGTAGTCAATACTTTTTAAATAAATTTCCCCCAATTATTTTTAGCCATTGCTTGCAGTCAACAGTTTACATAGCTACAATAGGAGTTGAGAAGGGGCGTGGTGTGTGTGGCTGAATTTGATAAAAAGGAATTTTCAAGATTATTACTTTTAGCCGTAGGAGACCGGTCGCTTAACCAATACGCAAAATATGCAGACGTTTCAGCTGCCCATATTTCAAGACTTTCCCGTTCAATTGTAGACACCCCTCCTAACCCTGAAACAATCAGAAAACTTGCAAGCAAGGCAGTTAACGGCGTTACCTATGCGGATTTAATGAAAGCAGCTGGTCATTTGCCAGATAGCAGCGACGATCAAGAAAAAAAGATTAAAGATATTGACTGGGACGCCCCCCTTAGGGAAAAGGATCTTGCCAGCGCCTTACAGAAAATAACTGATATGACATACGAGCATAACTTGCCGCAAGAGAAGAGAATGATGCTCGCCGAAAAAGCGTTCTTGAAGTTCGGGCCCCCGCCGGATGTCACCGACGACAAGAAGGCCGCCCACGGACCCTCCTATCCCGGCTCCGGCGCCCTTAGAAAAAACGGAAATGGCGATGACTGAGTTGGTTTTAATTCAACTTGAGGAATTGCGTGATTATATTGAGATGGCCGGGTATGAAATCATATACAGGGACCTGCATAGCAGGCATCCTCTGCTGGAGGGTTTCGTCTCGCTCAAGTTCAAGAAAGTTTTCATCGACATCTCTGTCCGGAACACCCGGCAGGAGAAGTGCGTGTTGGCCGAAGAACTCGGGCACGTGCTCCTTCCTCCGGCCGTAGACGGCGCCCTCTACCACTTCGCCGAATACAAAGACGTTTTTCAGACCCAATGGGAGAGAGACAGTTTGGAAATCTCTGTCGCTAAAGACGAACGCAGGGCGCTCCGGTATGGAACGAGCATCCTGATACCCGATCAGGCTTTTTGGGATTACGCCAAAAGTAAACACATGTGGTATGAATGGTACGAATATTTCGAGGTCGAAGACTGGTTCATGCGAGCTAAATTCGAGTTCATGCAAACCAAACAGCATTTCAAATGGAGAGATCTAGTGATAATAAACTCCGCCGCCGAAAGGCGGTTTTGGTCTTTAAAGGGGGGATCGACATTTTTCGACTGAATGTGACATCGGCAATAGTATAGGAGTTTTTCTTCTTATTTCAGGCTGCGAGGGCAGGAAAAGAAGATATTCAGGCAGAATATCCAAGTTAAGCATGTAAGAGCGATCATTAGCGTTGCATGAAATTGGATCGCGGTTGTCAAGTGACGTATGGCCAAGATACTTGTAGATAATTAAAGATAATGCCGTATAAACCTTGCCAAATCAAGAAAAAACCCTTATAATAGAGAT
>Ga0224534_1001124_pt1 | contig 14639 bp, 10 predicted proteins | sample 714E12024metaG_FD_172012 | JGI IMG/M metagenome (GOLD analysis project Ga0224534, IMG submission 172012) | Peat soil microbial communities from Stordalen Mire, Sweden - 717 E1 20-24 | ecosystem: Environmental > Terrestrial > Soil > Wetlands > Peat | place: Sweden: Norrbotten County, Stordalen... | reverse complement strand
AGGGTGGGCGGGCTGATGGTCAGCTGGAACGAAGCCGGAGCGGACGTGACGCTGGCGCTGTCGGTCACCTGCACCTTGAAGGTGTAGGTGCCGGCAGTAGTGGGCGTGCCGGTCAGCGCGCCTCCCGAACTGAGGTTCAGACCGGGGGGTGGCTGCGTCCCGCCCGTGATCGCCCAGGTGTACGGCTGCGTGCCGCCGGAGGCCGCCAGGGCCTGCGAGTAGGCCACATTCACCTGGCCGGCGGGTAGCGGCGAACTGGTTGTGATGGTCACTGCCAGCGCGGCGTTGCTGAACAAGGCCAGGATGATGAATGCATATCGAGGAGCGCGGCTCATGGCTGCACCTCGACCGCGGGCGCCGGGACGAACGCGGCGCGCGGCTGGCCTGCATCGCCATCCAGCAGCCACACGGGTTGACCGGCGGCATCGGTGAGGCGGAAGACGGCATTGCCGCGCAACGGTATGAGCGTGGTGGCTTCACAGGCGCACTGCACGGAAATCCACTGGCGCGAAGCAACATTGAGAATCCCGGCGACGGAACCGGCGGGATGCCTGGCGCCACCGCGGACCGCACGGCCGGCACGGAGAGGATTTCCCATGAGGACTGCGAGGGAGGCGCCGTCGACGGATGACGCCACTGCGACGGGCGCGTCCGCATCGGCTGTCCAGAGCACTTCGGGAGCGTTGCCAGTCAGCGGATCGCGCACCATCAGGACCTGCCGCGCGCCGGAGTCGGCAATGGCCAGATCGCGGGTCTTGCCGAGGAAGGTCACAGATGCGACGCGATTGAAACCTGGGATCGAGCGGTAGTTGCCTTGGGTGTCCAGGATAAACACAGATCGCACATCGCCCGCGACTGTACCGGCGATCAATGGAGCGGAACCGTCGCTGACGGCGAGGATTCGAATAGGGGCGGGCAGTATGGACGACTCCACACTACCGGAGTTCAGGACCCAGAGGGAACGGGCTTCGGCGTCATAGAGGGCGGCGGTGGCTCCGGACGGGCTGAAGGCGACGGCGGTGGGTTGGAAGCCGGGGGGCAGGCCGGCATCCGTGATGGAGTTGGCGCCGGCGGCGGCGATGGACGCGGTGCGGACGGCAGATTCGGTGGCCAGCAGCGCGAGGTTCTGGCGGGAGGAGATCCAGATGGCGGAGACGTCGGCGCCGAGATCCAGTGGAGCGGCCAAGGTCGCGGCGCCGGGGATGCCAAGGATGGGGCGCACGGTGTGGGTGGTGTCGGGGAGGAAGCCGAGGAGAGGGCCGTTGAGATCGCCGGCGACGGCGAAGTCGGCGAGGAGCGCGGCGGTCAAGAGGGCATAGAGAACCGCTCGGAAGCGGGTCCAGGGAGACCTCCGCAGTGCGGGGGGCGTGCACCACCGTGGGGCAGCAATGCCTGCCCCACCAGCCTCAATGAGCTTGGCGGATGGAAACCGTAGTGGCATGATACGTCCTGTTGACGGCTTAATGCGGTGGTCCGAAGGACGGGGTACCGGGGGTGATGGTCTCCGCGGGGGCAATGGAGCCGGTAGAGCCTCCGGTATCCGTTGTGGTAGAGGATTTGCCGCCGTGCATCGCGACTACCGCGCCTCCGACCGCGACGGCACCGACGATCGCCAGAATCGCGATGGTTCGGGAGGTGTGCGATTTGGCCACCGGCTCAGCATTGGTCTGCATCAGACCGGCGCTGGCTGTCTGGCTGTGCCAGGAGGTGATCGCGCGGATGCGGAACTGACCGGCCACACTGTTCGGCCGCAACCCGCGGCCCACGGCCATGCCTTTGGCATCGGTCTGCATCGTGAGGCTCAGGCCACTGTCGCCGAATGTGCCACTCGGGCCTGTAGCCGGCAGAAGAAAGGTCACGGTTGCTCCGGCCACCGGCTGCCCCGTTGGATCCAGCACTTGCACAACGAGATCGTGCGCGCGATGCAGACGGATACTGTTGATAGCGCCATCGCCTTCGACAACCCGGATGTTGATGCCGGGCTGCGTCTGCGCGTATGCCGCGAGCACCAGTGCTGCCGGCAGGAATGTCAGGAAACCAGCGCTACTGCGGAACATCCTACAATGGTACACGTATCCTTTCACTCAGGCAACGCCCCTACGGAAGTACGGAACCATCCACTGCAAGCGCGACACACTAAAAGCGCGATCCTTGCCAAAAACCCTCCACAGGCGGATAATCTGGAATCGGAGCGCACGCGTTTCGTGCGAACCATGAGTGCACACGGCAACAGCACGGAATCTCCCGACTGGAAGCCCGAAGGATGGCCGACGGTGCAATGGCATGGTACCGTTCTGGAAGCGCTTTGCAGGCAGGCCATCGATGGATTCCATGCGTTCGGACATGGTGGCCTGGAGATCGGCGGGGTTCTCTACGGTACGCGTGAAGGTGCAACGGTGCGCATCGAAGGGTCCGCCGAGCTGCCGTGCGAGCACGCTTTGGGGCCCGGATTCGTGCTTTCCGCCAACGATGAGGCTGCGTTCGCGAAGCTGCTGGAAGCCCCGGCCGGGCGAGAAAGCATAGGCTGGTATTGCTCGCATACGCGTAGCGCGCCGGAACTCACGGCCGACGATTGCCGGGTGTACGACCGCTTTTTCAGCGTACCCGGAAGTATCGCACTGGTGATGAAGCCGGCAAGCCAGGGCTCGGTTGATGCCGTCTTCTTCTTCCGCTCGGGGGACGGGACGCTCTCCGCTCTCCCCGGGTTCACCGTTGATAGCAAGAGCATGGCGCCGGCAATCGAGCATCGCGAGCGCCCCACCGTATCGGAGGCGGGCCGAGAGGTGGGACGGCCGCGCGTGGGACAGGAGGACCGTGTTGCGGAGCACATTACGGAGCCGCAGCCGGAAGCCCCCGTAGCGGAGCCGATGGCGCCCTTGGTCGAGACCAGGCCGGCCGCTCGCCATGTGGGAAAGTGGCAGGTTTTAATCTTGACACTGGCGGCCGGAGCAATCGCCGTCGGGTTTTCCGGAACGCTCCGCTGGAGTTCCACGCGACTGGGCCTTCGTGCGTACACCATTGCTCCCGGACAGGTCCGCATCGAATGGAACACGGCGGCGCCGGCGCTGGCGGGTTCGTCGGTGGTTCTCGAGATTCGGGACGGCGCGGCGCACCATCAACTCGTTTTGAACGCGGAGCAACGTCGCAGTAGCAGCATCACCTACCTGCGGCAATCGCAAGATGTTCTGGTCCGGATGGAGGTATCGGGACGAAAGGGGGCAGCGCCGCTGGAGGAGGAGGTCCATTCATACGGAGTCCCTTTGCCGAATGCGATGGTTGCCGTATCCAATCCAGCCTCTGGCGCTCCCGAGAATCCGGCTCCAGCGCTGCCTGCCGCACTGCGGGTCGTTCCAGCGGAGCGGAAATCGCCTGGACAACTGGCCGCCGTACTGCCGGATATGCGCAAGGTGGCTGCCGACATTGCACCGCCGACGACAGCACCGCCGCCACAACAGGCAGCGGCTCCGCCATCGGCGGTTCGCTCGTTTCACACTCCGGTGAATTCCGCAACGGCTCTGAAGCCCGCTCTGGAGCCCGCTCTGCCTGCGCCTCCGCCGATTGCAACGGCCGTAGTTCCGCAATTACCGTTCTCGGTTCCCACGCAACAGCCGGTGTTCAACGGCCCGCGATCCGGCCGGCTGATCTGGACGGGATCCCTCGGCAGGCGAGGGGTGGTGGAGATTGAAGGGGGGCATGCCAGCGTGGGGACGCTCACTGGCGCGCTGCCCGGTGTGCCGGTCGCCTACACAGTGCTTCCCGCGGAGTTCGAAGGCGATGGACTGATGGTCTACACGAGCGACGCGGCGCGCAACGGCCGCGGGGAGCCGGCGAGCACCGCCAACGGATGGAATGCCACGCGATACCGTTGGGAACCAGAGCGCGTGCGGGCGATTGCGGTGCTGGAAGCGCCCAATCCATCGAATGATTTCAAGCGCCTGGTCCTGCGGAACGATTCCCGCAACTGCTCGGTCATCCTGATCGAGTGGAGCATGCCATAGCACACGCCGCAGGACCGGCAGTTGGGTGGACGGCCGGCGAGCGGAAAGCGTGGCACCCCGCCAGACCGCTGGCGCGGCCTCATCAGCCGACTCTTGACCTTCGGGCCGGGCCGAGCGCTTCCGATTTCGGCGGTTTCCTCTGAGCAACAGTCACGAGACGGCGGGCCTGATCCGTCACGCAGACCAAAAACATCGGTTGCCGCGCGTCCTTCAGCAAATCGATGATGCGCTCCGGTGCGTCCTCCAGATAAATCGATTTCCCGTCGGTCAGCAGGTATATTTCCGAATCGGGCGCCAGTACCTCGCTCAGCCGCTTCCGCAGCTCCTTTTCCAGGAAGCGCAGCACGCGGCGAATGGTTTGCAGCGAAAAGCCCTTCCGCCGCAACTCGGCGATCACCGCAACCTCGATCACCTGGTTCGGCTGGTATAGGCGCTTGTGATTGTCCTGGCCGGGCGAGACGACTCTGCGTTCATCCCACCACTGCAACTGACGAAGGCTGACGCGGGCAATCCGCGCGACCTCGGCGCTGGTGTAGGCCTGGGTTTCGGGAGGCACAAGGGAGGGTTCTGAATGCCGCAGATGGCATGACAAAAGCAGCGATAAGAACCACTGCAAGGAATCCAGCACACATCCAACGCTTCATCATCAGCCTCCTGTCCTCTGGAGTCACGATGTCGTTCCGCTGTCAACCTAACACTATACGCCCAGTTGCCTCGGCTGGCGGTGATTGTTGCATCCATTTCAACCGAGATTTCCATTTTGGACTCTCCAGCTCTGTCAGTATACTCCCAGCCGCTATCCTTTGATCCCGTGAGTTGCATTTTTTCCTCCGGGAGCCGTCTTCGCCCCCGCAAGGCGTAGTTGTTGCCCTGCCGGAAAAATCCAAAGCCGGGAAATCCTATCTTTTCAGCGCATTCCACAAACACATCGCCGACCCTCACCTCCTGGCCGCCTGATTTCGCTCGATCCACCGCCTCCCGCTGCCCGACGATCATCCCGTGCAGAGCTTTCAGGACTGGCTCAGGGATCTTGCCACGATCGTGAAGAACCGGGTCCAACCTTGTCTCGCGTCGCTGCCGGCCTTCGAGGTCATCACCCGCCCCACCCCATCTCGGCAATACGCACTCGAACTGCTGCACGTCAGGTTATAGCCGAACTGTAGTCGGTAGCGCAAGACGCTTTCGCGTCCAACCCTCGTGAAGTCAATGGATTCGCCTCCAACAGGGAGTGGAACTTCGGGTTAGGGAGCGATTGGACGGACGGCTGGGCGCAACCACCCGACTGTGTCCAGCGGCGCGATCCCCAGCACGATGGGGCTGGCTTCGTCGCTCGCGCCGAAGACCGGATGCTGTTTCCATCCGTTAGCGTCGGCTTCCTTGGCCACCTGCGCCGCGACCCATTGATAGATCTTGTCGAGCGGCGCATCCTTCTGCTGTCTGAGACCTTGGAGCAGATAGTAAGTGAAGAGGCCGTGAGAATACTTGGCTAACTCGTAGGAACTCTCCTCCGTGCGGCTGGCCGCCAGAATCATCCGGCCGGTGCCTTCCTTGATGTGATCGAGCGTCTGCGAAGATACCGACTGCGGAATGGTCACAGTCTGCGCCAGGGCGCCCTGGCTGTGGCAGGTGTCCAAAATCACGGCCACTTTCAAGGCTTTGATCCGGGTGCGGACCACGGTGGTGATTTCGACCATGGGGATGGCGGTGGAATAGAGGCCATCGAGCGAATCGACGTCGGTATCGTAGGCCACCACGTAGCTGACGCCGGCCGCGTCCTGCTCCCGCGCGGTGCCGTGAGTGGCGATGTAGATCACCGCCAGATCGTCTTCGGTGGAGTTGCGCGCCAGCCAGTTGAGGCCGGCGCGGATGTTCACCGTGGTAGCTTCGGAATCGGCGATCAGGCGCACGTGGTCGGCGCGGAACCGGCCGTAAGTAGGATCGCGCAGTAACTCGGCCACCGATTGGGCGTCGTTGCGCGTGTATCTGAGATTGAGTCGCGGATTTTGGAATTGGCCGACGCCCGCGACCAGCGCCCATTTCTGGGAAACGGCGGGCTGGTGGATGTCGCGGGTAGTGTGCGCGGTGGAACCGGGCGCCGGGTTGTCGTGCGCCACCACTGCGACGCCGCGCGCCGGAGTGGCCAGGGTGAAGGGGTCTTCGGCGGTTTTGAGGGCTGGGGCGTTGCGTTCGCGGGCTTTCCCGAGGGAGTACTGTGGATTGCCCTGACCGAGTTTGCGCTCAAACAGCGACCGGTAATACCAGGCATCGCCATTTTCGTCGCAGGCCTCTTCGGCCTGCTTCAGGAGCAGCAGGCCGTTCGAGAGATCGTCTCTCGAAGGCGAGGCGGAGACCAGTTCCAGCGCCCGGACCACCAGGTCCTTGGACACGGGGCAACCCTGCTGCGCGTGGGCAGCGGCAGCCAGCACCAAAATGGCCGCCCAGAGTCTCACTTGCTTTTTCCTTTCTTGGGCGGCGCCTTGGCGGCGGGAGGCTCCGCCGGGAGAGACAGTTGCTTGTAGTGCTCGAGCGCGATTTCGATGCGGTTCACCGGCTCGATGAAATACTTCTCCTGGGGATTGGCTTCGCCCGCCTTGCGATATTGCATGACGGCCTGTTCGAAGTAGCGTCTGGCGCTGGCCGGGCTCTCCGCTTTGTAACCCAGCGCTTCGTCGCCTACTCCGATGTTATACAGTCGGTAGGCATCGTCGTCCAGGTGAGTGAGCGGCGGCATGGTTTCCAATTCCTCGACGAATTTGGTCCATTGGCCGGCGTCGGCGTTCCGGTTGTTTGGATCGAGCGCGCCGCGCGCCAGCATCACTTCGACGCGTTCACTCGTATTCACCAGGCGGGCCGCCACGCGCTGCGCCGTGCGGTCGACCAGAATCTCGACGACGTCCTCCATGGTGTGCGGTTCGTCCTCGCCCTCTTCATCCTTATGTTTGGCGCCCGGTCGGGGGATTTTACCGAGGATCTTCTTGGCTTCGGAAATCGTATTGCTCACCTGGTCGAACTCGTGGTCGTACTTGACGTCGATGGGCTCGGCATCCACGAACCTGCCCGCGCGCGTCCTGGCCTGATACGTCACCTGCAAGCGCCCGTTCACTTTCACGCCAGAGGGCTGCTGCTGTCCCTTGCTCTTCCCGGAAAGCAGCGTGCTGTACTTCGGCGTGGCCACCGCGTTGCAGATCAGCACCTTGAGGACAACCAGCGTATCGGGCCTGTCGGGATTGAGCTCGAGTTGGCTGTTGAAGCGGATGAGGCTGGTTTCGATCATGGACTGCAATTTGTCGGCAGCCAGCTTCCCGCACGGGTCCTGCGGCTTCTCGGCCGAGACTTTGACATTGAATGCGTTGCCTGGCAGTTTGACCGCGGCGGGCAGTTTCCGTTCCAGAACGATGGTCTTCTTCAGCTTTCCGAAGCCTTGGCCGGGGAGCAAAGCCGGGTACCAGACGATCAAGCCGATGAGCAGTAACCTGCGCATTTCCGGGCCCTCAATACTGAAGGAATCATATCATGATCGAACTCTTGGCTACAGCGCCTGAGGAGGCTGGAGGATGATGTTCTCTCTGTTGAATTGGGGCGCGGGTCAAGTCGCAAAAAACGAACGGCCCGCCGATGTTAACGCGCCAGCCAGAGCCCGACGTTTGTTCCGCACCAGTTTGGGGCTGGCGATCAGGATTTTTGCTCCGGCCCTGCCGTTGACGAGTTGGCTCATGGCGATCAGGCCCCAGGGCTGGCCGAACTCCTCGCGGGTATTCGCCGCGACTTGGCGAAGGTGCCCGGCCAGATCCTGCCGGAGCTTTTGAAAGTCGGGATCGTCGAAAGCGGCGGCGGGATTGCGTACCAGCCACAGGCGAATCGCGGCCAGCTTCCGGGCGGTACCACACATCGCATCCGCCCACCACTGAATAGTCGAATAGTCGGCTGTGATCGCGCCCACAAGAGGAGCGGGGACACCGGGGAAGAGTCCGGCGAAGCCGGGTTGCCCCACTGCCGTCATGCGGCGCCACAACCCATCGTCGGTTGCGGGCTGCAGCCGCACGGCGTCGTCATCGGTCGATTGCACCAGAAGTTGGATCGCTTTGCGACCCGCCGCTTCATAGCACAATGGCGCCAAGGGAGACTGATTCGCATCGAGGAACATCCCGCCGACGAGGTTGTCGTCATAATCCGCAGCCGCTGTAAGTAGGGTACGGCCGAAATCCGCGATGCCTTCGGGGAGTTCGGCGTCATCGCCTGAAAGCAGGCCGAGCGCCACGCCGACGCGCAGTTTGCGGCTCATGTCGCCAGGGCTAGTGGCGTTCTCCAGCTCAAAAAAGCTGTGGCTGCAGCGCAGCGAAACCGCTCCTGCCACCGGTTGCTTTGCGCTTTGGTACGCCGCCGTGATGAGGAACGATTCCGCCAGCACTTGACGCAGTTTCCGGGTGTCGGCGCCGAAGTTCACCTGGGCCGACTGGATCCGCTCAGCCGTTGCCTGGTCTGTGATCACCAGCGACCCAGTCGCCGGTTCGTATAGCACTTTGCCTTCGAGAGACAGCGACGCAACGGAGCCGTAGTTGAAAATACCGAGAAGGTTGACGTCCAAATCCAGGCCGGCCTTCCGTACGTTGTCCCAAATGCTGCGCAGGCAGGACACTCCGGGGAGCCCCGGAGTGTGCAGTCCCGCGAGATCGCCGCGCAACGCGTTGTCTACGGCTTCGCGGGACTCTTCAGTCAGCGCAGCGGGAACAATTTCGTAAAGGAACGTGGTGCCCTGCGAGTCGTTCGCCGAGATTTCGCCAGCGACCGCGATCTCCAGTTTGCGGGAGGTGGCCTGCTTCACAGCGCCCTGAATGGCCGCCGCCTGATTGTCTGGAACCCCGGCGCCCGCCAATTCCTTAAGGTCGGCCTTGGGGTCGGCACTGATGGCGCTCACCACTTGTGAGAACAGGTCTGTTGTGCCGAAGGCCGCCGCAATGCCTTCGCTCACTTTGGCGCTCACGGTGACTCCGGCGCCGTTCTTGTGGTACCAGCCCAGCCGCACGACGCCGCTGTCCAGCTTCCGCGCGACGATTTCGTAATCCGCCTCGATCGCGCACGAGACGCCGGCCGTGGCGGAGCCGCCGGCGCTCACCGAAACTACCGGTAAAGGAGCGGGAAGGCTGGCGGACGCCAGAGGGTTGGTAATGGCCAGCAGATTCACGCTGCCGGACACCTCGAGTTTGCCGTTCACGGCCACTCTCACAATCTGCCCCGCGGGCAGATCTCCCAGATCGGCCGAGCTCGCGGGCATGGAAAATCCGGCCACGGTCTGTTGCAGCGCCTGGAGCAGTGTGACTCCGGTTTTGAGCGGGAAGCGCGAGTAACTCACCGCATCCAGTGTGGTGGAGGGCGAAGCGCCGAACTTCAGCGCACCGGACGTCGCCGAAAGATCCGCGGAAACCGTCGCCTCGATCCCGAGTGCAACGTAGCAGGTGTCCGGCCGCGATTCCATGGTCTGGTCCTGCCCCGGGAGATCGTGCGCGTCGCTGATAATCTTGAACGAGGCGTTGGCGCCGGCGGCCACGGATAACGCCGGGGCTCCGTCGCCCAGGTTGACAGGATCCTTAAATGAGACGCCCGTGCTGAGGGACTGAATCGCGGGCTGGTCCAGTGTCAAGCCACCCAGTTTACCGAGGTCCAGAGTGTCGAACCGTAGAGAGGGCAGTTGCTGGAAATACTTCAGTAGGGCGGAGGTTGGGGCAGGCTGCGCGTCAACGTCGAGTCCAAATCGATCTGTCAGTGTGATGGTCGGCACCGGTCACTCCAGGGTATAGGGCGGTTCGAAATTGGGCACGCCGGCGTGGCGGCCCGCTATCCAGCGCAGCACATAGACCTGTTGGGGATCGGTCAGGGAATCAGTGAGCTTATTCGTAACCACTTCCAGCAGGGCGTGCGCCGCCAGATCCTTGTAATAGTCGATGTCCGGTTCCACCATCACGCAATCGAGGCCGTCGATCGTCTTCCGATCGCCTTCGTGAAAGGTCAACTGGACGTTGGCTTCCCCGAACTGAATCTGCTTCCAGCTACGGGTGGCGCCGGGATGGAACATCGCGGTGCCGACTTCGGGGGAAAACTCGCCCTGCGCCGCCGCTCGAATCACCTGGTCGATCATCGCGGGATCCGCCCAGGCGAAGAAGCGGTCCTGCTGCATGGTATCGTCCCAGATCAGCTCCCGGATGTAATCGAGCGGGGTCTTGACCGGCAACTGAATCTGCGACATGGCGGTAACCAGGTTGAAGTAGCAGGCCAGCACCTGAGGGCGATCTTCCATGAGCTGGCTGTAGCGGTCCGCGGCAGACGCGTTGTCCGCCGCCCCGGCGCGGAGCAGAGCGGCATAGACCGGATATCGCTGGTTCAGCCGATCCCAGGTGGCGTTCCGGAAGTTGCATGTCGCATCCTGCTTCAACAGCATGATGTCGACCACTGCGGGATTTACCGGATTGACGGCCACCGGGTAGAATCCCGCTTGCTGATAGCCGTCCGCGGACGCTACCACCGCGTAGTTGTCACCGAAATTGTCGAAGAACGGAAGGCCGCCGATACGGATGCTGGATTCGTTGAAATAGCCGTTGTTCGGGAGAGGTACGGTCTGCTGGTTGCCATCGCGGACCGTCAACAGTGCTTCCGTGGCCGGCGGCAGGGCCGTTCTGGCTCCGGAAAAGAGGTTCACATTCAGCGCGCAGGTCTTCACTCCGAGTGCTGGGGTGGCCACGGTAATCCTCCTAGTACTGTTCCAGATCGTACACCGAAAACAAGATAAATGAAAGGGCGGCTAAACGCGCGGCTCGAATTGGAGTATGATTCTACACAAGAAAGGTCTCGCGGTGGACTGGGTGTCATGATATTCGCGCTTGCCGGACGCCGAATCGATCTGCGGGATGTACCGTGTGGGAAACGTATCGAGTGCCGAATGACATCGGTCTCTTGAAGGCGCAGCTATAAGGAGCTGAATATTTACGGGCTGCATTCTCCGGCGGCCGGCTCCGCACACAAAACGCCGCCGAAGCTTTCCAAGGGCCCTCGCCATCGAGGGCACGTCAAGGGCGCGAGCGGTCATTCGGGACACGAGATGCAGCGGAACCCGTAACGCAGTGGGGTCCGCTGCCACCGAGGCGGTTCCGAAGCGCGTCCCGAAGAGTCGGGACGCGGCAGGCATGAGTGCCCGCGCCACGGGGCCTGCGCGCGACGAGCAGCGGGCCCAGCGGCAGAATCCCGACCCACCGGGGGGAAGTACCGAAGGCGCCTGGATTCTGTGATGAAATTCACGCCCTGCGACACGGTCACGGCGCAAGCCGGCGCCATCGACGCTTCAGTCGTGACGGGAGTTTACCAGGATCTTCCTGCAAGCCTGGCGAGGCGGCAAATGCCACGTTTGCCCCAGGGGCCTCGGGCAATGGACCTTCAGCGTTTCCGGAGGAAATCGAAGTCGCAGCCTTCGTCGGCCTGATTCACGTGTTGCATGAACATCCAGCCGTAGCCCCGTTCGTAGTGGGGCAGGGCTGCGGAGCGGGACCTCAAGCGACGGTCGATCTCCTCAGGAGCCACGTGCAGAGTCAGTCTGCGGCCGGCCGTATCGAGTTCCACTTCATCTCCGGTTTTCACGGCGGCCAGTGGTCCCCCAGCGGCCGATTCCGGCGCCACGTGCAGGACTACGGTGCCGAAGCTCGTTCCGCTCATGCGGGCGTCGCTGACTCTGACCATGTCTTCGACTCCCTGGTCGAGTAAGACGCGCGGCATGGGAATCTGGCCCCATTCGGGGAACCCGGGCGCACCCCGCGGCCCACAGCTTTTCATTACCAGAACCGTGTCGCGAGAAACCGGCAGATCGGGCCAATCGATTTGCTCGCGCATCTGCTCGTGATGCTCAAAGACGTACGCCGGACCGCGGTGCTGGAGCAGGCGGGGCGTAGCTGCGGTCTGCTTGACGACCGCGCCCCTTGGCGCCAGGTTCCCGCGGAGAACGACAGTTCCGCCTTCGGTCGAGAGGGGCTCGGACGCGGCTCGAATCACGTCCCGATTCCAGCATGGCGCTCCCTCTACGTTCTCGCCCACCGTTCTTCCATTTGCAGTCACCGCACCAGCATGCAGCAACGAAAGTATCTCGTTCATGACCGCGGGAACGCCACCGGCTTCGAAGAAATCTTCCATCAGGTACTGGCCCGATGGCTTCAGGTTCACGATGCAGGGAGTGCGGCGCGAGATGCGGTCGAACTCGTCGAGGTTCAAATCGATGCCGAGCCGGCCTGCGATGGCCAGGAGATGAATCACGGCGTTGGTAGAGCCTCCGATGGCCATGTCCAGCGTAATGGCGTTTTCGAGCGCCTCGCGGGTCATGATCTTCGAAGGCCGGAGATCCTCCCAGACCATGGCAACGATGCGTTGCCCGCTCATCTCGGCGATTGCGAGGCGGCGCGAATCAGGGGCGGGTATGGCAGCGCAGCCAGGCAATGTCATGCCCATGGCCTCCGCCACGGCGGCCATCGTGCTCGCAGTGCCCATCACCGTGCAGTGTCCGGCGCTGCGCGCGATGCCGCCTTCGATCTCACACCACTCTTCCTCGGTCAGTTTGCCGGTGCGGAAGAGTTCGAAAAGCTTGCGCCCATCGGTGCCCGCGCCGAGTTTCCGGTCGCGCCACTGGCCGCTGAGCATGGGTCCGCCGGTGACGACGACCGCGGGCACGTCGGCGCTGGCCGCGCCCATTATCTGCGCGGGGGTCGTCTTGTCGCAACCGCACAGAAGAACCACGCCGTCGATGGGATTGGCGCGTATGGATTCTTCGACATCCATGGACATCAAATTGCGATACAGCATGGTTGTCGGTTTCATGAGCATCTCGCCGAGCGATATGGTCGGGAACTCCAGCGGAAATCCTCCGGCGCGCCAGACGCCGCGCTTGACGGCCTCGGCCACGCCCTTCAGATGCAGGTTGCAGTTGTTGAGCTCACTCCAGGAGTTACAGATGCCGATCACCGGCCGGTTCTCGAAGATGTCGGCAGTGAAACCCTCCGAGCGCATCCATGCGCGGCGTGCGAAGTTGTAGTAGTCCTTCCCGAACCACCACTCTTGACTGCGTAGCTTGCGTGTCACGTAACTCCAGGATACAGCGTCTTTCGAAATTGGTGAATGACGTCGCGAAGGAGCGCGCCTTTATCGACGACCTCCGGACGCGCGCTCTGGCCCTGAAACGACAGGGCGTTTCGGCTGACGACGCGGGAAAGCAACTGAGCGAAGAGTTCAAAACGAAGTATTCCGACTGGCCCAACATGAACGTGGCCGGTTTCGTCCGAAGCATTTACGCCGAGTAAATCCGCGCGGCGATGTGGTGGCGCCGGCGGACATCCTGGGTCATTCGAATTTGCGGATGGTGATGCGATACGTGCATTTGTGGCGGGAGCACCGGCGGACCCAGATGCGCCGGTTTATGGAGGCTGAGGAAATTCGTGCAAGTCAAATTCGGGTCAAAAATGGAAGCGCCGAAATGGGCAAATCTGAGCAAACCAGCGCAAACGGCGTTCTGCTCTCAAACGATACGATTCAATAGGTTTATGTTGAAAATTTTGGAGGCGCGGGTCGGAATTGAACCGACGAATAAAGGTTTTGCAGACCTTTGCCTTACCACTTGGCTACCGCGCCTTCAGTTGAGCCGCTACTAGCAAAATACCGTGGTTGGAGCCATCAAGTCAAATTCTGGAAGCGTCGCTGAGGTTACGCGCGGACGGATTCGCGGGGCCACCCAACGGAGAAGTCGCACGTGCCTGCTGCATTCACGGAGCGCAAATAGGTTTGGCTGGCTTTGAACCCTTCCCTCAGCTCGGCCAGCTTCTCCCGGAACTGGAGCACCGCTGCCCAGCGGGCCAATCGTTGATGCTCCCGCAGGTTCAGTCTGACCGCGTTCTCGTAAATGCCGCTCGATATCCGATCGAGTGAACGATCCAAACCGCGTGTGCCGCCAATGATCGATGCCATATCGCTCCGTCCACCTACAATTATCCGGAGCCGTCCCGTGAGTTCATAGTCCTACCAATCCTGGCCTGGTACTAGCACTTTTGAGGTAAATGGCAAAACTGCCGCCGTCTGCGCGTGTTGAAACTCGTATGGACTCTGCGTGGCGACATCGTGCGGGTGGTCACGGCGCTGGACGCGTCGAAGAACGAAGCGGGGGAGTGAAGGGGCTGCCCTACCAGACGTACATGAAAATGCTGCTGCACCAGGCGCTCGAAAAGGAACGCCGGGCAAGTTGAGAGGGACGAGTCCCGATCCTGGTGCAATCTCAGACGGCCTGGAGCCAGGTGAGCCGCTACTAGCAAACTAGCGTGGCCGGGGCGATGACGTCAGACCCGGTGTCGACCGGATGGCGGCGAAGACCGCTCCCTCACGGTCGCGGCTCGGTTAAACGGTCACTGCCCCTTCCGCATCCGGCGCGGTGGAGCGGTCCTTTCGCAGCCACTCCTGCAATTGCTCCAGGTAGAGGTAGATCACCGGCGTGATGTACAGCGTCAGGAACTGGCTGACTACCAGGCCGCCCACCACCGCCAGGCCGAGGGGTTGGCGCGCGTCGGCGCCTTCGCCATAACCGAGCGCGATCGGCAGCGTGCCGAACAGCGCCGCCACCGTGGTCAT
>Ga0224534_1001123_pt1 | contig 14640 bp, 15 predicted proteins | sample 714E12024metaG_FD_172012 | JGI IMG/M metagenome (GOLD analysis project Ga0224534, IMG submission 172012) | Peat soil microbial communities from Stordalen Mire, Sweden - 717 E1 20-24 | ecosystem: Environmental > Terrestrial > Soil > Wetlands > Peat | place: Sweden: Norrbotten County, Stordalen... | reverse complement strand
TCAAGCGGAAGCTGTACCCCAACGTGGATTTCTATTCGGGCATCATCTACCAGGCGATGGGCTTCACGCCGGACCAGTTCACGGTGCTGTTCGGGATTCCGCGCACCGTGGGGTGGCTCGCGCAATGGCAGGAAATGTTGCAGGACCCGGAACAGAAGATCGCGCGCCCGCGCCAGGTTTACACCGGCCAGGACATGCGCGATTTCGTGCCCATCACGCTGCGAGGGCAGCGGGAACTGGCGGGCGTGTAGCGCTCGTAGTCCTAGGACACTGCTAGACTATTCCTAGAGGTGTTCTATGCCAACCCTGTACGTGGAAAACGTCCCGCCAGACTTGTACGAAGCCCTGCGGATGCGCGCCAGTGAACACAGAAAATCCATCTCGGCGGAAGTGATCGCGCTGTTGGAGGAAAACGTTCCAACCGCGAAGGAGCTGGCCAGCCGCAGAGAACTTCTGAATCAAGCGCGGCGGATACGCGCCCGGCGGCCGCGCGCACCCGGCCCCTTCCCCAGCTCCGAAGTCATGCAACGGGAGGACCGCCGCCGGTGACCGCCTGCGTCATCGACGCAAGTGTGGCCGCCAAGTGGTTTCTGCCGTCGTCGGGCGAAACCCTCTCGGCCGAGGCGCTGCGAGTGCTCCAGAGTTGCACCGAAGGACGGCTGCGGCTGGCGGCGCCGGACCTGTTTTGGCCGGAGTTTGGCAACATACTTTGGAAAGCCGTGCGTCAGGGACGTATATCGGGAGAGTCCGCCGAGGAGGCCATCCAGGCCCTGGAAGACAGGAGAATTCCGACGGCTGCTTCTCTGCCCTTGTTAAAAGACGCCTTCGCGATCTCGGCGGCTTCCGGCCGCACCGTCTACGATGCGATGTATGTCGCACTGGCAGTCATTTCCAATGCGCCGCTGGTAACGGCCGATGAACGCCTGGCAAACGCGCTGGCCGCCCGGTATCCGGTCCGCTGGTTAGGGTCGTTGTAATCTAGTGCGCCCGGCCGTTACATCGGCGGGCGGGGCTCGCTTGACGGCGGCACCACACCCTTGAGGCGCATGTAGACGGCCAGGTAGCCGTACTCTTCGTTGTCGTGGGTGGTGTTGTAGATCAATGCGCTCAGCTTGGAACGCGGAGCGCGGCCCCCCAGCATTTCCACGGCGTTGGCGTCGGTGATGCTGTCCCAGGCGGCATCGCATTCATCGAATGACGCCTTGAGCGCGGCCACTAGGTCGGCCTTGGCCGTCTTGGACGCGGCGTCGGCCGTCTTCTGCTCGCCCTTGACCTGGGCGCACATGCGCATTTGAGAATCGGCGATGTGCGCGATGAGCGCGCCGAACGTGCGAATGTCGGGCGACGCTTTGAAATTGTAATTCTCGTCCGACATCTTGTCGGCGGCCTTGGTAAGGTTGGTCTTGATGGCGGTGTAGGCCCGCTTGGACTCCGCGATCAGCGGATTCGCGGTCTGGGCCTGGAGCGCGCAGCCGCCGGCGAGGGCGGCAGCGAAGATCGTCACGACAGATCGGTTCACGGCGATAGTCTCCTTCAAGGGTGATGTGTTGAAGCCACTGATATTCTATACCAGTGGCTAGCGGGCCGGATGGGTGGCGGCGCGGAGCAGGGAGACGGCTTCGCGCGATTTTTCCAGCAGGAGGCCGTGCTCGGCTCCGGCGCCCACGAAGCGCATACCACGCTCGACCCACGCTTTGGCCGTCGCCACGCTGCGCGTCTGGATGCCGGGAACCACATGATGACGGTTGCATTTTTCGATCAGCCGCTCCACCGTCGAGATCAGCAGCGGATGCTCCGTCTCACCGGGGATGCCGAGCGAAATCGACAGGTCGGCGGGGCCAACCATGGCGATATCCATGCCTTTGACCGAGAGCAACTCGTCGGCGCGCTCCATGGCGGTAGTAGTTTCGAACTGCACTACGGCCAAAGTGTTGCGGTTCTGATGCTCGATGATCTCGGCGAACGTGTGGGCTTCGTAATCGATCATGGTCGCGTTCACGCCGAAGCCACGCTTGCCTTGGGGCGGAAATCGCAACCAGCTCAGCGCCTCTTCGAGGAGCCTGGGGTCTTCGACTCGCGGCAGAATGATGCCCTGCGCGCTCGCATCGAGAAGCCTGGCGACCAGAGAATAAAGAAGCTCAGCCACGCGGACGATGGGAGTAATGCCGGCTCCGGCGGCGGCCGCGATCATGTCCTGCACGGTTTCGAGATTGAAGGAACCGTGTTCCATGTCGAGGAAGACGTAATCGAAACCGGCCGCGGCGAAGGTGCGGGCGATCTCCGGGGACCGGTAACTTTGTATAGCGCAGCCGAGGACCGTCTCGCCCTTGGCGAGCCGCTCCCGGGTATGGTTGACGTGCATCTGGATCTGCTCCTTTGTCGATACTCGAATATAGCGCGAAGCGCGTGCCATAATCGCAGGTATGGAAATTACCTGGCTTGGACATGGCACATTTCTATTTCGGCTCTCCTCGGGCCAAGTCATCCTGATGGATCCCTGGACCGACGGCAACCCGGCGTACCCGAAGGGGTACCGCATCGAGCGCGTGGATACGATTTGCATCACGCACGGCCACTTCGACCACATCCACGACGCCATACCGCTGGCGCATCGTTTTTCTCCGGAAATGGTGGCCATTTTCGAAACCTGCGACTGGCTCCAGTCCAAGGGCGTGGCCAACACCCGCCCGATGAACAAGGGCGGCTCGCAGAAAGTGGGCGAGGTCACGGTGACCATGACCCACGCGGTGCATAGCTGCGGGATTCTGGATGAGGGCAAGATCATCTACGGCGGCGAGGCGGCGGGTTACGTGCTGCGCTTCGCCGATGGCCGGGCGCTGTATTTCGCCGGCGATACCAACGTGTTTTCGGACATGCACCTGATCGAACAGATCTACCATCCGGAGCTGGCGTTTCTGCCGATCGGCGACCTGTTCACCATGAGCCCGCGCGAAGCCGCGGTGGCGGCGAAACTGCTTCGCGCGCGCAAGATAATCCCCATGCATTTCGGCACGTTCCCCGCGCTCACCGGGCGGCCGGAGCAGTTGGGCGAGCTGGTGACGGACCTGGAAACGGAGGTTTGGGCGCTGGAGCCCGGGGAAACGGTGGAGTGGTAGGGGCTACGGAGCCACAAACTTCGCGATGTCGTCGATGACTTCGGGCGCTACGTGGCCGGGCTTTCGATATTCGGCCTCCGTGCCCTTGCCTTCGCCGGTGACGAACAGGTGGTTGAGCGCCGGATAGGCGCGCATGGTGACGCCCTTGCTTCCGCCCACGGCCGCCTTCCAGAGAGCGAAGTCTTTCATACTCACCTGGAAGTCGCGCTCGCCTTGCAGAATCAGCATGGGGAGCGCCAGTTTCTTCGCCAGGGCGACGGGATCGTATCCCTTGAGATCCAGCCAATAGGCGACCGGCACGCCCAATACGGGCGGAGAATCCTCGTCGCCGGGTTCCAGACTCTTGACCTTGGCCGCCACCGCCTTGGCCGTCTTCAGGTTGTCGGCGGTCACTCCCAGATACTCGGCTTGTTCCACGATCAGGTCTTCCATCGGCCGCACATTAGCGGCGAGGACGACGAGGCCGGCGAGCTTGCCATCCTGCTCGGCGATGCGCGGCGCAACGTACCCGCCGAGGCTGTGACCGAGCACGAAGACGCGCTTGGGGTTCACTTCCGGCTGCGCGCGCAACAGGGCCGCGGCCTTGATGGCGTCTTCCTCGGTTTCCTGCTCCACCGTGAAATTTCCGAGTCCGGCCATGGCGGCGCTGTATTGCCTGGTCCGTTTCTCATACCGCAAAACCACCACGCCGCGGGACGCCAGGCCTTCGGCCAGGTCCTTGAACACTTTGGTTCCGCCGACGGTTTCGTCCCGGTCGTTGGGTCCGGAGCCGTGCACCAGCACGATCCCCGGGAACGGTCCCTGCCCCGCCGGTACGGTCAGGGTTCCGGGGAGTTTCCACTGGCCGTCGCCAACCGTAACCTCGCGTTCGCGGAAGGAGTCCGGCTTGCTATAGGCCGGGCGCTGCCACGCCGTTTCGCCGGGAAGAAAGAACATTCCCGCCACCAGGCCGTCGCGGTCCACGATGAATCGGAAAATGATATTCTGCGAGGCGAATTTCGCCGGGAACTCCACGATGGTGTTGGGACCGACCTTGCGCGGCGATGGGTCGCCGATCTTCTCCACGGCTCCCCAAGACTTAATCTGAGCGCCGATCTTGCCCAGGGCTTCTTCGGGAAGCGCCTTCTTCATATCGGTGGTGAACATTTGCGAGAGTTCCGGGTAGTTACCGGCAAGCAGCAGGTCGAGCGCCTTCCTGCCGAGAGCGGCGGGGTCTTGAGCCGGCTGTGCCAGAAGCAGCAGCGGCAGCAGGGGCAGAATTCGTATCGCGCGAGAGAGCATCATCTAATAGAATAACCGGATACCGGACGGCAGGCGGGCTGACTCAGAAATCCGTGAGCGACGAAGTGGGGCAGCCTTTCAGGCTGCGGACCCGCTTTCCAGCGGGTCCAGCCGGCCGGGAGGCCGGCTTGCGGCCATGATTGGCCGCCCCACTAGCCAGTCTCGCGAAACCCCGCGGCTTCTTGCAGCAACTGCCACGCCCGCTCTACGTGCGCCTTCGTGGTGGCGTAGTTGCCAATCGCCAGGTGCAGCGTGAAACGGCCGTTCAGGACGGTGCTGGAAATGAACACGTCGCCCGCCGCGTTCACATGATCGAGGATGCGGCGGTTCTCGTCGTCGGTGCCTCGGTAGCGGAAGTTCACCACTGAAAAGGGCGCCGGCGCGGCCAGTTCGAAGCGCGGATCGGCGTCGATCTCGCGCGCGAATTCCCGCGCCAGACGCACGTGCTCGCGAATGACGTTGGCCAGGCCCTCGCGTCCGTACGAGCGCAGTATGAACCACAACTTCAGGGCGCGGAAGCGGCGTCCGAGAGGCACGCCGTAGTCCATGAGGTTGACAGCAAGCGGGTCTGGCTCGGTGCGCAGGTACTCCGGAACCAGGGAGAAGGCGCGGCGCAACACGTCCGGGCGGCGCGTATAGAAAACGCTGCAATCCATGGGGGTGAGGAGCCACTTGTGCGGATTCGTGACCAACGAATCGGCGCGTTCGCACCCTGCGAGAGCCCAGCGAAATTCCGGCGCCACGGCGGCCGAGCCGGCGTAGGCGGCGTCCACGTGAAGCCACAGGTTATGGCGCTCGCAGATATCGGCGATGGCCGGCACGGGGTCGACGCTGGTGGTGGAAGTAGTGCCCACGGTGGCCGCCACGCAGCAGGGGCGCAGACCGGCGGCGAGATCGCGCTCGATCATTTCGCGCAACGCGTCCGGCAACATGCGAAATTCGGCGTCGACGGGCACCAGGCGAACGTTGTCGTGGCCGATGCCGACGGCGATGGCCCCTTTGGCGATGGAAGAGTGCGCCTGCTCCGAGGTGTAGACTACCATCCCGCGGGCCACGCCCTTGGAACGCGACTCCGGGTCGGCGGCTTCGCGCGCCGCGGCGATGGCGTGCATGCTGCTGGTGGAAGCGGTGTCGTAGATCAGGCCGAACCAGTCCTCGGGCAATCCGGTCCACTGCCGCAGCCAGCGGAGCGTCACCTGTTCCAGTTCCGTGACGGCGGGCGAGGTTTTCCATAACATGCCGTTGCCATTGAGCGCGGCCGTGAGCAGCTCGCCGAGGATGCCTTCGGGCGTCGCGGAATTGGCGAAATAGGCCAGGAAGCCGGGATGGTTCCAGTGCGTGGCCGCGGGCACAATGAGCCGCTCGAAATCGGCGAGGATGTCCGCCATTGGCTCGCCATGCTCGGGGCCGCGGGCGGGCAGAGCATCGGTGAGCTGGCCGGGCTTGACGCGCGGCAGCACGGGATAGCGTCCGGGATGCGCCAGATATTCGGCGATCCAATCGACAACCTGGTGGCCGTACAGGCGAAATTCTTCAGGAGTCATAAGACGTCAGCGCACGCTCGGCGCGAAACCAATCTTCCCAGGGCGAGCCGCCCTGGCCTCCCCGCGCTTCCCAAAATGAGTAGGCGAGCCGCGCGACCTCCTCGTGAGTGGGACGGCGCCATTCGCGGTTGCCTGCGTCCGGCTCGGCGAAGCCAAGGCGGGTGCGGAGACTGTGCATACTTCCACAAAAGTGGGGCATATTGTTCCGAGACCAACTATTTATAACAGACCGCGCGGTCACCCGAGCGGGTCTTCGGGCCAGGCGTGCTTGGGATAACGCCGGGCCAGCTCCTTTCGCACCCGCGGATAGAGGCGCTGCCAGAAGCCAGCCAGGTCGCTGGTGGTCTGCACCGGCCGCTGATTGGGGGCAAGCAGCAGCAGCACCAGGGGGACCGCGCCACGGGCCACGGCGGGCGTTTCACGCATGCCGAAGAAATCCTGCAAGCGGGAGGCTACCGAGGGCGGCTGGCCGGTCTGGTAATGCACGCGCGCCTGGCGGCCGCGAGCCAGGCGGATGCGTTCCGGCGCGATCTCATCGAGCAGCCGCCGCCCGGCCGGCGGCAGTTGCCGTTCCAACGCTTTCAGCAACCCGCCACCGCGCGCCGCGGCTTCCAGCTCGGCGAAACTCTTGAGGCCGGATGCGAGCGAGCGCAACGCGTGCTCGACACCATCCGGGCCAAGCGGCGGTAGAGGGCCGTGTTGAGACGCGAAACGCACGCGCGCCAGGAAGGCCTCGATTTCCTCGGGGTCCGCGAAGCGCGCGACGCCGGCTTCCATGGCTTTGGCCGCCAGCAGCGCGCCCGCGGCTTGGGGATCGGGCGTTCCGCGCCGGGTTTCGATGGCGATCTGGTCGAACATGATGGCGCTCACGCTTTCGACGCGCTCGCCCGCGCGGTTCCATTCCACCAGCGCCGTCTCGCGCACCCGCTCAGGAAACAGGTCCAGCAGCCACTCCGGTTCGATTCCGCTCGCAATCCGCACCAGGGGCGTCTTCTGGTCGCGGCGGTCCTCGGCCTCGACGGCCACCAGGAACTCGTTGGCGGTGACGCTGCTCGAAGGGGCCAGCAGCGCCGGCCCGCCCGCCGCCAGTTGGAGCTCGCTGGCTTCGCGGCGCCGAGCCACGCGGTCGGGAAATGCCGCCAGCACGGAAATCAACAGCGCATCTTCATTGTGATGTTGCTGCCGCGGCGGACGGACGATGCGGTGCACCTGCCGGACCATCCGCTCGGTTGCCGGCGACCACTGGGATTCCATGAGCACCAGCAGGTCCGAGCGCGTGGCGGCGCGGGATTCGGCGGGCAGCCTCTCGCCCGCGCTCAGTAGCGCCGCGATGGTCGCGCCCTGCTCCGCCACGCCGCGCCGGCGCGCTTCGACGATCAGCCGTCCGAGCCGCGGATGCAGCGGGTAGCGCGCCATCTCTTTGCCCAAGGGGCCAAGGGCGCCGAGCTGGCGCAGCAACTCCTCGGCGTGCTCGACGCCGGCGGCGGGCGGAGCGTCGAGCCACTCGAGGGCGCCGAGCCCCTCCACGCCCATAGCGTGAAGCAGCAGCGCCGCGGGCGCAAGATCGGCGCGCGCGATTTCGGGCGTGTCGTGCGCCGGACGGCGCGCCAGGTCTTCGACGGGATAAAGCCGCACCACGCGTCCGGGGCCGGTTCGTCCGGCGCGCCCGGCCCGCTGTTTCGCCGAAGCCTGGCTGATGCGCGCCACCTGAAGAGTGGGCAGCCCCGACCACGGCGAATGGCTCGCCATGCGCGCCAGGCCGCTATCGATTACCGCGCCGACACCTTCAATGGTGATGGAGCTTTCCGCCACGTTGGTGGAGAGAATCACTTTCCGCTGCTCCGACGGCCCCACCGCGCGATCCTGCTCTTCGGGCGATTGGTCGCCATGCAAGGGCAGCAGCAACCATCCGTTACGGCGGGCCAAGGGCGCACAAGCGGTCTGCGCGCGGCGGATCTCCGCGGCGCCGGGGAGGAAGACCAGCACGTGACCGGCAAGCCCGTGCGCGGCCAACCGTTCCAATGCCGCGGCTACTTGCTCTTCCAGCGGAGCCGCCGAATGCGGCGTGTACTCGATTTCGAGCGCGTACTGGCGGCCCTCGGACCGTATCACGCGCGCGCCGCCCAGGTATTCCGCCACGGGAGCGGCGTCGAGCGTGGCGGACATCGCCACCAGCCGCAGGTCCGGACGCTCCCTCCGCTGTAGGCGGCGCAACAGCGCCAGCGCCAGGTCGCCCTCCAGATGGCGCTCGTGGAACTCGTCCAGCACCACCGTGGCCACGCGCGCGAGCGTGGGATCCGAGAGCAGCCGGCGGGTGAGCACGCCCTCGGTCAGAAAGCGCAACCTGGTAGGAGGCCCGGCCACCTCTTCGAACCGGACCTGGTAGCCGACTGTGCCGCCCACGGCTTCGCCGCGCTCCGCGGCCACGAAGCGCGCGGCCAGCCGCGCGGCCAGGCGGCGGGGCTCGAGCACCAGCACCTCGCGATCGTCCAGCGCGAGCAGAGCGGGCGGCACGCGCGTGGTCTTCCCCGCCCCCGGCGGAGCTTCCAGAACCAGATTCTCAGCCGCGCGCAGGTGGTTGAGGATTTCGGGAATGAACGGGTCGATGGGGAGACGCAAGCAATTCCATTATTGCCGCAATTCGGCGATGGTTTGTCTCATCTTGGCGGCCTGTGGCCAGCCGGGGTGATACTTCAGGAATTCCTCGAGCACGGCGGCCGCTTCGCGCCGCTCCCCGCGGCGAAGGTGAATCTCGGCCAGCAGAAGCTGCGGATGCGAGAAGTGTGCTGGATCGATTTGGCGCGTGCGCTCGAGATACTTCTCACCGAGGTCCATGCGCCCCAGCTCAAAATAGGTCAGGCCAAGCTGCGAGTTGGCCAGCGCGTCGTTGGGGCGAGTGAGCACGGCTCGCAGATTGTAGTCCGCGGCCTCGTCGAGCTTGTGCAGAGTGACGAGCACGCCTCCGAGATTGACCAGAGGCTCGAACGCCCCCGGGTCCAGCTCCAGCGCCTGGCGAAAGCATTCCTCGGCGCGGTCGAATTTGCGCGTCTGGTAGGCAATGGTCCCCAACTCGTTCCACGCCATGGCGAACTGCGGCGCCATCTCGACGGCCTTCTCCAGGCGCGCGGCGGCGGCATCGGCATCGCGCCTCTCGAGGTCCTTCCGGGCCTGCTGGTATTGGCGCAGGGCCGCGTCCGGAATGGCCAATTGGCTGGTCGAAACGGAGTGCTGGCGTACGGGGCCGGCGAGTTCGAAGTCGGAATCCTTCAAATCGAGGGTGAGGGGAACGCGCCGCTGGGAGCCGGCCACGGCGGGGCCCACTTCCACCGTCCTCCTCGCTTCCCCGCGCCCCGCGATGAACACGGCGACGGTGTAATCGTCAGCCCGGAGTTTCTTGAAGCTGAACCGGCCGGCGGCGTCGCTCAAGGTGGTGGCGGTGAAGGGACTCTTGGTGGCGTAGAGAGAGATGGAGGCCCGCCCTGGCGGCAGGAGCTGGCCGGAAAGCTCGAATAGCGGCTCGGCAGCGAAGGCCGCCGCCGCCAGTACCGCGGGCAACAGAAACCGAAACATGCGCGATTCGATTGTATCGCGCGAGGCTATAGGTGGGCCTGCGCCAGGTACCCGCGCAGTTTCCCCAGATCCCGCTTCATAGCGCCGAAAACCTCTTCCTTGCTGATGTTGCCGAGCGTCGCCCTGCCATCGGTTGCGCCACCGAGGGGATATTCGAAGTGGAGTTGCAACGGGCCCGAGAAGCCGGAATCGGCGACCATGGTGAAAAACTGCGGGAAGTGGACCATGCCTTCACCCAGAGGTTTAAATTGCGCCTGCCAGTTGCCGCCGGCGTCTTTGGCCCAGATGAAGTCTTTGACGGCGATGCCGCGCAAGTGCGGCTCGCTGATCCGGAAGCTGTTGATCCAGCCCCCGAGGCCTCCCTCGATCGTGGCGTGGCCGGCGTCGTAGTTCACCCCGACCGCGTTGGGGTCGAAATCCTTCAGCAGGACGTAGAGATCCCAAATGGACGCTCCCACCACCCCGGTGCCCGAATGCGTGTGGTACATGGCGCAGGCCTGGTAACGCGAATTCAGCGCCGCCAGCTTGGCGATGCGCGGCTTCATCCGGTCAAGCTGGGCCGCATACGGCTGGCCTTCCTCGTACCGAAGGCCGCCCCAGCGGTAATTGCGAATCCCCAGCGACGTCATGGTCTTGAGAACATCTTCCGCGAACGGCGTCTGGGTATCGACGATGTCCACGGTGATCATGGGCACCTCGAGCCCGTGTTTCCGGATGATGCCCACCAGCGGGGGCAAGTCCTGCCGCACGCGCTCCGGTTCCACGTGTCCGCCTTTACGGACGGTGATGTCGACTCCGTCGAATCCAATGCCGGCGGCGGCTTGGGCCATTTCTTCTCCCGCAAGGAACTGCAGGTGCTTGGAGAAGATCGCCACTTTCAACTTGTGGGGCGCGGGCTTTTCATCGGATGGCGCGAGCGGGGAGAGCCGGGTTGAGCATGAGTGCCCCACCAGCCAGAATAGTACGGCGAGAGACTTTTGGTTCCATGGCTATTACCATATTGTAGGGAGCAGCTATGGACGTCAATCGCAGGACCTTTTTTCTTGCCGGGGGCGGAGCGCTGATGGCGCACGCCACGGCGCCGTCGGACCAGATTGTGCTCGGCGTGATCGGCAGCGGAGGCCGGGGCACGGTCGTCATGACCACTTTCCAGAAGGACCCAGCCGTGCGCGTCGGCGCGATTTGCGATGTGTACGAGCCGAACCTGGAACGCGCCGTATCCACCGCGTCGAAGACCCCCGGCACGCATCCCAGGATCTACCGCAATTACAAGGAGCTGCTGGCCGACAAAGACGTTCAGGCGGTGCTGATCGCCACCCCCGAGCACTGGCACGCCCAGATGGTGCTGGATGCCCTGGCGGCGGGCAAGGACGTGTACGTCGAAAAGCCTCTGTGCCACACCCCGGAGGAGGGCGCCAAACTGGTGGACGCCGAAAGCAGAACCAAGAGCATCATTCAGGTGGGCATGCAGCGGCGCAGCTACGACCTCTTCGTGGAAGGCCGGGATATCGTGGCTTCCGGGAAGCTGGGCGCGGTGCGAATGGTCCGATCCTGGTGGCTGAACAATTATCTCGGCGGCGGAAAGGCCACCAAGCTCGATGGGCCGCTCGATTGGGAACAGTGGCAAGGCCCGGCGCCGCGCCGTCCATTGGATGCGAACCGTTTCCGCGAGTGGCGTTATTACTCGGACTACGCCGGCGGCATCCTGGCCGACCAGGGAGCGCACGTCTTCGACGGCATCCACATGCTCATGGGCGCGGGCTACCCCTTGGCCGTGAATGCGTCCGCCGGCAGGCCGCACAAGGCGGGCGTGGACCAGCCCGAGTCGGTTGTGGCCATCGCCGAGTACGCGGAAGACTTCATTGGGGTCTTTTCGGTCAACTACGCGGCCATGCAGTACCAGACCCGCAACGACCAGTTGAATCAGCTCGACGGGGACCAGGCCCGCATGGACATTGGCCGCGAAGACCTGAAGGTCTTCCTGAAGGGCGCCGAGGACGAGCCGGCCATTACCAGTAAGTCAGCCAAAGGCTTCGGCTATGCTACCGACTTGCACGTCGAGAACTTCCTTGAGTGCGTCCGCACACGGCAGACGCCCACCGCGCCCATGAAGCTCGCCTTCCAGGCGGCACTCGTCGTGCAGATGGCCAACCTGTCGTTGAAGCAGGGCCGGCGGCTGAAGTGGAATCGAGCGCTCAACAAAGTAGAGGCCTGAGTCGTCGCGAAGCCCTTCAAAACGCGCCAAATCCAGTTCTTGACAACAATTGCATATTGCAATATAATGATTGCAATATGCAATATATGATCGAACGCCGCCATTCGCCGCTGCCCCACTACAATAGGTCTGAGGGTACGGGGCTCGGTCCGGAGAATCACGGAACTCTGGCGCGGCGGAGCGCGTATCGATAAAGGACTCCATTCCCAATGCCTATGACAATCACAAACATCCCAGAAATGGGCCACATCCACGCGCTGTTGGCGGAGCGAGGTTATGCCGTCTCCGAAACGGCGCCCGACACAATGAGAATCACAGAGGTGGAAAGCGGCGTCGCCGTCCAGGCGGTCCTGGCGGGCGATATCCTGTACCTCTCGCTGACGTGCACGGTGGTGCCGCGCGCGGCGGTTACGCCCGGCATCATGCAGCGTATGCTGGCGGCCGATAACGGCATCTCCACTTCGCACTTCCAGATCTATGACGCCGGCGCCGGCAAGGTGGCCGTCACGTTGAACAATTTCTGCAAACTCCAGGACCTGGGGCCGGAGGATGAGGACGATATCCTCTCCTGCCTGCATTTCCTGCTGGTGGATGTGATCACGGCGCGGCGCCTGCTGGGCGACCTGAAATCGTAAAGGAGAGGAACGAAGAACATGGCATTTCTATCCGATCTGTTCGGCCGCATGGGCCGCGTAGCGCGCGGCGAGGCCAATCAAGGAGTGGGCGCCATCGAAGACGCCACTTTCGAGGCGACGGTCAACCAGACCGTGGCCGATATGAAGAACGACTTGAACAACGTGGTCCGCGCTTCCGCCGTGGCCATGAGCAATTACAACCGGCTGGACGCCGAGTACCAGAAATACGTCCGCCAGTCGCAGGAGTGGAAAGACCGCGCGGGCGTGGCGCTGGACGCCGGCAACGAGGACCTGGCGCGCAAGGCGCTGGCCAAGAAAGCCGAGAGCGACGAGCAGGTAGCTTCGATGAAGCAGGCCGTCGATAGCGCGCAGGCGACCAGCGAAAAGCTGAAGCAGCAGGTCACGGAGCTGAAGCACAAGATCGACGAAGGCGAGCGCACGGCCACCACGCTAGTGGCGCGCAAGAACGCCGCCGTGGCGCAACGCAAGGTGTCGGAAGCCATGGCGGGCGTAGGGAGCGCCGACAACGCCTTTTCCGCGCTGGGCCGGTTTGAGGAAAAGGTGGCGCGCGAAGAGGCCACCGCCAAAGCGTTCGACCAGCTCGCCTCCGCCGGCAAGGATGACGACCTCGAGAAGCAGTTCGCGCAGCTCGGCGACCACAGCGTGGACGCCGAACTGGCAGCGCTCAAAAAGGAACGTCTCACCGCCAAGCAGCCGCCGCCTCCCTCGCTGCCCAAGGAACTGGGGCCTGGCGCCAAGACATAACGGAGCCACATGATCACGCTTACGCTGGTGGCCGTTCTTGGCGTGCTTCTGGTGATCGTCCTTATGAAACTCTTTAACCATCCCGAGGAGTCGGCGACGCCGCGGGCCCCGGCCCCGGATCTGGCTAACCTCAAAGTCACGGACGCCCGTGTGGGGGACATGATCTCGGTCTCCGGCGCGGGCGACGACTTGTCGGATCTCGACTTTACGGCCGACCGCGGTGCGTGGTTCGAGGCCGGCCCGCGCCGCTGGTTTGAACTGAGCGGCGGGTATCGCGAGCGGCGTGTGGCCCTGCGCGTCGCCACCGGCGACGATGTCGAAGCCGCCGTCGAGACCGAACCCCGCAAGCTGACCATCGAAGACCTGGGCGTGTCGGAAGACGACCTGGCGCAAATGGATGAGCGCCAGAACACCGCCGATTTTTTCGAGTTCGACGGCAAGACCTGGCTGTATCGCCTGAGCCGCGAGGTGCAGGTTCACCGCAGCGATCAGGCCGAGGTCTCCGGCTTTTATTACTGGGAATTCCAGGAACAGGGTGGCAAGGGTTTGCTCGGCATCCGGAAAGCGGAGAGCGAACCTTTCGCCGTGACGCTGGCCACCACCATCCATCCGGGCGATGTCACCATCTACCGGGGTGGCCGGACCTGAAGGGTTAGCCATGAGCCGATCCACACTTCGATTTCTTGCCGTCGTCCTGACGGGTCTCATCGTCGTCGTACTCTTCGCCGGCCTGGACGCCCTGCCGCGCGGGGTGCGGGCGCAGATCGACGGCGACCGCGCCACTCTGGCGTCGGCCGAAACCCAGCTCCGCTCCGCGCAGGATGAAGTCGCTCGCGAGAGCCAGGGTGAACCCGATCTGTTCCGCGCCGTTTCCGCAACCGGCCATTGGACCGACCATTTCGGCGAGGCCGCCGGATTGCTGCAATACGCCGCCCGCGACATGGACGAGCTCGCGCGGCTCGAGAAGCAGAACCGCCGCCAGGACCGGCAGCGGGCCGAGTCGCTGCTCTCGCATGAGCGCGATCTGCGCGCCAAGGCTTCAGCCGCAGCTTCGGGCGTCCAGAAGGAAGCGGCGCAGTGGGGGGACTGGAAGCGGCAGTTGCCGCAGACGCTCCAGCAGATGGAGCGGGACTACCACATCATTCACGCCTTCGACCTCGCTCCGCTGGCCGCCACCGTCCAGAAAGCCGAAACCGATTGGCCCGAGAAAAAGCCCGATCTCGATTCGCGCCTGGCCACAGTGCGCGGCGCCGTGACCCAGGGCGACAACCTGTGGCAATCCACGGACGCGCCGCGGCGCCAGGTGGCGGCCGGCAATTACGCCGGTCTGGATTTCGCCGTGCTGTTAGCCGCCGCGGATTCGCTGAAAACTTCCGCGGCCACGCTGCCGCAGAAGACCGCCGAGATCAACTCGCTCAGCGGCCAGTTGTACGACTCGTGGGACAAGCTGCTGGTGGATATGGAGGTTCGCGGCATCGGCAATGCGCGCGAATACGACCAGCAAATCCGCACCG
>Ga0224534_1001122_pt1 | contig 14650 bp, 11 predicted proteins | sample 714E12024metaG_FD_172012 | JGI IMG/M metagenome (GOLD analysis project Ga0224534, IMG submission 172012) | Peat soil microbial communities from Stordalen Mire, Sweden - 717 E1 20-24 | ecosystem: Environmental > Terrestrial > Soil > Wetlands > Peat | place: Sweden: Norrbotten County, Stordalen... | reverse complement strand
CGATTCGCGCGAACCCGTCGCCGGTCAGGAACGGCTCGCCGTGCTTGCCGGACTCCTGCAGCGACTTCGCGCCCCAGGAGCGCAGCGTCCCGTCTTTGAGATAGCGCCACAGCGCGGGGTGCTGAATGTAGTGCTGCAAATAGCGGTAGGCCGTGCGCGATGGGTCGCCCATCCACGACGGGACGAAGATGCCGACGGAGACGAGGCGATCCGGATGCACATACAGGAAGCCGAAGATCTCCGGCTCGGGAAATCCGAAGGTATGCCACACGGTGCCCGGCTTCAGCGGCGAATCCTCCGGCAGCTCGACGACCATCTTCATTCCCAGCGCCCACTCGCTCTGCGCGTGTCCCGGCGGCATTCCCAGCCGCTGGTCGAGCGCGTGGCCCACCGCGCCCACCGGCCCATCGCCCACCACAGTCAGCGGCGCGTGGACATCCATTCCAGCCATGAATCCATCCGCCGGCGCTCCAGTGCGATCGACGCCCTGATCGGCCAGCCGAATCCCTTTGACGGAGTATCTCTCCTTGCCTGTGTTGCCCGCGAAGATCGGCTCGCTCACCGGCGTTCCCGGCCATATCTGCACCAGGCCAGTGGCCATCAACTGCGATCCGACCCACTGGTTGAACTGGCCCATGGAGAGCAGCAGCCCGCCGTGTTTATGCAGAAACGCCGGCGTCCACGGCAGCTCGTACGCGCTGTCTTTGACGCCCAGCAATCCGCTCAATCCGCGCAGCACCGCATCGCCCGCCCTCAGCGTAAACGACCGCCGGCTGGCTCCAATCGGGTCGAGCAGATACATCACTCGCTCCTCGCTGACCGGCGTGGCCATGGGAATCTCCGCCGGATTCAGCTCAGGAAAACTGGCGCGAATTCCCCGCGCGCTGGTGACGATTCCGCTGACTCCGGCGGCAATATCGTCCGCTCGCTCGTAGCAGAGAACCTGTAGCGGCATTCCCGGCGCAACCCGGCTGGCAAACGCAGGATCGTCGGGATGCGCAGTCCACTCGCGCGTCAGCGTGGTCAGAAATCCGCCCATTGCGGGGCCGAAGCCGACGCAGGCAATGTCCACCTCCATCGTCGCGCGGTCTATATCTGGAGCCGCGGCGCTTTCTGGAGCCGTTGCGTCTGCCGCAATGGCTTCGCCACTCATGCGGGATAGTCCAGGGCTTCGGGGATCATCACACTGCTCACCGTATCGGCGGCGCGGTCCTTGGCCAGACGCGAGCCGCTCAGGCAGGTGCATAGCTTGTTCTGCATGCGCTGGAACTCGCCTGCTCCGGCACATCCCGCGCATGGCCCGGCCTTCGGCGGATGACCTCCGTTTGCGCCCACCACGTCGACGGCGAAGGCCGAGATTCCCGGCATCGTCTCCTCCAGCTCATCCAGCTCCTGCGTCGTGAAGCAGTGCTTGCCCCCCTCCTCGTTCCATGCCGGGTGCAGGTTGTAGCCGAAGACCAGCTCGGCACAGATGCGCGAGACCTCGCCCGCCGCGCGCGCCGCCTGCACATGGGCCAGGTCGCTGAGGAACTGCACGGTCCCGGCAAGCCCCTCGGCGGCGACTGCGTCGTCCCCGCCGCGCGCCTCCAGCTCCAGCACGTCCAGAATCTGGCAGCGCGATGCGACCAGCCAGCAGAGCGCATCGGCCAGCGCGAAGGTTACGCCCTGCCGCTGCCCGTGGTAGAGCTTGTTGCCCGCGGGATCGCTGGTCCTCTGCAGATACGCCAGCGCCCACTGCCACATCTCCATTGCCGAGGCCAGCGTACACGCGCCGGTCCCCGGATGCACGCCGGCAATCCTGCGCATCTCGGCGATCCATGCGCGGAACTGCGCCAGAAATACCTCGCGCGTCATGGTGATCGTCAACTGGCGCCGCTGCACCGCCTCCGGCCCCTCGTAGGTCGCCTCCAACTGCGCGTCCATCCACTTGTTGGCCAGGAATCCGGGGCAATCTTCGGTGATGCCATAGCCGCCCATCAGGCTCACGGCCTCGCGCATCATGTTCGCGCCCACGCCGGTGTTCCACAGCTTGGTGGCGGGGCACAGCACATCGGCCTCGGAGTCCTTCAGCACAAAATCCACCATGGGATCGGCGGCCAGCGCCTCGCGCCGCGGATCGTCCGCGGCCAGCCCAAGCAGCTCGATGGCCCGTTGCTCGCTCTCTTGCAGCGCCTTCAGCACCGCGCGTTTGCCGCTGACTCCCAGTTGCTTCATCAGCGCGTTCTTCTGCTTCTCCAGCGGCTCCAGCTCGTCGAAGATCCGCGCCGCGGCAAATCCCAGCGACGCGGCGGCCTCGCCCATGGCCCACACGTCCACCAGCCGGTGCAGCGCGTCCTCGCGCTGCTGGATGCCGAGCTCGTAGCGCATGGAGCCGGGCTTTACGCCGGCCGCGCCGTGGAAGCGCTCGCGCTGGTAGCGGATCACCGGCTCGACCGCCGACAGCAGCTTGGCCGCCGTCATCAGGCCCACCGTGACGCGCGTCCGGCGGAAGACCGCCTCGATCACCTCGCCGTGGCTGAAGTTGGGCACGATCACGCCGTCCTGCACCGTGTATCCGCCGATGATGCGGCTGGCCGGGACCTTCAGGTTGAAGATCGGGTCGCCGGTGGACGAGAGCTGGTGCACCAGCTTCTTGGTCGCCGTTCCACGGTCGAAGATGCCCTCGTCGCCCTCCTCCAGAATCACCACGCAACTGCCCTTGATGCGCGGATCGTCCGAGGTCACCGCCGCGGTCACAAAGTTGGCGAAGGCGATGTTGGTGATGAAGCGCCCGCGCTTGTCCACCTGCAACATCGGCTCCGCGCCGTCCTTCCACTCGGCGATGCGCAGCTTTCCGCTCAGGATTCCGGTGTCCACGCCGACGTAGGGCAGCGGCTCGGTCAGCGCGAATGCGCCACGCCACGGTTTGCGGCCATCGGCTGTCTGCGACGGCGCAGCCAGCGTCTTGTAGTGGGTGATCTGCTCGGCGGTGCCGCACTCGTGGATCGGGGCCAGCGCCAGAAAACTCGCCAGGCTGCCCGTCGCCGCGCCGCCATCCACCCACGCCAGCTCGAACGCCGCCAGCGACAGCGCCAGGTTCTTTGGCCCGGCGATGAATCCGCCCTCTTCGGGCTCCATGAACGCGGCGGTAATTCCGGCGCGATCGAATGCCTCCATCATCTCGGCCTTCGCGGGAGTCCACTCATGCGTGTTCCGCTCGCCCGCCGCTACCATCTGCGCCACTGTCGTCCGCGCCACTGTGCGCGCCGACTGCACCAGCATCTGCAGGTCGAAACGGTCCGCAAACCGCCATTGGATCTGGCGCACCGCGTCCCCGGGAAGCGTGTGCATGGTCTTCACCTCTGGTGCCGCAGCCGTTGCCATAGATCGGGTCCTCGCGCAGTTCCTTTGATTGTCTCAGACGTGGGCTGGAGTGGCCAGTGATTCCCATTACCGGCGGGAGTCGCTGCGCGAGGCTTTGCGGCCGGTCAGGCCGCGCACAAATTGATTTAGCCGAATCCGGCGTCAGCTTTGCCGATGTTTTGCTGCTCTTGCAGAAATTTCATAGAATGAGGCCGATATAGAATGTGGCCATGTTCGCACACCAGAGTTATCGGGCCGCTCTCTCGCTTCTGCTTCTTCTCGCCGTAACCCCTTGCACTGCGCAGCAGGCCGCGCCAACTATCGATGCCGTCCTCGCGCGGGTGCGGGAGAACATCTCGGAGTTCAAAAAGTCGGTTCCCGGCTTCGTCAGCGATGAGTCTGCGCTCTCGCAGCGCTTCGTCAACAACAAGCTGAAGGAGGAGATGAAGATTGAATCCTCCTTCGAGGTGAAGCGGCGTGGCGGCACGGGCGACATGCTCGAGACGCGTACCACCAAGCTGGTGGATGGAAAGACTCCGAAGAATCAGAAAATTGAACCTCCATATTTCTACAGAGGCGGGTTCGCCGATGCACTTGGCTCTGTCGACAGCAAATGCCTGGCCTATAGCCTGGGCGAGGCACCAGACACGGACAAAACTATTCTCATTCTGAGCACGCCAAAACCTGTTTCGAGCGATCGACCGGCGGAGTGTCATTTCTCGCCAAGCTTTTCGATGAAGGCCTTCGTCGATCCACAGACCTTCCAGATCATACGTCTGGAATATACCGTTCAAGATGTGGACGTAGACAGTACGCGTCCGGCCAACACCATGGTTGACGGGACTGGATAGTCTGGGATAGGCTACTTTGCCATTCTGGCGGCGTAGGCAGCCGGGGTGAGTTCGGCCAGGGACTGGATGGAGTGGTCGGCCAGGCCGGGCAGGACGTCGGCCAGATATTGGCGAATGGGCACGTTCAGTTTGCGGCAGCTCTCGACGATGCTGAAGATGGCTGCGATCTTCGGTCCCGCCTCTTTGCTGCCCAGATGCAACCAATTGCGCCGACCAATCGCGATGGGGCGCATCGAGTTCTCGGCCCAGTTCGTGGAGAGCTCGATCACCGGATACTCGAGGAAGCGCGTCAGTTTTTCCCAACGCGCGAGCGTGTAAGAGATCGCGTTACCCGCAATGGATTTCGGCAAAATCGTTCCCGACGTCTTCATCTCCAACAACAGCGCATGCAACTCTGCGATAACTACAGGCGCGCGTTCTTGCCGTAACGCATGGCGGTCATCCAGCGACAGCTTCTGTTCACGCGCTTCGCGGTCGATCGCAAACAATCCATCCATGAGTACGACAACGCGTTCCAACTTCGCGTCGGTTGCATGGGCTTTGGTCTGCACCTTGATGGCCTCGATAAATTTGCGCCTTGCGTGCGACCAGCAGCACGCGTGAATCAAATCTTTCGTGCCGATATCTTTTTCATAGGCGGCATATCCATCGGTGTGGAGGATGCCGCCATAGTCTTTGAAGAAGGCTTTCGGAACCTCTTTGCTGCGCGTCATCTTGAAGTCGAAGACAACGCCCTTCTTCGGCGCGCTGTACTGCCAGAAGTATGCGGTATGGTTCTCGCCTTTTTTGTCGGGCGTCTGCACTCCGACATAGGTCTCGTCTGCCTGGGTGTAATTTCCGGCAAGCAGATTGCGCGCCATCCCGTCGACGATCGGGATCAGCAGTTCGCCTGCGCGCAACACCGCATCGTTGATGGTGCTCAGCGCCACATCGATACCGAGATCGCGCAGCAGAATCGCGCGTTGACGATATAACGGCGATGCATCGCAATACTTGCTCACCAGAAAGTTGATGATCACTTCGTCCGAAAAGATCGACTTGGGCGCGACGCGCACCAGCGTCGGAGCGGTTGCTACACCCTGCTCGATGCAGCGCGCGCAAGCGCGCTTCTCACGCAGGATGCGAGTTACAAAAAACTCAACCGGCTTCATATCGAGTATTTCTGATACGTCGTAGCCGATGGCCTTGGTATCGCCGCCGCACTTGCCGCACATGCACTGCTCGGGCGCGCAGGGAATAATCTTGTCGACCCGTTCCAAATGCGCAGGCAGCTCGTTGCGGCCCGGATGATTCTGGCGGGCACGCCGCTGCTTGTCGGTCGTGTTGTTGCTCTCGATCGCGTCCGGTAGCGGGCCGCGTTGGCTCTCCGCAGCGATTTCTTCGCTCGACACGGCAGGCTCAAGATCGAGCAACTGCAACTGGAGATCACTGAGCGTCTCGCTCTGTTTTCCGTATTTCTTGATCCGCTCCAAGCGAAGCTCTTCTACGAGCTTCTGGATCTTCAACTCAGATAGAGTCAGCGCCTGCTGTGCGCGCATAAGTTGCGCGCCTTTCTCTGCCAACTGCGACGTCAGTTGCGCGAGGATCGCGGTCGCGACCGGGTCAAGCGCAACGGGCAGAGACGACTTGGAAGCAGGATTCATCCTGCGTCTATTATCTCAAATAAACATGTGGATATGTCATCGAATCGCCTGTATTCATGCGGTTTTTCGCGATATATCAGCAGTTTCTGTGACCGGTCTGCGATACCACTTTCGCTTCGTCGTTGCGGTCAGATCGATGCCTCCAATCAACAGCGCAAACTCTTCGCGCGTCAACTGTACGCGACCCTCTTCCGATGTCGGCCAATGCAATCGCCCTTGCTCCATGCGACGCGCGCAAACCCACAAACTATTGCTATCGAAGTAAAAAATCTTCATGCGATCACGGCGCTTGTTAGCGAACAAAAATAGATGGCCACTCTGTGGATTCTGCTGCAACTTGCCGACGACAAGCGCATAGAGTCCGTTGAACCCGAGCCGCATGTCGGTAGAGCCAGTGGCCACATAGATGCGCGTGGCTGCGCCCAGACCCAGCATCGCGCTACGCCTGTTCGAGAACGGCAATCAGCCGTGTCAGCGAGGCCGCGTCGAAACCGGAAGATACAGAAATGCGCCGCCCGCCTGCCAACTCGACCTGTAATGCGGCGTGCTGCACTGTGTGCGTCGCAGACTTCTCGACAAACTCGACCCGCGCCAGCGGCAACTCCACTGCATTGTGAGGCAGGGGCGTGGGCGCAAGAGCATCGCGATGGCGCGCCTGCTGGCAATGCCTGTTGAGAGTAGACAGCGACAGGCCATGCTGACGGCAGAACTGCGACCGATTCAAGCCACTCTGCGAGTAAGATGACACGATCTGCGCCACCTCCGCGCGGCTGCGACGAGGACGACGACCAACGACTGGAACGGGATATTCACTCATGCCTTCAGTCAATCATCTTCAAAACCCCACGGAAAGAATGGTCTTGCCCGGAGGGATACCACTAATTTTGCTGTCGCTTCCCTCTTCGTGCGAAGTTCCCCAATGCGATGGAATAGAATAATGAAGAGGATCGGGGCCCTGAGCCGCTATCCCACGGGAGAAGATTGTTTATGTCGAAGGGAAGTTGTGACATTGGATTGATTGGGCTGGCAGTGATGGGACAGAACCTGGTGCTGAACATGAACGACCACGGGTACAAGGTTGCGGTCTTCAATCGCACGGTATCAAAGGTGGATGCATTTCTGAAGGACGAGGCGAAGGGGACCGAGGTGGTTGGCGCGCACTCGATGGAGGAGTTGTGTGGGCTGCTGAAGTCGCCGCGCCGCGTGATGCTGATGGTGAAGGCGGGCGATGTGGTGGACCAGAACATCGAGCTGCTTCTTCCGCATCTGGAGAAGGGCGACATCATCATCGACGGCGGCAACTCGTTGTTCACCGATTCGATCCGGCGCACCAAGTACCTGGCGGAAAAAGGGATCCTGTTTATCGGCACCGGCGTCTCGGGCGGCGAAGAGGGCGCGCGGCGTGGCCCGTCGATCATGCCGGGAGGCAATCCGGCGGCGTGGCCGTATGTGAAGGAGATTTTACAGGCGATCTCGGCCAAGGTTGAGGACGGAACACCGTGTTGCGACTGGGTGGGCGAGAACGGCGCGGGCCACTACGTCAAGATGGTGCACAACGGCATCGAGTACGGCGACATTCAGCTAATCGGCGAGGCGTACCAGTTGCTGAAGGACGCGCTGGGACTGACGCCGGACGAGCTTCACGAGGTCTTCGCGGAGTGGAACAAGGGCGAGTTGGACAGCTACCTGATCGAGATCTCGACGATCATCTTCGGGACGAAGGACGAGGACGGCTCACCGCTGATCGACAAGATCCTGGACAAAGCCGGACAGAAAGGCACGGGCAAGTGGACGGCGATCTCGGCGCTGGATCTGGCAATGCCGCTGACGCTGATCGGCGAGAGCGTCTTCGCGCGCTGCCTGTCGGCGTTGAAGGACGAGCGGGTGGAGGCGTCGAAGGTGCTGACCGGGCCGGGCAAGCCGAAGACCGTCGCCGAGCGGAAGGAGTTCATCGAGCAGGTGCGATGCGCGTTGTACTGCTCCAAGATGATCAGCTACGCGCAGGGCTACATGCTGCTGCGCGCGGCGGAGAAGGAACATGGATGGCACCTGAACCTGGGCGGCATCGCGCTGATGTGGCGCGGCGGATGCATCATCCGTAGCGTCTTCCTGAGCAACATCAAGGCGGCGTTCGACAAGAACCCGGACCTCACCAACCTGTTGCTGGACGAGTTCTTCTCCAGCGCGCTGATCAAGTACCAGGCGAGCTGGCGCAAGGCGCTGGTTCATGCCATCGAGAGCGGCGTTCCGACGCCGGCCTTCTCCACCGCGCTTGCGTTCTATGATGGCTACCGCACCGCCCGGCTGCCGGCGAACCTGCTACAGGCGCAGCGCGACTTCTTCGGCGCGCACACCTACGAGCGAGTGGACAAGCCGCGCGGCGAATGCTTCCACACCAACTGGACCGGACACGGGGGCAAGGTCGCCTCGGGTATCTACAACGCGTAGGTCCGCGACTTAACAAAACCAGAGAGCCAGCTTCGCAACACCGAGGCTGGCTCTTCTGCATTCCCGGTGCGAGCTTGATTGGACTGAGGATACGGCGGCGTGCAGGCGTAGGAGTTGCCCGCGATTTACTAGGATTGGAGCTTCTGCCAGCAGTCCCAGGTGTAGATGGCGATGATGAGGATAGTGAGGATGGCAGAGGTGCCGCCTAGCACGCGCAGCATTGGCAGCACCTTGTTGACTTTGCGGAGGATCGAGGACTGCTGTTGCTGTTCGTTGGCGCTGGCGCTTGCATCGTCCAGAAAGAGTTGATTTTCCTCGTAGCGCGTGATGGTAGCGTTGTAGGCCAGCAAAGCCAGAAACAGGCCCGTAACGACGGCCCAAACGACGATCAGGACTGGCAAGGCGTTCATCATGGGGGCGCCTCCCTCTCTCAATATCGCAGCAACAGAATGATTTGCTCTTCCTGGGATCCAAATCGCCTGACGGCAGCGGCCAGCGTACAGCCCTCTGGTCGGCATAATACTCCCAGGTAAGGTCGATTCTCCAGAATTCTTTGCCTCGCCGGGAGGTGCCAATAGTACCAGAGAGACTGAATTTGTGCATGACTGCGGAGTCGGGCTGCATCCGGCAGGGGATGCGCCCCATCCAATGAGAGCGCAGGTTTGCTTGCACCGACCGGAATGGTCGCATATACTGAAGGTGCGGAAGTCGAAAAGGAGAGTGCGTATGGCCACAGCAACTGTTACCCCAACCCCGGAGGTCGTCACCGGCGCGCCCAAGTCGAAGCCCCCGGTCACGCTGACCCCGGCGGCGATCGCCAAGGTGCGCGAGATCATGGCGACGCAGGACCCCATCCCGGCCGGACTGCGGATCGGCGTGGTCGGCGGCGGATGCTCCGGCTTCCAGTACTCCATGTCGTTCGAGAACCAGAGCGGCATGATGGACAAGGTCTTCACCTTCGACGGCCTGAAGGTCTTCGTGGACGCGACCTCGGCGATGTACTTGGTGAACTGCACGGTGGACTACGTGGAGACGCTGGAGGCAGCCGGGTTCAAGTTCGATAACGCCGCGGTGAAGAGCACCTGCGGCTGCGGATCGTCTTTCAGCGTTTAGCTTGCAGCGAGTTTTGCGGGTTGAGGCACCTTCCTTTGGAGGGTGCCTTTTCTGCGTGTGTGAGTTAGTGGGTGAAGACCTGGTTGAGCAGCTCGTCGTTGAGTTGGTTTAGCTGCTTGAGGGCGTTCTGCACGGTGGCGCGGTCGTAGCCGCTGACCAGGTGCAGGAGTTGGCCGAGGCGGTAGGTGGTGTCGTGCAGCAGCAGTTCGGCGTCCTTCAGGCGATTGCTGTTGCGGGCGAGGCTGCGTTGAATGAGGTGCGCGTCCTGGTCGATCTGCTTGAGCGTCGCGGCGGCCTGCTCCGTGTCGTCGTCGGCGAGCTGTGCGGTGGCCTGCTGGGTGAGGCCGTGGACCAGCTCGGTGTAGAGGAAGCACTGCTCTCGCGGCTTGGCCTGGGCGGCGCGCACCTCCAGCCGGGCGAGGGCCTCGGGAGTGGGGATGGATTCATTGGCGGCGGCGCGCGCGGGCAGGACGAGAAAGAACAGACTCAGCGCGGCGATGGATCGAAGTGCGAGGCTCATGGGTCACCTCTTGGGGGCCGCATGCTTATTCTCTGGAGCAAGCGCGGCGAGCCGTTGGCGCGCCTGCGCTGCCTGATCGGGATAGTCTATGTCGACCGCCGTGAGGAACTGCCGGTAGAGGTCGATGGCCCGGGCGTTCCGATGCAGTGTGTCGTTCGCCATTGCCTCCAGAAAGAGGGTCGAGGGCGAGGGTGGCAGGACTGTAGCACGCAGAGCGAGGGCTTGCAAGGTGGTCCGTGGGTCGTCGATCCCGGCGGCGGCAAAGGCAAGATGCGTGGCTGCGTCGGCCAGCGCGGCGCGCGTGGGGAAGGCGGCGGGGTTGGCGACGGCCTGCTTGAGCAGCGTCTCGGCGGCGGCGGGGCGGTGCAGGCGGAGCAGCGCCTCGGCGCGGTCGTCGAGCAGCGTGGGGTCGGGATTTTTTCCGGCCTGAGACTGGGCTGAGATCAGCGCGGCGTAGAGCGGGTCGGCCTGGTCGGGGTGATCCGTATCGAGGTAGACGCGGGCGAGCAGGCGGGTGATGTTGGCGTCCTGAGGATTGGCTGCGTGGAGCTTTTCCAGCAACGGGATGGCGAGGGCGACTTTGGCGGGGTCGTCGGAACTGAGGTCGACGCGAGCGAGCAACGCAGTGAGGGCGGGGTCGGATGGGTGGGCAGCGAGGGCGGGCGCGAGCAGTGCTTCGGCGTCGGCGGGGCGGCGCTCGGCCAGCAGGACGTGGGCCAGCGCTGCGATGGCTTCAGAGTCTGCGGAGTTCCCAGGGAGGGCGAGATAGCGGCGGTAGGCGCGCTCGGCAGCGGGCAGGTCTGCGGCGGACTCGGCGATCTCGGCGGCAAGCACGATGTCTTCGGGGGCCTCGGGCGTGAGGTTGAGGGCGGTGAGCAGCTCGGCGGAGGCGGCCGTGGGATTGGGTGGCGTGGCCTGCTGGTCGAGCGTGGCCAGGGCGCGGAGGGCGCGGGCCTTGAGCGCGGGCTCGGCGTCGGGGAGCTGGGTCGCGGTGAGCAGCTCGCTGCGGGCCTCAATGGGGCGCGCCGTGCGGGCCAGCAGCAGGCCGAGCGCGACGTGCGCGGCGGCGAAGAGCGGGTTGGCGGTGATGGATTGGCGATAGTAAAACTCAGCGGTGGGAACTTTGGAGTCTGGGGCGGCTGAAGCCGGCGTTTCCGGCCCAAGAGCTTCGAGGGTGAGACCGAGGTCGTAGAGAACTTGGGGGTTGTTGGGGGTCTGAGTGTTGAGGCCGGTGAGGATTTTGAGGGCGGCGGGAAAGTCGCTGGCGGCCAGCGCGTCATTGGCCTGCTGGATGAGCGCGGTCTCGGGCGCGGGTTCGCTATCGGGGTGGGAGAAGTCCTGCGCGGCGAGCGCGGGTGCGACGAGGAGAGCGGCGAGAAGGATGGCGGCTACTCGCTGCGGATTGGTTGGAGGTTTTTTGTTTGCCATGGTTGTACCAGCGTCCGTCTACCGAAGTCTGATCCATTGGTGCTCGGGGATGGTACCCCCCCCGGTGGGTATAGCGTAAAGTATTCAAAATATGCAGGTTAAGCTCGCGCTAAGCGCGTTAGACGTATTAAAGGCGAATATCCGGGTGGTTGCGGTTGCTTCCGCCATGCGAGTTCTCCTTGTGTGCGAAAAAGCACTAAAGTCTTCAAAAAAAGGCATGTTAAGTCTGGACTTGGTCTGGATTAGGTCTCGACTTCCGAGTCAAAGTCTTGATTGCACAGGATTTATTTTGTAAAATCTTTGGAATAAATGAGTTGTGCTGACCCAAGCGGGCGCGTGGGTCGAAGCGGACGCTGCCGGCTGTGGACATAGATTTCCCCCTACTTTAAGTATAGGCGTTTGGAATAACTGGGATGCCAAGTATTTTTATTGGGTAAGTGAATGATTCGATGGTAGTTATGTGGATTTTCTGGGGTTTAGGTGCTTGACACGTGGATTTTCTGGGGTTTAGGTGCTTGACACGTGGATTTGCTGAGAAAATCCGCGAATTAATTTTTGATGGAGGGGTGGAGTGGGGTGGCGCTGCTCGTAGTTCCTATGGGGGCGGCAGCAAATGTCCCGCCTAAGCCGACGTTTACAGTTCCGCTAGAGTCGGTAACCAAATTCACAAGCCAACTGCTATGGGGTGGCGAATCCAATACATAGTTTCCAAACCCAGAAAGTTGCGGAGAAAACGTGAATTGGTGCTGGCCGACTCCATCCTGTGTGAGGATAAGTGTCCATGAGAGGGATTTCTCTTTAGGCAGCTTGGGCAGAATAATGCGCGTGTCTTCAGACAGCAGTACGACCTGTTTGTTTCCTGCTGAAAGATCGGGGATAGCAACTCCGTGTTTAACTGGTACGAGGTGTGGAGGGCCGGTCAGCCGACTGAGTTCCACCTCTGCATTGGCAGTTCTTTCACGTTGCTGTTCTAACGCAATCTCAACTTGCTGCTGTGCAGCTTTAGCATTTGATGCATCGAGTTGGAGACCAGCAACTTGTCCAATTTGGGTGGTTAGATCGGATTTGGCTATCGTGAGGTCATGATCAAACGTGCGAAGTTTTTGCTCTTGGCGTGTATTGATGATGTTTCCAGTAATAAGTACGCCAGCCCCGGCAGCAAACGTCAAAAACAACAGAACAACAGCAGCTACGTCAAACACGGACTTCAAGAATTCGACTGACATGGAAGCACTCTTCAATAGCAATTTTGTAATAACCGTTTCAGTTCTTGATTCCCTATGTTGTCGTGAGTGTTTGCTTTCTCAATAGTTTACAAAAAATGTTTCCCAAACCAGTTCCCGTGACTTCCCCCCGAGTCCCGTCAAATTAAAAACTATCCGCCTTTACTCACAACGGACAGCCGGCAACTGACAACTATTCTTACCGCTCGCCCCACTTCAGCTTGGAGCGCAGCACGTTGAAGAGTCCGTTGGGCTGCAGGCGCAGCAGGCGCACGCTGAACTGGCTGCGGCGGCAGTGTACCTGGTCGCCGACATGCATGGGCACGGCCTCCTGGCCATCCACTGTCAGGTAGGTTTGGTTGGGCACGCCGACCACGCGCACGCTGATGGCCGACTCGCCCGGAACCACGATGGGCCGGATGGTCAACAGGTGAGGGCAGATCGGCGTGACCAGCATGGCGTTGACCGTGGGCATGACGATGGGCCCGTGCGCCGAGAGGTTGTAGGCCGTGGAGCCGGTAGGCGTGGAGAGGATGACGCCATCGGCGCGGAAGGTGGCGATGGGCTGGCCGTCGATCACGACGGCGAAGTCGGCCATGCGCGCGATGGTCCCCTTGGCGACCACGACATCGTTCAGCGCGTCCCACTGGCGGGTTGGCTTGCCGCCGCAGAAGAGCTCGGCGTGCATCATGCTGCGCGTCTCGATGGTGGCCGTGCCGTCGCACCACGCCTGCAATGTCGTATACAACTCCGAGAGCGGGACCTCGGTCATGAACCCCAGCGAGCCCAGGTTCACGCTGAGCAGCGGTGTGCCGGTGTGGGCGAAGGCGCGCGCCGCGGCCAGCAGCGTTCCATCCCCGCCAAGGACGACGACCAGGTCCGGCTTGCGCGAGGCCATCTGTTCGCGCTCGACGCTGTCACAATCCGATTGCGGTGCGCCCGCCTGCTGTGCGCTTGCTCCCGCAGCCGCGCTCTGTGCGCCTTCGCGCAGATACGCCGCGCTCTCGCGGTCCAGAACGCAGCTCCATCCGCGCTCGCCGAGCCACGCGCGCAGCTCGGGCAGGATCGTTTCCAGCTCATGCTTCTGCGGCTTGGAGATAATTCCAGCTAAAGGCATCTCGCTATCCAGTTTACCGCTCGCGGCCAGCTCACTCCGCTACACAACCCCTTAACACCGATCTACACCGATTGAACCGATTAAAGACAAAACTTTAACCGAGTAAAAACAAAACAGCCGGGAGTGGAATTCAATAAATGGCTCGCCTTTCTCAGTCCTTGGTCTTATCTGCTAAATCGGTGTGAATCGGCGTTAGGACTCTGCTTCGCCGAAGCGGGCGTGCAGCAGGTACTCCCAGTTCCCTTCCATGCCGTGAATGGGCGAATCGATGACCTCGATCTCGGTTCCGCCCAGCTCCGTCACGCACTGCCTGACGCGCTCGATGGCAATATCGCGCCCCGCCTGCTCGCGCACGATTCCTCCCTTGCCCACATGCTCGCGGCCCGCCTCGAACTGCGGCTTGATGAGGACGACGGCCTCGCCGCGCCACGCTTCGACCGCCGGAACCAAAGCACGCAGGACTGCGGGAAGGACCAGCGTCGCCGAGATGAACGACACATCCATCGCAAGAAACGAGATCGCCGGTGCCTCCGCGCCCACCAACTCCCCAGCGCCGAGCAGCCGCGCATTGCATCGCTCACGCAGACTCACCCGCGGGTCAACGCGCAGCTTGTGCGCGATCTGCCCGTAGCCTGTATCGACGGCTAAAACTGAAGCCGCGCCGTGCTGCAACATGCAGTCGGTAAATCCCCCGGTGGAGGCACCGACATCGATGCACGCGCGCCCGTCGAGCGCAATCCGCCAATGCTCCAGCGCGCGCTCCAGCTTCAGACCGCCGCGGCTGACATAGCGCAGGTCGCCGCCCAGAAGGCGCAGCGGCGCATGCTCGTCGATCGGGGTTCCCGGCTTCTCCACGCGCTGCTCGGAGACGAGCACGCGCCCGGCCAGCACCAGCGCGGTGGCGCGCTCGCGCGATGCGGCCAGTCCCCGCTCCACCAGCGCCTTGTCCAGTCTGATCTTCATCC
>Ga0224534_1001119_pt1 | contig 14667 bp, 13 predicted proteins | sample 714E12024metaG_FD_172012 | JGI IMG/M metagenome (GOLD analysis project Ga0224534, IMG submission 172012) | Peat soil microbial communities from Stordalen Mire, Sweden - 717 E1 20-24 | ecosystem: Environmental > Terrestrial > Soil > Wetlands > Peat | place: Sweden: Norrbotten County, Stordalen... | reverse complement strand
TGGACGTCGTGGATTCCAACGCCGCAGAGACCCAGCCGGGCAAGTCCTCCGGGATAGTGGCGGGGGGCGGAGGCGCGGCGGTGGCGATCGGGATCGCGGTGCCGAGCGATCAGGCCGCCAAGATAGTCGGCCCCGCGTCTCAGAAGCAGATATACCTGGTGAAAAGCGCCGAGTAGTTTTCACTCGGAGGTGAGGCGGGCTGAGGCCCGCCTCTTTTTTGCTAAAGAAAGAGGCGAATAGAACAGGGGGAGGTGAAACGGTTGTTCTGTCTCATAGCCGCCGCTGGCGGGATTGCCGGGCAGATCAGGAACAACTTGCAGAGAAAGAACCGGGAGTGGGATTTCAGCGCCTGGACGTTGGAAGTCTGCGTCGATGCCAGTAAACTGGCTGACTGGTCCGATAAAAGTATCGACGTGCTCTTGCTGAGCCGGACATTGCCCGGCGCCGATCCGATCAAGCTGCTTTCGCAGGTCCGGGGTTTTTTTCCAGCCGCGCACGTCGTTCTTCTGGTCGGCCCCGTGACCGAATCCTGCAAGGCGTATCTGAGAGCGTCCGGCAGGGAAGGGCTCTACAACTCCGTGACGGGTGAACTGCCCGGGGATAGGCCTTATAACCTGATGGTGGCCATGACAAGGCCCAGGCAGCCGGATCTGGACGGTTATGCGGAGCTGGCCGTCGAGGACGCGGATAACATTCGGGAAGATTACGTTGAAGCGGGGGGCGATCGGGGCGGCGCCGAGTCCGAAAGGGCTCCTGGAGTGGCGATCGGCGTGGCGCCGGCGAATAACGGGGCCGGCATCTTGGTGGTCAGCACTGCGAACAAAGGCGGCGTCGGCAAGACCACGGCGTCGATAGCGGTGGCCAAGGCGCTGGGCAGCGCCGGAATCAAAGTTTGCCTAATAGATTTAGATCTCGGAGGCCCGAACATCGCCTCGTTCCTCGATATCAAGGACGCCCCTGGAATCGAGCGGTTGTCCGGTCTGAGCGACATCAGCCCGGCGCAGGTGGAGCAACTCCTCGTGCCAGTGGATAGCCTTGCGGTGCTGCCGGGGCCGATGAACAAGACGCTGCCGTTCTTTCGGGGCGCGGATCTGGTGGCGATCCTGAACCACCTGAGACTTACTTTCCAGGTGATCATCTGCGATACGCCTCCGGAACCCTGGACCAAGGGCTGGCTGTACGATGTCTTCGAGGCGGCGGACCTGGCGCTGGCCGTGGTGGACCAGAGCAAACTCTCGGAAGATGAGACGAAAAAGTATGCCCCCACCCTGCTGTCGATGGGTGTGAGGCCGGAGAGAATCCGCATCGTAGTCAACCGGTACAGCCGGAAACTGCACAATCTCCGCGTCGTCGAGGCGGCGTTCTGTTCAGGCTTTAAAAAGGGCTGCAAAACGCTCCCCAGGCTCGGGGCGGTCATCCCGGATGACTGGGATGCGGCGGTGAAAAGCGCCTACAGGGGCGAGATCGCCGGCCTCGAAGACGCCGGCAGCCCGTGGCACAAACTGGCGAAGGAGATCGCCGGCCTGGCCGGATGCCGCTATGAACGGGCCGGCGCCGGTGAGAACGGCCGGGGCGGGTCCTCTCTTTTCCGCAGGCTCTTTGGAAAGGGGGTCCGCTAATGTCTGGCGCAGAGCTGGCTGAGAAAGTCAAGCGGATGAGTGAATATCTTGACGAAGAAGCGATATCCGCCGCCTTGCGGATACCCGTGGGAACGGTGCGCGGCATCCTCAAGGGAGAGGTGAGCATTGACGCCGGCGATTCTGAAACCGCGATGCAGACGCTGCTACAAGTGTCTACGACTCCAGTTCTTCGGCAGCGGATCATTTCGGTGTGGCGGGGCCGGGGCGGGGCCGGCTGCACCTCCGTGGCGCTGCATCTCGCCTATGCGCTCGAACGGATGATGAGCGTGCTGCTGGTGGATCTGTGCGCAGGGCCGGCGGGAAGCGATATCGGGTACTATCTGCGGCTGCCCGGTCATCCCGGCGCCCTGGCGCCGCCTCGCGGCGATCTTGCTGCGGCGGTCGTCCAGGCGGAGTCCGGGCTCTGGGCGCTGGCTCCGACGGCGTCAGGATCGATCGACAGGGATGCGGTTTCGCACCTGGCCATCGAGGGCAGAAGGGGATTCGACACAGTGATCTTCGATCTGCCGAACACGGACGACGATTTCGTCCTGGAGGCGGTGGCCTGCTCCAACGCCCTGGTGATGGTGGCCGGAGGGCTGCCCCAGGAGATGAACCGGGTTGACGCCAGAAAGAGCCGGTCGCAGAAAGAGACGGTGCTGGTTGCGAACGGCTGCCCGGGCGCCGGCGTGAACAGGAAGGAATATGACCGGGTGGTGGAGATACCGGAAGACAGGGACCTCCCCTCAAAGATGGACAATGGGGTGTTTCACAGAAAGGGTTCCCCGCTCACCGTGGGGGCCGAGCAGGTCAGGGATTACCTCTTCGGCATGCATGCCCAGGAAGAGAACGTTTTCCGCAAGGCGGCGAAGATGTTCCTCGGGGGCGGGGCGTGAAGATATCCCGGTCTTGGACGCGCTATCGGTGCTTCCGGCCGGCTAGGCGCAGGTATATGGGAAGAGCTAAGAAGGTGGTGGTCATGAGGAGCCCCATTCTTTTCATCTAAATCGCGGTGAAGGAGGTGATAGGATGACACGTGCTAAGAAATGCCGAATGATTACTCTGGCCGTCGCGGTCCTGGGAATCATCGGAAGCGGCGCTGCCACCGCAAATTCCGGCGTCAAGCCTGACGACGTTTCCGGATCGGTATACCAAAGGCATCAAGAGGTACCTGCCGTCTCTGAATCTGTGTATTAAACGGTATACCAGAACCAGGATTTACGACAATTGGCTCAGGCCCTCGAAGAACTCCATGACCAGATCAGCCAGGTGTCTGACAATCTCAAAGATGCAGCATCATCCAGGAAGCGGTTTGCCGGCAACAATGAGATCTTCATCGTCATGAAACCGCTGGCCACTGCCCTGGGGATGTCTCAGGAGGACGTAGCTTTCGCCCTGAGCAAAGGCCAGACCGTATCCAGTCTTGCAGCGTTCAAGGGATCGACTGTGGCGGCTATCCAGAGCGCCATCCTGAGCAGCGTGACGAGCCAATTGCCTCAGGCCGTCAGCAATGGCAAGCTTACTCAGAATCAGGCGACCAGGATTTTGCAAAGCATCAGCTCAGGCGCCTGGATTGATCAGATCCAGAGCATCGAACAATACCAGTCCCAAACGTCACAGGCGCTTGAACAGGCGAGTCAGGCCATGAAGGACGCCATGGACAACTTCAACGCTCAGGTAAAGAGCATCACGCAACAATGGAGAACGAAATAGTTCTTTCATCAGGAAAACCGGCAATCTACAGCAGCAGACGCCGGTTTTCTTTTTATTTTTTTGATGGTGTCCTTGAGAGGAGGCGTTCCGGCGTGACTTAATCAATTATGGCGCCCATTGAATTTGTTAGGAAAAACGGACGAGGAGAATGCCATGACGAAGAAAAAAGTCGTAATGATTCTTTTGTGCATCATGCTTCTGGTGTTGATGATTCCCACTGGGGTCGGGGTAGCCTCGGCGGTTCCTCTTTCCGGACCACCGGTAATGATCACGCTCAGTCCAACCAGCCTTCCGGACGGTACCGTGGGCACGACCTACAGCCAGACACTTGCGGCATCCGGCGGGACCGCTCCCTATACCTTCACCGAGACCGGCAACCTGCCGGCCGGCCTCACCCTCAGCAGCGACGGCGCCCTGACCGGTACCCCGACGACAGCAGGCGCATCCAGCTTCACCGTGACGGCCACGGACGCCGAAAGCAACACCGGCAGCCAGGCCTACACCCTGACGGTGGACTCAGCTCCGGCGCCGCCTGCTCCACCGGCGCCGCCATCAGCGACGATCACTGGGCTTGATGTGGCGCCGCCGATCGTAACACTGGACGTAGGGCAGCAGATAAGAGCAGTGGCCACGGTTGTCTACTCTAATGATACAACAACTGATGTTACTCATCTGGCCGACTGGTCCAGTTCCGGCAGCCAGGCAACGGTCACCGAGGGAACAATTACTGGAGTAGCTGCAGGGACGGATACCATCACGGCGGCCTACGCCAGCATGTCTGGTTCGGTGGAAGCAACAGTCTATGCGCCAGCGCCGCCACCCCCAGTGACTCCAACGTCGCCAATTAACCCGACATTGCCAGCGATTCCGATGCCAATACATAACGGACCAACGCCAGTGATACTGGCTCCGGTTAAAGTTATACCACCGGCTCAACCGACTCCACCGACTCCACAGCAGTCAATAACTCCAAAACAGCCGCTGGTTTCGCAGCCGGTTAGAACACAGCCAGGCAAGGCGCCGGAAGCGCAAGGTGTAGCTCCAGCGCCGGTAGTCGTAGAGCAAGTGAGTCCTGTTATGCCGGCGCCGGCAACTCCGACTCCAGCCAGACGCAACCCGGTGCTTCCGTTGGTCGGCGGCCTGGCCTTGGTCGCAGCCATCGTAGTTTTTGTTAAGAAGCGTTCCTATGTGGCGCTTCTTGCGCTGTTACCCAATCGCGTCGTTTCTGTGGCGATTTCTTTGCAGCCTATCGGAGTGGCTATGGCCAGCCTGGCCTTTGACGATACGAAACGTAAGCCGTCGAAGGTGACTGTCGACGTGGTGAACAATATGGGCAAGGTCATCGCCGAAGGTGTCGTGGTTGCTCGTGGTCAGTCAACCGACATAGCCCTGCCTATCATGGCGTTGGTAGAAAAGATGCGGTTTACGGCCAAGACCAGGGGCTACCGCAATAAAAGCAAGAAAAGGTCCGTGGAGTTCACCGCTGTAAGCAATCGTTGAGCCCTCCCCCAAGACTCATCCTCTGAGAGGATTTTTATCCTCGACGGGGTGGGTCTTTTTCTTTATATGGAGAGATTCAAGTTCTTAAGAGAGGGCTGGAAAACAATGATCTTCAATCGGGAGAAACGATATTGGACCCAGGCCAGGCAGAGACCGGGACCGGCAAAGTCCGAGGGCGTAGAAAAAGCGGATACGCCCAGGAAGGAGCGCCCGTCGGCGCAAATAATCCGGGCGCTGGTCACGCTGCTCGGCGTGCCAGTGATACTGGTGGACAACCTGGCGCAGATCGGTTATTCGCTGGCGTTATTCGCCGGCGTATACGCCGCAGTGGTTTACATCTGTCACCTGGCGCACCCCGCCGGCGCGCCCTATCTGGTCATCGAAGGGCGGCGTCTGGCGTTGCCCTATGGCCGGCAGATAGTCGATTTCGCTAAGAAGACCGGGATTATTTGAGCCTAACCTATTTTCAAGGAGGTGAGCGATGGTTGTTTCCCCAAGTCAACATGTTATTTGCTGAGATGGAGACAGAAATGCCGGAACTAGGCCGGCACGGCCTTGCGGTCGCGCATTTGGTGGATGAGTTGGTTATAGAGACTCAGGCCGAGGTCGGCAGTTGGGAGATGGAGGCGGCGGCGATGCTGCATGACTACGGTAAAATCCTCTGGCCGGCGAAACTGTTCTTTAAAAATAGGCGAGACCTGTCTCAGCGTGACCTGGAAATCATCTCTTCCCATCCGCAAGTTGGAAGGCGTATTGTGGCGGTAAGGTGGCCAGATTGCCCCGGAAATCTTCTACGACTGATCGAGGCCCACCACAGCCCGGGAGGGTGGTTTCCTGCGCAAATCTTGGCTGCCTGCGACGTGTGGGTGGCCTGTCACGAGAACCGCAGATACCGGCGCAAGGCCGTTCCGGAGAGGGATGTTCTGCATGAGATGCTCCGGGTGGCACCGGAGCATATCGTTGATCGGGTGCTCGATGCAGTGCAGGGCTTACCAATGATTTCATCAATGGCTTCATGCTCGGAGCAAATTTAATACAGGATTAATGCAAGGGTGGCGGTTGCCACGCCTTTTTGTTGGGGGAGGTAATTATTATGGCCGTAAAGAATTCTATGCTCAAGGCAAAAAAAGATACGCAGGTCAACGGGTGGAGAGCGTCCTTTGTATATACAAAGGACGGCATTAATTTCAATGAGGCTGTTTTGAACACTATTAAGCAGGAAAATAGCTTACGGTCCGAGAATAAAAACAATAGAAACGTCTCTGAGCCCGCTGCCCGCGAATGAAGTCGTGGAAATCACTGTCTAATTATACTGTCTAATTATATTGAAAGGATGTTTTCCTGTGAGCTTAACGGAAGATTACCGTGATATTAAGTTTCAAGGAAAAAGATCGGCAATATATCCACGTCTGTCAAAGGATGATGGGAGAACGGGCGAAAGCGATAGCATGCAGTCACAGAAGAAAATTTGCGCAGAGTTCGCCCTGAAGCATAAAATGAGAATAGCATCTATTTATGATGAAGATGATGGCATCAGCGGTCTCACAGACCAGAGACCGGGGTTCCAGAGAATGCTCAAAGACATTAGGGCGGGTAAAATTGACGTGGTACTGTGCAAAGACCAAAGCCGTTTTAGCCGAGACAATAGCCTGATAGATAAACTTATATTCCAAGAGTTTCCTACTCTCGGGGTTACTTTCATAGGCATTACAGATTGCGCCGACTCTAGCAACCGAGGCCAGAAAAAAGTAATGCAGATCAATGGTTTGAACAATGAATGGTACTCCGAAGATATATCTGTCAAAGTAAGGAGCGCATATGAGGTTAAGAAGAGGGACGGTAAATACCTTGGAGCGCATCCTCCTTATGGATATTTAAAAAACCCTGACAATAAATATGAGCTTGTTATTGATGAAAGCGTCCGCTGGGTTATCGTTTTAATTTATGATAAATACCTTGAAGGCTTGGGCTATCAAAAAATAGCAAATTGTTTAAATGAAATTGGAGAGTCTAACCCTCTTGAACATATGCGTCTGATAGGCATAAACTTGAAAAACCCTTATGATTATTTGGAACATATACCGGGCTGGTCATTATACCAAGTTGCCCGTATTTTAAAATCTAGCACGTATTCTGGTACACTGTATCAGGATGTCTACGAAAACATCAGTTATAAAATTCAAAAAAAGAAAAAGAGACCTGTGGAAGAATGGGTACCAATAAAAGTCCCAGCAATTATTGATAAAGAAAAGTGGGAAATGGCTCAGAATCAAATCATGGAGAGAAGGAAATATACAGAAGATACTACTGGTTTTAATATGGATACCCGTGTTGAAAGAAGAACAAAATATGGTGGTTTATTAAGATGCGGTGACTGCGGAAGAGCTTTAACGTATAACGAAGTATGCTGGCATAAATGTGTTGGCGAACGAGGAGATAGATATCATCCAAACAATAATAAAGTAAAAATGGTTAAGCATCAATATATCTGCATAACCTATAAACAGAAGTCAAAACGCGCATGTACTAGCCATCATATAACTATCGAAGAATTGGATGAAATGGTATTAAGCTATGTTAAAGAGCTGAGTAATGCCGTGCTTGATGTAGATTACCTTATTAAAGAACTGAAAGCAAAAAAAACGACAGAATTGGTGCTTGACCAACTAAATAGCCGTATATCTGCTAAAGAAAAGAGGATCAGGGAAATTGAAAAGGTGCAGGATTCTCTCTATGAAGATTGGCGTATAAGAAACATTATTGATGAAGCAGATTATGTAAGAATGAGACAAGGTTATATTGCCGAAAAAGAAAAACTGCGACAAGAGCTTGAGAGTTTAAAAAACGAAAAAGCAAAGCATGGAGATAAACTAGACGATAATAGTAATTGGAGTAAAAAGGTAGTACAATATAAAGACCTAAAGGAAGTGACGAGGCCATTTCTGCTTAATTTTGTTGATTATATCGAAGTGTTCGAGGACAAAAGAATATTATTCCATTTAAAGATAAGTAATCCATTTCTTAGTTTTGATGATTACCTGTCAAGTCTCAAGGAACAAAACCTGGAACCAATTACTATACACCACCTGGTAACAGCCCAGGCCGCTATCAGCAATAAAGAAGAGAGAGACGTCTAACCCTTTTTGCTAATGCCCCCAACTTTATAACCTTGCTTCATTTGAATATAAAGAGCAATAGGCCGCTGAGATCCTGCAGCGGCCTATTTCAGGTCTTGGATATCAGCAAATGTAGCCACGATTCTTTTTTCACTGAGAAGGAACTCTGCAGTGAAAAGAAGTATATACTATGAGGTATATGCTTTTTAGGGAACATAGCTGCTATTATGTCCAAAAGTGGTGGCATCGTTGATCGAGCTTCGAACTTCGAGAAGGGAGGGCGACTGCTTGCCTTTTCCCAATGTTCGGAAAGAGATCGAAGAGCGGGAGAAGACCTACTTCTCCCGCTATGCGGCTCTGAGCGCAGATTCACGGGGGCGTCTCGTCAATGAGGAGCCCTGCCAGGTTAGGACCGACTACCAGCGCGACCGGGACCGGATCATTCATTCCAAGTCCTTCCGGCGTCTGAAACATAAGACCCAGGTCTTCATCGCCCCGGAGGGAGACCATTACCGGACGCGGTTGACGCACACCCTGGAGGTGGCCCAGATTTCCCGGACCATTGCCCGGGCGCTACGGCTCAACGAGGACCTGGCGGAAGCGATTGCCCTGGGGCACGACCTCGGCCACACTCCCTTCGGGCACGCCGGGGAGGAAGCCCTGAGCGAGGTCTACCCCGCGGGTTTCCGGCATAACGAGCAGAGCTTGCGCATCGTCGATCACCTGGAGGGAGGAACGTCTGTCGGGTACTCGCTCGAGCGGGTGGGGAGGCCGGAAGGAGGTCTCAACCTGACCTGGGAGGTGCGGGACGGTATCCTGCATCACACTGGTCAAGGCATGCCTGTCACTCTGGAGGGACAGATCGTCCGGATCGCCGACCGGATTGCCTATATCAACCATGACATCGACGACGCCTTGAGGGCCGGAATCATCCAGACCGGGGACCTGCCCCGTGAGAGTATCAAACTGGTGGGCGAAGTTCACCGCTCCCGGATCAACACTATGGTGCTGGCCATGATCGAAAACAGCCTTGATCAGCCGGAGATCCGCATGGGTGAGGAGGTCCAGCTGGCGATGGACGCCCTGCGCAGCTTTCTGTTCGAACGGGTCTACATCGGCTCTCTGGCCAAGAAAGAGGAACAGAAGGCCCGGCGCATCATCAAGATCCTCTACCAGTACTACGTAGATGACCCGTCAACTCTTCCCGAGGACCAGCGGGAGAAGATCGCCGGCGAGGGTGTGGAGCGGTGCGTGGTGGATTATGTAGCCGGGATGACCGACCATTTTGCCATCAAGATGTTCGAGATCTATTTTCTACCCTTCTCCTGGCCATTTTCCGAAGCACAATTCGAGGTTCGAGGTTAGAGGTTAGAGGTTCGACCTCGGGAAGGGGGGTTGCAGATGGCGGGCCTGGTGCCTGCGGATTTTATAGAGACGGTGCGGAGCAGGACTGACATCGTCGAAGTGATCAGTGAATACGTGGTCTTGAAGCGAGCGGGCCAGAACTACTTGGGACTGTGTCCCTTCCACCAGGAGAAGACCCCCTCCTTCACGGTGTCGCCCTCCAAGCAGATTTTCTACTGTTTTGGCTGTAGCACGGGTGGAAGTGCCTTCAACTTTTTAATGAAGCGCGATCATCTGACCTTTCCCGAAGCGGTGGAGGCGCTGGCCCGCCGCCTTGGCCTGGAGTTGCCGCGCCCAGAGGGCACCCGGGACCGGGGAGATTCTGCGAGTAGGCCGGGTGCCCTCTGGGCGCGGCAGGAACATTACGATTTGAATGCCCAGGTGGCCGATTACTATCATAAGATATTGACAGAGAACCAGGCGGGCGAGACAGCCCGGGCGTACCTGAAGAAGCGGGGACTGCACCCCCGGGCCTGGGATCAGTTCACCTTGGGCTTTGCTCCGGCTTCGGGCCAGGCCTTGCTGGACGCCTTCACCCAGAAGGGGTTTACGGTTCAGGCCCTGTCTACGGCAGGCTTGCTGGTCAATCGACAGGGTGGAATGCTAGACCGTTTCCGGGGTCGCATCATCTTCCCGATCCATGATGCCCAGGCGCGCTGCCTGGGTTTTGGCGGCAGGGCGCTGGGGGATGAGCAGCCAAAGTACCTGAACTCTCCGGAGACCGGTACGTTTAGCAAGAGCCGCAATCTCTACGGTCTGAACTTCGCACTGCCGGCTATCAGGGAGCGGGGCAATGCTCTGGTGGTGGAGGGCTACATGGATTGCATCACCGCGCACCAGCATGGCTTCAGCAATGCCGTGGCCTCGCTGGGCACTGCCTTCACCCATGACCAGGCCAGGCTGCTGGTCCGATACACCCAGGAAGTGGTGCTCTCTTTCGATCGGGACGCCGCTGGTTCGGCAGCCTCTCTGAGAGGCGCCGAATACCTCCAGGACCTGGAGGCGCGGGTCTACGTCCTGGATTTTCCGGACGCCAAAGACCCGGATGAATTCTTGAGGGAGCAGGGCCGGGAGGCCTTTGCCGTGGCGCTGCAGGAGCACCGGCTGCCCTTGATCGAATTTAAGTTTAAGCAACTGCTGGAGCAATATGACCAGGACTCGGTCGATGGAAAGTCGGAGATCATGAGCAATCTAATGGAGGAACTGGCCCGGTTTGACAACATCATAACACGTGACAGTTACAGAAGGCTGTTGGCTGGGCGTCTAGGAGTCTCCGAGGATGCAGTCCGCCAGGAATTGCTGCGCTTCCTGAATAAACGGGTAGGAAAGGATAGAATTGATAAAAATAGATATAATATGGAACATGGCAAACAGACTTTCGCCTCCCCGGGCGGTTCTGCCGCCGAGGTTGCCAGGCGCGGGCTGTTCCGGTTCATGTGCCTTGACCGGAAAGTGTGGGAATGGGTGCGGCAGGAGATCGGGTTTGCTGTCTTTGAGGGCAGCCTCGGACGACTCGTGAACAGCATCGCAGAGACTGCCTGGGGCAGCTCCGCCACTATTATCGAAAACGCGGCGGAGAGCGACCAGGCCGAACTGGCCGGGCTGTTGATTGCTGGTGACGACCAGGAGATCTCCCAGCAACAGGAGCAGTTGGTAGCGGATTATCTTTCCGTGATCAAGCGGGAACTGCTGAGCAAGGAGATCGCTGTAAGATGCGCCGAATTGCAAGAGTATAGAAAGAATGAAGAAAAAGCAGGAATTATGGGTGTCATGGCAGAATTAGATAGACTGTATAAAGAGCTTCAGAGTCTGTAAAATAATGGCATCGAAAGCCTTGCAATAGTGCCGGGCTTATGCCAAGCGAAAGGAGGGAGACCATTGAAAGAGGAACAAACAAAGCTAGATGCCGTCAAAGATCTGATCCAACGCGGCAAAGCGAAGGGCAATCTTACTTACCAGGAGATCATGGATACGCTGCAGGGTTTTGAGTTGACACCCGACCAGATAGACGATATTTACGAACACTTCGGATCGCTCGGCATCGAAGTGCTACAGGAAGGGAACGATGGTCAGGCCCTCCAGAAGGAAACTGAAGCCGCACCCCGGGAGGGGGAGGTCGAGGTCGACCTCTCCATCCCGGAAGGGATCGCTATCGATGATCCGGTGCGTATGTACCTCAAGGAGATCGGGCGCATCCCGCTGCTCACCGCCGAAGAGGAGATCCAGTTGGCCAAGTGGATCGAGGACGGGGACGAGGAGGCCAAGCGGCGCCTGGCCGAAGCCAACCTGCGGCTGGTGGTCAGCATTGCCAAGCGTTACGTCGGCCGCGGCATGCTGTTCCTGGACCTGATCCAGGAGGGCAACCTCGGCCTGATCAAGGCAGTGGAGAAGTTCGACTACCGCAAAGGATACAAGTTCAGCACCTATGCCACCTGGTGGATCCGCCAGGCGATCACCAGGGCGATTGCCGACCAGGCCCGCACTATTCGTATTCCTGTGCACATGGTGGAGACCATCAACAAGCTGGTCCGGGTCTCCCGGCAGTTGCTGCAGGAGCAGGGCCGCGACCCTACTCCCGAGGAGATCGCCTGGGAGATGGATATGTCCGTTGACCGGGTGCGGGAAATCATGAAGATCGCCCAGGAACCGGTGTCGCTGGAAACTCCTATCGGCGAGGAGGAAGACAGCCACCTGGGGGACTTCATCGAGGACGAGGAAGCCCTGGCACCGGCGGAGGCCGCTTCCTTCATCCTGCTCAAGGAGCAGCTGGAAGAGGTTCTGGAGACTCTGACACCCCGGGAGAAGGAAGTGCTCAGACTGCGCTTCGGGCTGGACGACGGGAAGGCCCGCACCCTGGAAGAGGTCGGACAGCGGTTCCGGGTTACCAGGGAGCGTATCCGGCAGATCGAGGCCAAGGCCTTGCGGAAGCTGCGACACCCCAGCCGCAGCAAGAAATTGAAAGACTACCTGGAATAGACCAAAGCCCCATGCCGGTAAAAAGCAGGGGGCTTTTTGGTTTCATGCGGTTCCGTCATATTTTTTCAGCCGGCTTCAACGGCGACAGTTCTTATGAACACAATTGTGACGTCATCGGATTGAACAGGGATTAGCCGGCGTCGAAGCGGTTGGTGATCGGCATGCGCCGGTCCTTGCCGAAGGCGCGATGGGTGATCTTGACGCCGGGGGGCGCCTGGCGGCGCTTGTATTCGTTGTGGTCGACCATGCGGATCACCCGGGTGACCACCGCCGGGTCGAAGCCCCGGTCGACGATCTCCTGCGGGCTGCGGTCCTCCTCCACGTAGGCCTCGATGATCTGGTCGAGGATGGCGTAGGGCGGCAGATCGTCCTCGTCCCGCTGGTCGGGCCGCAGTTCGGCGGTAGGGGCCTTGTCGAACACCCGCTGTGGGATAACCATCTGCCCGGCCCGCCGGTTGAAGTAATGGCAGAGCCGGTAGACCAGGGTCTTGGGGATATCCTTGAGCACGGCGAATCCACCGGCCATGTCCCCGTAAAGGGTGGCGTAGCCGGCGCTCATCTCGCTCTTGTTGCCGGTGGTGAGCACCAGGCCGCCGTACTGGTTGGTCAGGGCCATCAGGATGTTGCCCCGGATGCGGGCCTGGATGTTTTGAGTTGTCAGGTCGCCGGGCTTACCTTCGCAGGCCGGGGATATGGTGCCCAGGTAGGTCTCGTAAAGGGGGGCGATGGACACGGTAATGGTCTTGATACCCAGGTTGGCCGCCAGTGCCTCCGCATCCTCGATGCTGTCCCGGGAGGTATAGGGGGACGGCAGCAGCACGCCGCTGACCTGATCGGCGCCCAGGGCATCCACGGCGATGGCGGCGGTCAGGGAGGAGTCGATGCCGCCGGAGAGGCCGATGAATGCTCTCTTGAAGCCGTTCTTGTTTACATAATCATGAACGCCCAGCACGACTGCGGCGTAGACCTCGACCTCCGCGGCCGCAAGCGAGCACCCGTTCCCGGCGGCAGGCTGTGCCTGGGATTGCCGCAACGGCAGCGGCGGGTATACTCTGTTTCCGGGCGGGTACTCGGCGGATGATGGCAGATCGATCCGGCGTACCGGCCCGGACAGACCGGAAGCAGGCGCCTCCCGGTGGCGAATGTCGTGGAGCCTGGTGTGCAGCATGTGCTCCGTCTGTAAATCTACCACCAACAGGTCCTCCTCAAAGGCGGCCGCCCGCCCCAGCAGGGTCCCCTCCTCATCGAAGACGGTGCTGTTGCCGTCAAAAACCAGTTCATCCTGTCCGCCGACCAGGTTGGCGTAAGCGATGTGAGCCACGTTATCCGAGGCCCTGACTGACAGCATCTTCTCCCGGAACTGCTGTTTGCCCTTATGGTAAGGGGATGCGCTCAGGTTGAGGATCAACTGGGCATTCCCCGTCCTCGCCTCCAGCACGGCCGGTCCGATCGGGTGCCAGATATCCTCGCAGATGGTGATGCCGATGTTGACCCCGGCACAACCTATCACCAGGCCGCCATCGCCGCTCTTGAAGTAGCGCTTCTCGTCGAATACCCCGTAGTTGGGCAGATAGACCTTGTGGTAGGTGGCAACAAGAGCGCCGCGGTAGATCACCGCGGCGGCATCATAGGTCTCGCCGTCCTTGAGGTCGACAAACCCCACGACAGCAGCGATATGCAGTTCTTTAGTAAACTCTGCCAGGGACTCCAGGCTGCGCAGGTTGGCTTCGATGAAACTCGGCTTCAGCAGCAGGTCCTCCGGCGGGTAGCCGGTGATCGTCAACTCCGGAAAACAGACCAGGTCCGCCCCGGATGCCTCCGCCTGCCTGATGTGGCTGCAAATCTTGGCAGCGTTTCCCTTGAAGTCACCTACCGTCGTGTTCAGTTGGGCTATGGCTAGGCGCACGGGTCTTCCCTTTCTGGGTCATGCGGTATGCCTATATGGCAATTTCGCACGGGGCTTGGAATGTGGAACGATCTCCGTATTCGACACAGCCTCGTAGAATTCCTCTTGTTTACAGGTCGAAGTAGAGGTGATATTCGTACGGATGCGGGCGCAGCCTGATGGCGTCGATCTCCCGCTCCTTCTTGTATTGGATCCAGACATCCACCAGGTCCTCGGTGAACACGCCGCCCTCCAGCAGGAAGTCGTGGTCGGCCTCCAAGGCGGCCATCGCCGCATCGAGGGAGCCCGGCACGGTCTTGATGTTGGACGCTTCCTCGGTGGCCAGGTCGTAGATGTTCTTGTCCACCGGGTCGCCCGGGTCGAGCTCGTTCCTGATTCCGTCCAGGCCTGCCATCAACAATGCGGCGAAGGACAGGTAAGGGTTGCAGGTGCA
>Ga0224534_1001117_pt1 | contig 14702 bp, 13 predicted proteins | sample 714E12024metaG_FD_172012 | JGI IMG/M metagenome (GOLD analysis project Ga0224534, IMG submission 172012) | Peat soil microbial communities from Stordalen Mire, Sweden - 717 E1 20-24 | ecosystem: Environmental > Terrestrial > Soil > Wetlands > Peat | place: Sweden: Norrbotten County, Stordalen... | reverse complement strand
GGCTACCAAGCACCTGTTCCAATAAAATCCTCACCTCCTCTGCCTTTCCCGGCGGCAGAGGGGGCGTCGGAAAGTGAACGTCAGGCTTGCGTGACATGACCAATCGACCGAGACCCATCGTATCACGAATAGTTCTCGTATCGTACTTTTCCGAGCCGTCCACGCAACGTACCGTAACAGATTGATTCAAAAGGACCAAGTATGTACAGTCCTGTAACATCCTTTCCAAGGGGGCGCAGACCCGGTTACCATTCTTCGCGAGGTCCCGCGGTGTGTTTATTCATGTATGTGGAGAGTTGCAGCAGGGTAGACTCCAGGAAGTTTCCGGCAAGGTGCGGTGGCCGTACTGCGCCAAGGCCGGCGGCAATGTTACCTCGCCGCCACAAAATAACCATGTTTCAGACAAGCATTGCAAAAGAGGTCATATGAATGCAAAAGCCCGCCGGAGAAGCGTGCAAGTCGCGATTCTCTCAGCGTTTCTGCTAGTGCTGATTGCGCAGCCGATGATGGCGCAATCCCAGTACATCAGCGGTACCATTGTAGACCCGACTAGTGCCGTCGTTCCGCAGGCTTCCGTCAAGATCATGGACGTGGCCAAGGGCGGCACCGCGCGGGAAACCACTACCGATCAAATGGGCCGCTTCTCGGCCATTGATATTGAGCCGGGCAGGTATCTCATCCGTGTCGAGAAGGCCGGGTTCAAGAGGGCTGAACTTACGGTCACGCTCGACGTCGACACCAAGTTGGACGTGGGACAGGTCATGCTGGCCGTCGGCAATCAGACCGAGGTCGTATCCGTGGAAGCGGACGCCACACCGGTGGTGACGACCAACAGCATGGACAAGTCTTACGTGGTCGACAAGATGGAGATGTCTGAGCTGCCCATGAACGGCCGGAACTTCACCTCGTTGATGAGCACCGTGCCAGGCATGGGCAGCGCCGCCCAGAGCGACTTTAACGTAAACTTCAATGATGTATCGCAGTTCCATTCGCTCGGCGGACGGGGCTCCGAGAACAACATGTACCTGGACGGATCTCCGAACATCGACGTCGGCGATAATCAGTCGCAGTACACCCAAGCCAGCGTCGATACGATTGCGGAGTTCCGGGTGCTGCAGAGCGGCTTCAACGCCGAGTACGGACGCAACTCCGGCATGGTGATCGCGGTACAAACCAAGTCGGGCGGCAACCAGTTCCACGGGACGTTGTACGAGTATCTCCGCAACAACTATTTCGACGCCAAGTGCGTGCAGTGCAACGGCCCGGCGCCGCAACTGCGCTACAACCAGTTCGGCGGCAACTTCAGCGGCTGGGTCCCGATACCGAAGCTTTCGACGAAGGCGAACAAGCGGTTGTTCTTCTTCTACAACCGCGAGATGACGCGGCGCAACCTCCCGGGCAGCGCTTACACGGATATCCTCAACCCGACGGTTCTGGGCGGGAATTTCAGCCCGCTGCTCCTCACCACCAACATGACGTACGCTCCCCAGTACAAGAACGGCACCGTTTTTGAACCCGGGACGGTCACGCGCGACGGCTCGGGCAACATTACAGGTGGGACGCCGTACCCGAACAACACCGTTCCGCAATCCCAATGGCAGCCGCTCAGCTCCAACATTCTGAAAATCTATACGGGGGTCCCCGGTTATGCGAGCCTCGGCGCCACGCCCGGACAGCCAGGCTATGTGCGGTACTACTACGCCAATCCCGACAGCCTGGTCAAGAACCAGGACATGCTGCGCTTCGACTATAACGTCAGCAACAAAGTGACCAGTTTCTTCCGCTGGGTGAACGATTATCAGAAAGAAACCGAGGCGAATGGAATCTGGGGCAACGAGCCTTTCCCAATCCAGACGCAAACGCGCCCGAAGCCGGGTAGTTCGTGGGCGTGGAACCTCGTCACCACGTTCACCCCCTCACTGGCATCCGAAACGATCCTGTCTTACAACCACCAGTCGCAGTCGTTATCGGTGACTGGCACCAATCCGATCGATCGCAATACGCTGGGCGCCAACTTCGCGCAAATCTTCCCGGCGACCAACATCACCAACTCGATTCCCGATACGAGCGCGGGACCCATTAACTTTAGTCTGGGCGACCCCGGATGGCACAACTGGGGCAAAGACTACGCCATCACGGAAAACGTCTCGTGGGTAAAGGGCGGCCACACCATAAAGCTCGGCGCCTTTTACAATCGCGACGACAAGGCGCAGACCGGAACGTGGGGCATGGAGGGCAACATCAATTTCAACGGCACCTCCACGATGGCCATGGACACCGGCAACGGCCTGGCCAACATGATGTTGGGCAATTTTTCGAACTATACAAACATGAGCGGGGCCGTTTTCCCGTATTTCCGCTTCTGGGAATTCGACCTCTACGCCCAGGATAGCTGGAAAGTCAGCAAGCGTCTGACCATCGACTACGGTCTGCGATTCGTCCACATGGCTCCCACCTACACCATCGTGCGCGGCGGCACTCCGGGCGGCGAAGGCAACTGGACGCTCTACAGCGTGGATCTCAGCAAGTACAACCGATCGAGTGCCCCGGTCATCAACACGACCAACAGCACGGTGAACGGATATGGCCCCGGTTTCATCGAAGCCAACCCTGTGACGGCACTCCAAAGCCTCGGAATGATCTGCGATCCGTGCGCCGGCACGCCCCCTGGGTTCTCTCCGGCCAAGTCGTTCCCCGAGCCCCGTATCGGCTTTGCCTACGACCTGCTCGGCGATGGCAAGACGGCTCTGCGCGCCGGCGCTGCCATGTTCAACGAACGCCTCCGCCAGAACAACTTCAGCTTCGGAGCGGGCGCCCAGTTCCCCAATCTCTACTCGGGAACGGTATACAACCAGAACGTCGCTAACTTCAGCACCGCCGGTGTGGGGTCGGCTACGTCGCCCATCCAACCGCCGGGCATGACGATTTGGCCCACCAACAACACGATGCCGAGTGTTTACTCCTGGTACGTGGGTATTCAGCACCAGTTGCCGGCCAAGTTCGGTTTGGACCTCTCCTACTCCGGCAGCCACTCCATCCACCTGATGGACCAGCGGCAGGTTAATTATGCACCCGCCGGGTATTTGCAAAACAACAACCTGTCGGCGTCGGTCAACGGCTGGACCAACGCACTTCTGCCGTACTACGGCTGGGGTAGCCTGCAAGCGATCGAAACCAACTCCTACTCGCATTACAACGCCATGATGTTCCGGCTCAACCGGCGCTTCGCCGACAATCTGGCGGTGAACTTCAACTACACCTGGTCTCACGTCATGGATACAGGCGACAACGATTCCGACGTCATCAACAACCCCGCCTGCATTAGTTGCAGCTACGCAAATGCCGGGTACGACCAGCCGAACGTATTCTCGCTCGACTTCGTCTACACGCTCCCGAAGGTGAAGGGCATGCTCGATCAGCCCGGGCTCCGGCAAGTCTTCAACGGATGGGAGCTGAGCGGCGTGATCCGGTACCAATCGGGCATGCCGGTCAACGTCACCTCCAACGGAAACCTGTTTGGCCTGAACATAGGCGGCAACGGCGGCCAATTCCCCAATCTTGTCGGCAACCCCTATTCCGGAGCGAACGGCTCCATGCTGATCAATCAGGCGGCCTTTGTTCGTCCGGCGGATGGCCAGTGGGGCAGTCTCGGCCGCAACTCCATCCGCTTGCCGGGAATCGGCAATGTGGACGCGGCCCTCATGAAGGGATTCAACTTGACGGAACGAGCGAAGATGACGTTCCGTTTCGAAGTCTTCAACCTGGCCAACCATCCCGAGGTCTGGGCTATGAACACCTCGTTCAATGGCGATAACCCTGGTAGCGCACTGTCCGCAAGTTCCGGCCAGTTCGGGCAGGCGAATGGTTATCGCGACGCCCGCACCATACAAATGGCTCTCCGGTTCGCATTCTGAGCTTGAGGGTCCTCCGAACCAAGCAAGGGCCCCGCTGCCGCCAAACGGTAGTGGGGCCCTTCGCGCAATGTGGCGCAAACACTCGGCGCCCGCAATGTCTCAATGCTCCGCTCACTCATACCTTAGCGCCTCCGTCGGATTCAAATGCGCCGCCCGGTTGGCCGGCAGTATGCCGAAAATCAGCCCCACCATGCAGGAAACCCCGAACGCCACCACAATCGCCAGCGGTGAAATCGGAATCTTGATATCCGCGAACAACTGCACGCTCAGCGGGATCGCCACGCCCACCAGAATCCCCAGCAGCCCGCCCGAAAGGCTCACCAGGATCGCCTCGGTGAGGAACTGAACCAGGATCTCCCTGGGCGCCGCTCCCACCGCCAGCCGCACCCCGATCTCCCGCGTCCGCTCGGTCACCGTCACCAGCATGATGTTCATGATCCCGATGCCGGAAATGACCAGCGTGATGGCGGAAACCAGAACCAGCACGAATGAAAGGATCAGCGAGATGTTCTTGGCCGCGTTCAGTATCGCCGTCAGCGTGTCCACCCGGTAGCGCGCGCCGGGACGGTGGCGGCCCTCCACGATTTCCTGCACCCGCAGCGCCACACGGTCCACTTGCAGGGGCGAGCGCACCTGCACGTATAGCGGGTCGATCCGCTCCACCGGCGTGAAGTAGCGCAGCACCGTGATGGGGATCAGGATGGTGTCGCGTTCCACCTCCGACTGCCCGAACGTCTCCACCTTCTCGTGAAACGTGCCGATTACCGTGAACTGCAGCCCGTAGAGCTTGATCACCTGGTGGAGCGCGCTCGCCCGGCTGCCGTACATCCGTTCCGCCAGCTTGTCGGTGAGCAGCGCCACCTTGCCGCGCAGGGTGACGTCTCCTTCGTCCAGGAACCGCCCGGAGCTGATCACGATGTTCCGCACCGGCTGGTAATCCTGGTCGGTGCCGATCACCTTCACGTCCTGTTCCTTGCCGCCGATCAGCATGCGGTCGAAGTTGGACATCACGCCCGTAGCCGCCACGATGTCCGCTCCCAGCTCCTGGCGGATCGCCTCCACGTCGGCGACCTTGATGTAATCGGCGTCCGCCACCGCCGTGCCCGGACCGGCCGAAGCGTAATAGGCAAAGATGATGTTGGAGCCGATGCCCTCGATCTGTTCCAGAATGTAGTCCCGGCTGGTGAGCGAGATGGTCACGACCAGGATCACCGAGGCGGTGCCGATCACCATCCCCAACCCGGTGAGGAGCGATCGAACGGGATTGGCGCGAAGCGCCTGGGCGCTAAATCGGAGGGCTTCGCCGAGGAACACTAGCCGCCCTGCGCTTGCTTGAGGAGTTTCTCAGCCTGCGACCGCGGCGGATCTTCGGGTGTGAGAGCGAGGCTCAAGTAACGCTTGAGCAAATCCTTCGCAACATTCAGATTTCGGCCGGTTTTGATGTATACGTCGGCCTTTGCAAACAAGACCTTTGGACTGTCGGGCGCAATCGCTTCGGCGCGCGCGAAGCTCTGGTCGGCCTCCTCGATCCGTCCCTGCTTGGCGAGCAGCCGAGCCAGGTCTACCAGCCGCCCCACTTGGTGCGGGGTCAGCTCGATGGCCCGCCGCAGTTGTTCTTCGGCGCTCGAAAACTCCTTGCGCTGCTCGTCCAGCCTGGCCTGCGCCCAGTGGCCCTCCGCCGCGTTGATCCTGGCAATCTGCCGCGCGGTGGCTGCCGCCTTTTCGAAACCGCCGCCCAGAAAGCCAGGCGCCTCCAGGTAATACTCGAACAGGTCGCTCTGCGCTTCCAGGTTGCGGGGGTTTAATTGCGCGGCTTTCTCAAAATACTGCCGCGCTTTGGAGGCATGGCCCGGAGCCGTAAGCAGGTTGGAAGTCTCCGCCCGGCGCCCGTAAGCGCGTCCCAGCCACAGGTTGAACTCGGAGTTGCCCGGCTCGGCCACCACGGCTTTTTCCAGCGCTTCGGTGGCCTTCTTGAAATCGCCCTGCATGTAGTAATTACGGCCGATCAGGTCGTAGACCATGCCGTCTTTTTGCGGGATTGCCCGGAGGATCTTCAAGGATTGCTCGAACTCCGTAAGATTGTATAACTTGCGAGCCTGGTCGAACTCCGGCCCGGCGGCCCACAACCCACAACTCAAACTGAGCAGCAATACAAGAGGTCTCAATCGATCACCGTCCCGGCCTGGTTAGCCATTTTACCTTAAATACATAGATGAATATGAAGGCACTTGAGTTTCAGAGGAAGCGCGGCGGCAGCGCGCCGGAACTCGGGGTTCGAATCCAGGGTGGGGAGCCATTGCAGTTGACAGCCTTTTCAAACCGCAGAGGTTCTTGTCAGATCCGGTGGATTCGCTTCAGCCCGGGCCAGCGGTCGAAATCGGCGTCAAAACTCAGGATAGATTCTATCCCGTGGCGTTCCATGACAGCGATGTGAACAGCGTCGCGCGCCGAGAGTAGCGCCCGATTCTGAGCTATCTCGCCGGCGCGCAGGACATCGCGCTTCTCGATCGCAAGAACATCGTCGACGACATCCAGGATCACTCGAAATACCGGCTCGATCGCCTCTCGCCTGTTGATCGCCGCATACCGATGGAGGACTTCCTGCAATACCTCGGCATCGGTTACGAGACGCTCCCCAGCGGCAATCAGGCGCTCCATGAGGATCTGGGAATCGGTCTTGTGCGGATGTGCGGCGCCGACCAGATACATCGGAACATTCGAGTCGATGAAGGTCAAGCCTGGTAACCCCGCTCGATCTCATTGAGCATCTGCTCGATGTCCGCCGTCGGAAATGCGAACTCGGCGCCCCACCGAACGGCCTTTAACTTGGCTTCAGCGCCGGTTGCCGGTTTGCGCGTGCGCGCCTCCCGAAGCGTTCGGCGGACCCATTCCCCGACGGAGAGACGTTCGCTCCGGGCGAGTCGCTGAATTTCCGACATCTCGCGGTCTTGCACGAGCACCTGCAGTCGCTTACTCATAAGATGAGTATACCACACTAACTATAGGAGTCGATAACGGAATGGTGGAGAGGCGGTTTGAATCCGGGACTCGTGGGGAGCCAACTCCAACCCCCTTGTCGACAATGACGCTAGTTGCACCATCGCGGAATCCATACGTACAAGATTTCTGATATTATACGTATATGGCAAAGCTCACTTTGAGTGTGGACGATCGCGTGGTTTCGCGCGCCAAGCAGTACGCGAAGTTGCGGGGTGTCTCCGTATCGGAGATGGTGGAAGCCTACCTGGATGCGGTCGCCGAGCCACACCCTCCCGCCATGGGCGCCGCCTCGATTCTGCGTTCGGTCCGGGGCGTTCTCAAAAAGGCGGACATCGACCAGTACCGGAAGCATCTGGCGGAAAAATATCGATGAAAAGAATCCTCTTCGATATCAATGTCGTCCTGGACGTCCTGCTCGATCGGCAACCTTATGTCGAGGCCAGCGCGGCGGCTTGGGCGGCCGTCGAGACAGGCGCCGTGGAGGGAATGTTGGCGGCCCATGCGGTGACCACGATCCACTACCTGGCCGGCAAAGAGTTGGGCGGCCTCAAAGCCAGACGGGTCGTCTCGGCGATCCTGAGAGTTTTTCGAATAGCGGCCGTTGATGGCGCCGTCGTTCAAGAGGCGCTGCAATTACCTTTTTCCGACTTTGAGGATGCCGTGACCGCAACTGCGGCGCGAGTGGCGGGCTGTGAGTGCATCGTGACGCGAGACCTCAGAGGGTTTCGCGGATCTCCGGTCCGCTCCCTTACGCCGGAAGCGGTCACGCCGCTGATTCGTCAGCTACTTCCTCAGCAAGGCATTGACGCACCATAGAACGGGCGCCTGGCCGTGCGGATTGCCCTTCTCGGTCGGGCGCGTCAGGTAGAACTCCAGGCTGTTGGTCTGGCCCGTGCCGACGCAGACCTTGTCCACCAGGCCGTTCTGGTCGATGAACAACTTGTTGAGCCCGATCCAGCCTTTGCGCGCGGCTTGGGCGTAGGCCTTGTCCTTGAGCCAGCCCTTTTTCACGCCGGTGATCATGGCGTAGGTGAACATCGCCGTCGCGGAACTCTCCTGGTAGGACTCGGGGTGGTCGATCAGTTGATGCCACACCCCGTCCACGTCCTGATACTTCAACAGGGAGGCCATCATCTTCAGGTAGCCTTCCATGATGCGGGCGCGCTGGGGGTGGTTCTTCGGCAGATCACCGAGCAGTTCGGACATGCCGCCCGCCACCCAGCCGTTGCCCCGGCCCCAGAAGAAGGGGAACTCGGGCCCGTGATAGAACAGGCCGTTGGGCTTCTGCAGCTTGTCCAGGTAGGCGGCCATTTCCAGCGCGGCGCGGTCCAGGTAGACCTTATCGCCGGTGGCGCGGTAGGCCTGGAGCTGGAGGATCGTGATCATGTACGCGTCGTCGATCCAGAAGCGCGTCTCGCCCGACAGCCCTTCCGGCGTGGGGTTCTCCCACTGCTGGTCCGCCAGCTTCTTGCCGAGCACCAGGTATTTCGGGTCCTTGGTGCGGATATACAGCTCCAGTGGCACGATGCCGAAGATGTTATGGTCGACGTGGCGCTGCCAGGAGATCAGCTTCTGCTGTCCCTCTTCGGTCTGCCAGGGGTCGAAGCGCTTGACCAGCGCGTCGGTCATCGCCTGATCGTGGGTCAGCTTGGCGAACTCCAGCGCCGAGTACCACGTCGAGTCCTCGGCGTAGTGCACCGCGGGTCTCGTCGGAATCCAGCGCGGGAGCATGTCTGTAACGATCTTCTTGCCGATTTCCTGCGGCGCGGCGCCAGCCGGCCAGTCGGTGAATTCCTTCTTCTCCGCTGCCGCGGCGCTGGCCAGCCCCATGATCGTGAGTCCGGCGAGCAAATGGTGAATGACGGTGCGCATTTTCTGTCCTTTCAAAGTGTACCCGAGACGGCGCTCGCCGCGCTCGTGCAGGCGGTTGAGCATACAATTGATGGCAGCCGGTCTAAGACGGAAATCGCGGTTTGACTGAGCCTATGGGCGAGTCGAGCGCCAAACACGAAGCGCAGCAGCGCGCGGATCGCATTCGCGCATTCCGCGAGGAGCTTGCCGAGTTGGAGCGCCAGGGCGTCCTGACGCTGGATGCCGCCCAGCGCGACACGGTGGAGCGCCACCTTCAGCAGACGTTGGCCGATCTGGCCAAACGGTTCGATGTCGATACCACGGCTTCGCAAAAACAGATTTCATGGGGCATGCGCATCGCTTCGACGCTGGGCGGGCTGGCGCTATGCGCTGCCGTCGTGCTCTTCTTCCAGCGGTTCTGGGGTTTGCTTGGTATTCCGGCGCAGGTGGCGCTGCTGGTGGCGACGCCGCTCGTCATGCTGGCGGCCACGGAATTCGCCGCGCGCCGCGAGCGAACCCTCTACTATGGCTCGTTGCTCAGCCTGGTCGCGTTCGGAGCGTTCGTGCTGAATCTCTCCGTGCTGGGCAGCATCTTCAATCTCACGCCCAGCCATGGCGCGCTACTCGCCTGGGGCATCTTCGGGTTGCTGCTGGCGTATGCGTACGGGCTGCAGCTTCCGCTCGCCGCCGGTCTCATCTGCATGCTGGGCTACCTGGCAGCCTGCTTCTCCTCGTGGACGGGTGCTCCCTGGCTGTCCTTTCCGGAGAGGCCCGAGAATTTTCTCCTGGGCGGACTTATCCTGATTGCCGTTCCCGGATTCCGCCTCCAGCGCCGGTACGCCGAGTTCGACTGGTTGTACCGCACCTTGGGGCTGCTCACGCTCTTCCTCGCCATCCTGATCCTCTCCGAATGGGGCGCGGTCAGCTACCTGCCCATGCGCCAATCCACGGTCGAGGCGATCTACCAGGTGACGGGTTTCGCCGCGGCGGGGTTGGCGCTGTGGATAGGGATTCGGTCCCGTTTCGCGGGTGTCGCCAACCTGGGGGCGGCTTTCTTTACCCTCTTCCTCTATCTGCGCTTCTACCACTGGTGGTGGAACTGGATGCCTGGCTACCTGTTCTTCCTGGTGATTGGGCTGGTTTCCATCGGGCTGCTGGCGCTGTTTCGGAAACTGCGCCGCCGCACGGCGGAGGCCGTTGGGCCATGAGACGCATCGCCATTCTCCTGGCGGCGGCCCTGGTGCTGGCCGCGGACATCCTGGTGGTGGTGAAGGCGGCTCGGAACCGCTCCGGTTCGCCGCTCGCCGCCATCGAACTGACCGAACGCGAACTGCGCCTCGTGCGGCCGCAGCGCGAAAGCACCGCGCTATTTCTGGAACTGGCGTGGGAGCCGGCGTGGGGGTGGGGAAGGTTCCAGTTCGAAGATGGGCCCGGGTGGTTCAACCAGGCCAAGCTCGAGGAAATCGGATACGACTGCCGGATGGCACTCTCGGACCCATCGGCTGCCGCGCACTATCGCGCCATGACCGCGAAGGAGGCGTTCGCGGTGCTGGAATACCGCGAAGCCGGTGGAACTGGCGCCGGTGACGGCCGCTCGGCAGCGTCGCGGCTGATGGCGGTCGACGTTGGGCGCAGTTTCGCGCCGCTCCGCAAGAAATACCCGGATGCGCGGTTTCTCATCGTCCCCAGCCTGGTGAGGCTCCTTTATACGGTGGAATGGGACGCCAATGCCCGTAGGGATGCTCCTGGCGCATACCTGCGCGGGGCTGTCGTGGAAATGCTGGTGGGGCAGATCTCTGTGCCGCCATCTCAACGGAGCGTACTGCAAGCTCTGAGACAGACGACCTCCGAGTATCTGGCGACTCCGGAGGCCCGGGCCGGCGGGCCGCGCTACTCGGTGGTTCTGTATTACGGCAGGAACTACGAACCTTGGATCGGGTCCTGCCGCCTGCTCACGCCCAGTGCGGACGATCCCACCGGCGGCACTAAGCGCACCCATCCGTAAGCACGGCCGCGTGTCGATCATTGCGTCTGCCCATCGCTCCCTCACGGTCGCGGCTCTGTCAGAGGCGACTTTCAGAGCCGCGACCGTGAGGGAGCGATGGGGGACTACCCGCGCGCCTCCTGAAACGCCTGCCAGTTCTCTTTCAGGTGCTCCGGGGAAGTAGTCCCGGTGAGGATGAAGCGGAAGGCGTCGCGCTTGTCCGCGCCGGCGTCGACCATGGCGCCCATCGCGAAGGGACGATTCACCGCAATCCACATCCCGCGAGCGCCGGCCCGGTCGAGGATGCCGCCGAACGCCGGGTTCTCGCGGTTGAACGGGAGTTGCATCACCGAGTATCGCCCATCCTCCACCGCCAGGCGGCAAGACTCGGCGTCGCTCACACTGGGCCCCAGGCGCCGGATTCCGAGCGATTGGGCGTACTCCCACGCCCGCGCCACCTCGGCGCTGGCCAGCGCCCGCGGCGTGGTCTTGTGCAGTTGTAGAATCTCGACGGCTCCCAGCCGTGCCAGGCTTTCATCCAGACTGCGCCGCAACGCGTCGAAGCTGTGATCCGCGTAAGGCGCGCCCGCGGCGCGGTCCCAGTGCTCGCCAAACTTGGTGGCTACCGTCACCTGGCTGCGCTGCCCGGCCGGCATCCGCTTCAGGAACCGGCCGAGACGCTCCTCGCTCACCCCATCGCCGTAAGAGGGCGCGGTGTCGAAATACCGAATGCCCACATCGAACGCCGATTCCAGCAGAGCAATGGCCTCGGGTTCGGATGGCACCGGCGCCGGCGCGTGGCCCCAGGGTTTGCCGATGCCGATCAGACCGAGACCGAGTTGCACGCCGCCATGGCTCATCGATATATCATAATCTGCATGATCGCTCGCGAACAGGCTTGGAACATTCTCTGCGAATTCACGAAGTCGGAAGGTCTCCGCAAGCACGCGCTGGCGGTGGAGACGTGCGTGGTGGCGTATGCCGGGAAGCTGGGCGAGGACCAACACGCGTGGTCCGTCACCGCGCTGCTGCACGATTTCGACTGGGAGATTCACCCGCAGTTGCCGGATCATCCCATCAAGGGCGAACCCATCCTGGCGGAGCGCGGCGTGGACGACCAGACGCGGCGGGCGATTCTTTCGCATGCCAATCACTCCGGCGTGCCGCGCCTGTCGCCGCTCGAAAAGACGCTGTATGCCTGCGACGAGCTGGCCGGCTTCATCACCGCCATCTCCTACGTGAAGCCGCACCGCAGCGTGTTCGAAGTGGACGTGGCGTCGGTGAAAAAGAAGATGAAGGACAAAGCCTTCGCGCGCTCCGTGAACCGCCAGGAAATTGTCGACGGCGCCCAGGAACTGGGCGTCCCGCTCGACGAGCACATCGACTTCTGCGTGAAGGCCATGCAGGCGCGCGCCGAAGAGCTGGGGTTGAAAGGAAGTGTATGATGCGTTTCTTCACCGCGATAGCAGCCGTTCTCTTCGCGCTTTCACCGGCGGCGGCGCGCCCCCCCGCTCCGCGCCAGCGGCTATCGTTCGATTCCGGCTGGAAATTCTTTCTGGGCGACCCGGCCAACGCGCAAACAGCGGCGTTCGACGATGCCGCCTGGCGCTCCGTGACGCTGCCGCACGACTGGAGCATCGAGGGTCAGCCCGACTCCAAGAACCCCAGCGGCGGGGCGGAAGGATTCTTTCCCACGGGCGTGGGCTGGTACCGGCGCAGCTTCGACTCGCCGAAGGACTGGAGCGGCCAGCGCATCACCGTGGAATTCGAGGGCGTGTACATGAACGCCACGGTGTGGCTCAATGGCGAAAAGCTGGGCACGCATCCTTATGGTTACACCGCGTTCTTCTACGACCTCACGCCCTACCTGAAGTTCGGCGCGCGCAACGTTCTGGCCGTCCGCGTGGACGTTTCCCAGCAGCAGACCAGCCGCTGGTACCCCGGCTCGGGCATCTACCGGCACGTGTGGGTGACGGTGACCGGCGCGGTGCACGTGGCACAGTGGGGCGTCTTCGTGACTACCCCGGAAGTGTCGGCGGCGCGGGCCAAGGTGGTGGTGCGCGCTCAGGTGGAAGGCGCCGGCCCGGCTGCGGCCGTCATCGAGACCACGCTCTTCGGCCCCGATGGCAAGAAGGCCGGCGCGGCGCAAGGGGCGGCCGGAGCGCCGCAGGAAATCGCGGTGACGAATCCGGCGCTGTGGTCGCCCGAGACGCCCAAACTCTACCGCGCGGTGACGCGCGTGCTCATCGCCAGGAAGGTCGTGGATGAGGTGGAGACGCTCTTCGGCATACGTTCGCTCGGTTGGTCCGCCGAAAAGGGTTTCCTGTTGAATGGCAAGCCGGTCAAAATGGTGGGCGGCAGTGTCCACCACGATAACGGCGTGCTGGGCGCCGCAGCCTTCGACCGCGCCGAGGAGCGCCGCGTCGAGCTGCTCAAGGCCGCCGGCTTCAACGCCATCCGCACCGCCCACAACCCGCCGTCGCCGGCGTTTCTGGCGGCCTGCGACCGCCTCGGCATGTTGGTGATGGACGAGGCCTTCGACTGCTGGGAACGCGCCAAAAAGCCCTTCGATTACCACCTCTACTTCAAGGATTGGTGGCAGCGCGACATCGACGCCATGGTGTTGCGCGACCGCAATCATCCCTCGGTAGTGATGTGGAGCATCGGCAACGAAATCCCCGAGCGCGGAGTCGAGGCCGGCGCCCAGACCGCGAAGACGCTGGCGGATTACCTGCGCAAGCTCGACAGCAGCCGGCCGGTTACGTCCGCGGTCAACAACCCTGCGACGCCTTGGGAGGCGGTGGACAGTTTCTTCGCGGCGCTCGACGTGGCCGGCTACAACTACAACCTGAACCGGCGCGAGGCAGACCACAGCCGCGTTCCCGCGCGCGTGATGGTGGCCACGGAGACGTTTCCGCGAACGGCATTTCAATCCTGGGAGGCGGTGACCGGCTCCCCCTACATGATCGGCGATTTCGTGTGGACGGCTTTGGATTACCTGGGCGAGAACGGCATTGGCCGCTGGTATATCGCGGGACCGGATGCTCCGCGCCAGCCCAATATGGGCGACAACAGCCTCTTCCCCTGGACCAGCGCCGTGTGCGGCGACCTCGACATTACGGGGTACCGCCGGCCCATTTCGTACTACCGCAACATTCTGTGGCATCGCGGCGAGCGGCTGTATCTCGCCGTACGCCAGCCCGTTCCGGAAGGCCGGCAGATGGTGGTGACCGCCTGGGGCATCTCGCCGAGTTGGGCCAGTTGGACCTGGCCGGGCGAGGAAGCGAAAGCGCTCGAGGTGGAGGTGTACTCGAATGCCGCCAGCGTGCAACTGTTCCTCAACGATAAGCTCATCCAGGAACTCCCCATCGGCCGCGAGCAGCAATTCACGTCCGTAGTCAAAGTGCCCTATGCTCCCGGCACGCTGAGAGCGGTGGCGATGGAGGGCGGCCGCAAGGTGGCGGAGAGCGTGCTGGAAACCGCGGGCCCACCGGCGCGCATCAAGCTGACGGCCGACCGCGCGGTGGTTCGCGCCGACGGCCAGGACCTCTCATTCGTCACCGTCGAAGTGGTGGACAAGGCTGGCCGGGTCGAGCCCGCCGCGGCGCAGAACATTCAATTCGCGATCAACGGGCCGGGGACCATCGCAGGGCTTGGCAACGCCGACATGACCAGCGGCCAGCCTTACCAGGGCACCGAGTACAAGGTCTTCCACGGCCGGGCGCTGGTGGTGGTGCGGACGTCAGCCACGGCGGGTGTGATCGAGCTCAGCGCGAGCGCGCCGGGCCTGGAGCCGGGGTCGGTTCAGATACGCGCGCGGTAGTGGGGCAGGCAATCTTGCCTGCAGCCGCCTTTCAGGCGGCTTTTGAAATCCCGCAAGGCGCCAGCTGAAAGCCGGCTGCAGCCAGGATTGGCTGCCCCACAGGTGGAGGCACGAGTGCCGGCGCCACGGG
>Ga0224534_1001114_pt1 | contig 14729 bp, 15 predicted proteins | sample 714E12024metaG_FD_172012 | JGI IMG/M metagenome (GOLD analysis project Ga0224534, IMG submission 172012) | Peat soil microbial communities from Stordalen Mire, Sweden - 717 E1 20-24 | ecosystem: Environmental > Terrestrial > Soil > Wetlands > Peat | place: Sweden: Norrbotten County, Stordalen... | reverse complement strand
CGCATATTCTTGCGGCATATCCGCAGACTCTATCACACCGGCAGACAGAAAGACCAGTCGAGAGCGGCTGGCCCCCTAAATTGCCCCTTCAATGATCTGCCGCAGCTCCTGCGGCGCCAGCACAATCGGATTCCCCTTCATGCTGCTGGCTTGGGCGGCTTTCTCGACCAGGTCCGGGATATCGGTTTCGGTCACGCCATACGCGCGCAGCGGGGGAATCTCCAGCTTGCGGCAGATTTCGGCGATCCAACGGACGCCATCCTCGGCGGTGGCTTGCGAGCGGCCGGTGAGGAGGCGCGCCACTTCGTCGTAGCGCCTGAGCGCCTGGCTGGCCGGGGCCCGCGCGCGCAGGGCCTGAATGTTGACCGCTATCGCGTGCGGCAGCAGCGCCGCGCAGGCCGCGCCGTGCGGGGCGGGGAACATGCCGCCAATCGGCGCCGCAAAGCCGTGCACCGCGCCCAGCCCGGCGTTGGCCAGCGCCAGTCCGCCCAGCAGGCTGGCCCAGGCCATATCCGTCCTGGCCTGGCGGTCGCCGCCGTCTTCCCAGACGCGCGGCAGGGCGCCGGCGGCGCGGCGAATGCCCTCGACGCAGAACAGGTCGGTCATGGCGTTGGCCCGCAACCCGACGTAAGGCTCGATCAACTGCGTCAGGGCATCGAGGCCGGTGGACGCGGTGACGCCGCGCGGCAGGCCGAGTGTCAATTCGGGGTCGACCACCGCCAGCCTGGGCAGCATCCCACTGCTACGCAGACTGGCCTTGACGCGGTGCTGGGGCGAAGCCAGTACGGCGTTGCGGGTTACTTCCGAACCCGTGCCCGAGGTGGTGGGGATGGCGATAAACGGCGCCGAAGCGCGCCCGAGCGGCTGGCCGCGGCCGACGACCTCGAGGTAGTCGAGCGGGTCGCCGGGGTTGGCCAGCATGGCGGCCAGCGCCTTGCCTGTATCGATGGCGCTGCCGCCGCCCATGGCGACGACCACATCGCAGCGCTCCGCGCGCGCGCGTTGGGTGCCGTGGCGGACCATCTCGATGGTCGGCTCGCCGGCCACCGGGAATGGCAGGCAGACGACCCCGGCGGCCTCCAGGCCGGCCATCAGCGGCGACGCGAGTTCCGGCGGCACGCCCGTCACTACCAGCGCGCGGCGGCCCATGGCGGCGGCGGCCGCGGGCACCTCCCGCACCTTGCCCTCACCGAAGAGAATGCGCGCCGCGGTGGCGAACTCGAACGGCATGGCCATTACCAACCCTGGTCCGCGGGATAGATATTGGCGTAGACCACGCGGCTGCGCGGCTCGGCCAGCATGTCCGCCACCTTTTCGGCCCAGGCCTGGTAATGCGCGGTGGCCTTATGATGGGTGGTCGCATCCGTATCGCGGTAGGCCTCCAGCAGCACGAACCGCGTGGGGTCGCCGGCCTGCTGGACGACGTCGAAGCGGGCGACGCCGGGCTCCTGCACGCTGTTGGCGGCGTTTTCAATGGTGGCTAGCCTGAAGGCCTCGATGTGTTCCGGTTTGACGTGCACGTGAACGATCAGCATGGGATGGCTCCTTACAACTATGATAGGGGACGATGATCCAAACCGTCACCGTCTACTGCGCCTCGAGCGAGAAGTCGCCGGCCTTGTACCTGGAAGCCGCGGAGCGTCTGGGGCGCGCGCTGGCCCGCTCGGGGCTGGCCATCGTATACGGCGGCGGGTCGCAGGGTTCCATGGGGCGGCTGGCGGCCGGCGCTCTGGGCGCGGGCGGCAAGGTGGTCGGCGTCCTGCCGCGCTTCATGGACGAACTCGAGTGGGGCCACCGCTCGCTCACCGAACTGCGCGTGGTCGATAGCATGCACGAGCGCAAACAGTTGATGCTGGAACTGGCGGACGCGGTGGTGGCGCTGCCGGGCGGGTGCGGAACGCTGGAAGAGTTATTCGAAGCCATCACCTGGAAGCGCCTGGGCTTGTATCTCGGCCCCATCGTGCTGGTGAACGTCAACGGTTTCTTCGATTCCTGTGTCGAGCTGCTCTCGCGATCGGTGGAGGAGCGGTTCATGGACGAGAGGCATCGGGCGATGTGGTCGGTGGTGACGGAACCCGAAGCGGTGGTCGAGGCCATTAAAGCCGCGCCGGTGTGGAGCGCGGCGGCCCGCGATTTCGCGCAAGTCAGGTAACCGGGTAGTAGCCTTCGCGGGTCTGCACGACGTCCCCTTTTTGCTTGGTGGTGAGATGGATTCGGCGATATCCGCGGTCCGTGCCCTGCTGGTCGGATGTGTAACCGATGTTGTACTGGTTGCGCAGGTCCTCTTCGATGGCCTCGAAGACCTTGCCGATGGGCCACTTGTGGTTGACCTCGAAGAACCGGCCGCCGGTTTCTCTCGAAATCTGTTCCAGGATCTTCTTCCCGTCGGGACGGTTCATCTGCGGATATCCGCCTCTGCCGCCGCCCATGCCTCCCCGGCGCCCCATGCGAGGCCCGCCGAAGCCGCCCATGTTGTTGCCATCGCCGTTGGGATCCTCGAATAGGATCGAGTAGACCAGGGTATCGGCCCGCTGCGCCGCTTCGACGGCGCTGCCCAGCGTCTCCTTGCTGCCGGTATCGACGCCATCGGAGAGAAGGATGAGAGCCTTTCGGCCCCGCTGCTTCTTCATGAGCTCGTCGCCCGCCAGATAGACAGCGTCGTAAAGGTCAGTGCCTCCGCCGCCGCGCCCGCGCCCACCGCGTTGCTGCCCGCCGCCGGGATAACCGCCGCCGGGATACCCTCCGCCCTGCTGCTGGCGCTGCAATTGCGGCGTGTCCAATTGGTTCAATGCCTTCTCGAGCTTCTCGCGCGAGTTGGTGAGGTCTTCGAGCAGCTCCACCTCGAAGTCGAAATGGATGACGAACGCCTGGTCCTTGTCGGGCCGCATCACCTGCTCGAAAAAGCGGATGCTGGCGCGGCGCTCGTCGGGAATCTCGCGCCGCTCGCTGCCGCTGGTATCGACCAGCAGCCCCAGCGTAAGGGGAAGGTCGGTCTCCCGAGAGAAGTAACTGATGGTTTGCGAGTGGCCGTCCTCGTCCAGGAGGAAATCCTCCTTGGTGAGGTCGCGGAGAATTTGACCCTGCTTGTCCCGGACGGTGGCGAGCAGGTTGACCACCTTGACGTCGGCGGAAAAGGTGGTGTTGGCTTGCTGGCCGCGCAGCAGACGCGCCGCGGGCAACAGGGCGAAACCCGACAGCAGGCTCCGCCGCGAGATCTTTACTTCAAATGGCATTTTGTTAGAGAGAGATGCATGGCGAAGGCAATTGGTTACTTGTTCACGCGACCTCACACTGTCTTCGCATTTCCACCGTTCGCGGCCGGCCGCGCGCTGAAAGGGAAGCAATTCCGAAATGGTGTTCCACCTGCACGCGGACTGGCGGCAGGTGAGCGCGATGTATGCAACTCCCAAACGTTCGGCGCTTTTTTCCGGGCTTCTGCACGCCGCCGCGATCGTCGCGGCGCTGACCGTAGCCGGCGTGAAGAACCCATCCGTAATCTGGAAGCCGGTCGCCCTGGTGGGGCGAGACATCGGCCGGTACCTGGCGTCGATTCCGCGCGAAGAAGTGGGCGGTGGCGGCGGGGGAACGCGGTCCGAAAACTCAGCCAGTCTGGGCCGCCTGCCCAGAGCGGCCCGCCGCCAGTTCACCCCGCCGGTGGTGGAATACGTGAACCTGAACCCGCAATTACCGATGGAGCCCACGCTGGCGATCAGCTCGGAAATCGTGCTTCCCACCATCGACCTCCCGCGGTTCGGCGATCCCAACGGAGTATCCGGGCCGCCTTCGGGAGGCCGCGGATCGGGCGGCGGCATCGGCGACGGGATAGGCACCGGCGTGGGTGACAGCCAGGGTCCCGGGTATGGTCCGGGCCCCGGCGGCGGCGGAGTCACGGGCGGCGGCGGCTTTGTGGGCGGCGTCACCGAGCCGGTCCTGCTCTGGAAGATCGAACCCGAGTACACCGACGAGGCGCGCCGCGCCAAGATCCAGGGCACGGTGGTCTTGCACATCGAAGTGGACACGCGCGGCCAGGCGCAAAACATCACCGTGAGGCAAAGCCTGGGGCTGGGCCTGGACGAGCGCGCCATCGAGGCCGTGCGCCGCTGGCGGTTCCGTCCGGGCTATCGCGACGGCAAGCCCTGGGTCACGGCCGCGATGGTGCAGGTAAATTTCCGGCTGCTGTGAGGCGAGCGCGGCCTGCCCGGGTGGTCGCACACCCCCACAAAATGCGTCTGTCCCCATTTCCGGTATAATGAGGGCAGATGGTTTTCAGCCGCCTGCGCGAGCGGGTTGACGAAGCTTCGAACCACTCCGGTTTGGCCGTCCTATTCTGTCGTCGTTTTTCCCGGCTTGGAGGTACTCAGCACCCACTCAATGAAAGCTAGCGTGCGTATCAGCCGAGGCGTCGAAAGCCTCTTTGGCACCCGCGATGAGAACATCCGGTTGTTTGAATCGGGATTCGGCGTCCACACCCAACTGGTGGACAACAATCTTGAGATCGAAGGCGAAGCGGAGAACGTTACCCGGGCGGAAAGCATCCTGGAAGACTACACGGCGCTGGTCAGGGAAGGCCACGTTTTCAACAACGGCGACCTGAACAGCTACCTGCGCGTGGTCACGCTCGATCCGGAGGTGTCTTTCCGCGCCCTGGTGGAGAGCGGCCGGCAGCGCAACTTCGGCAAGAAGGCGCTGGCGCCGAAATCGGTCAACCAGCGCCGCTACCTGGAGGCCATCGAGCGCAACGACATGGTCTTCGGCATCGGTCCGGCGGGCACCGGCAAGACCTATCTGGCCGTGGCCATGGGCATCTCGGCCTTGATGAGCAAGCGCGTGGCGCGCATCATCCTGACCCGGCCCGCGGTGGAAGCCGGCGAGCGGCTGGGCTTCCTGCCGGGCACTTTGCAGGAAAAAGTGGACCCCTATCTGCGACCGCTCTACGACGCGCTGTATGACATGCTGGACAGCGATCGCGTGGAAAAGCTGCTGGAGCGCAACGTCATCGAAGTGGCCCCCATCGCCTTCATGCGCGGCCGCACGCTCAACGACAGCTTCATCATTCTGGACGAGGCGCAGAACAGCACCGCCGAGCAGATGAAGATGGTGCTCACACGCCAGGGCTTCAATTCCAAGATGGTGGTGAATGGCGACGTGACACAGATCGACCTGCCCACCGGACGCCGCAGCGGGTTGCTCGAAGCGGTGGACGTGGTCAAGGGCATAGAAGGCATCAGCTTCGTGCAGTTCGACGAGCGCGACGTGGTGCGTCACAGCCTGGTGCAGCGCATCGTCAAAGCCTACGAGCGTTACAACGAGACCGTTGGCGCGGGCCGCCAGCTTACCCTGAAGCTGGCCGAGCCGGACGCCGCCGCCCCCGAGAGCGCTCCGGGAGCCTGAGCGCGCGTCATGCCTGCACCGCAAAGCAGCACCGTTACGTTCCGGCGCGTCCCGGCGGATTTCGGCCGCCGGGCGATTGAACGCTTCGCCCGCCGTCTCCAGGTGGAAGTGGCCCAGGGCCGCCCTTTCGACTGCCTGATCGCCGGCGATGCCGAATTGCGCCGCCTGAACCGTAAATTTCTGGGCAAGGATTACGCCACGGACGTGCTTTCCTTCCCTGGCCCCTGGCCCCTGGCCCCCGGCCCCCGCTCCGCCCCCGGCCCCCGACTAGGCGACATCGCCATCTCTTTTCTCCGCGCCCGCGCCCAGGCCCACGCTTTCGGCCACAACACGGGGCAGGAGGTCCAGATCCTCATGCTGCACGGCCTGCTGCACCTGCTAGGCATGGATCATGCGACCGACGGCGGCCGGATGGCGCGCGCTGAAAAGCGCTGGCGAGGGCGCCTGGGCCTGCCCACTGGTCTCATCGAACGGGTGCGGCCATGACGCTGGCGGTCGCGCTTGCCACCCTCATCGCGGTTCCCTTGCTCGGTCTCGTCACCTTCGTGCAACTGCTGTATCTGGAGAGCCTGAGGCTGCGCACGCGCGATCTCCGCTCGCTCGAGTTCTTCAAAGAGACGCTGGAAGACAAGCTGGGGCTGAAGACGGAAGATGGCGCCGGCGCATTCTCGCTCATCAAGCACACGCTGCTGGTGCTGCTCGGCATATTCTACTTCGCCTGGTTCGCCGATGACGAGCCGTGGCACGCGGCTATCTTCTGGCAGGCCGCCCTGGCCGTGTGGCTGACCATGATCGCGGTGGCCTACGCGCTACCCCAGTTTCTGTATCGCCGCACCACCGCCCAGTGGCTCGTCCCGCTGGTGCGACCTTTGCGCGCTCTGGCGTGGATCGCCCGCCCGTGCGTGGCTGTGCTCGGGTTCTTCCAGTCGCTGGTGGATCTGACGGATGACGCCGCGGCCGCGGAAGAGGCGCCCACCTCCGCCGAAAACATCGAGGCGCTGATCTCGGCCGGCGCCGAAGAGGGTCTCATTGAAGAGGAGGACCGGGAACTGATGCAGTCGGTGGTCGAGTTCGGCGACAAGGTGGTGCGGGAAGTGATGACGCCGCGGCCGAACATCGTCGCCATCTCCGCCGATGCCACGCTCGGACAACTGCGGCAGCTCGTCATCAACGAGCAGTTCTCGCGCATTCCCGTGTACGAGCGAAACATCGATCATATCGCCGGCTTCGTCCACGTGCGCGACATGTTCGAGATCGAAGAAGAAGAGCGCGAGCACCGCACCGTGCGCGAGCTGGTCCGCAACCTCATCTTCGTTCCCGAAACCAAGCCCGTCAGCGACCTCATGCGCCAGATGCAGCAGGAAAACACCCACATGGTGATCGTGGTGGATGAGTACGGAAACACCGCCGGCCTGGCCACCATGGAGGACCTGCTGGAGGTGATCATCGGCGAGATCCGCGACGAGCACGAGCCCGATAGCGACGTCGCCAAAGACGGCCACGGCGGGTACGTCGTCTCCGGCAGTTTCGATCTGGACCGCGTGGGCGACCTCTTTCCCTCGTTCCACCGCGAGGAGGATATCGAATCCAGCACCGTGGGCGGCCTGGTGAGCGAGTGGCTGGGGCGCGTGCCCAAGGCCGGGGAGGTGGTGGATCGAAACGGCATCCGCGTCGAGGTGCTGGCCAGCGACGATCTGCGCGTCGACCAGGTTCGCATTGGCAAGTCTCAAGAGGTGGCGCATGAATGATGGCTTCAGGTCCGGTTTTGTTTCGCTTGTGGGACGGCCCAACACGGGAAAATCCACGCTGCTCAACGCCCTGGTCGGGCAGAAAGTCGCCATCGTCGCGGACAAGCCGCAGACCACGCGCACTTCCATACAGGGCGTCCTCACGCGGCCCGAGGCGCAGATCGTGTTCGTCGACACGCCCGGCATCCATAAGGCCGATTCCCCGCTCAACAAGCGCATGATGGACACGGTTCGCGCCGCCCTGGAGGAGCGCGACCTGTTGCTCCTGGTGGTGGACGCCACGCGGCCGCCCGGCGAAGAGGACCGGCGCGCGGTAGACCTGGTGCGCAAGAGCGGGACGCCCGTGGTGCTGGTGCTCAACAAGATCGACCTGCTGAAGGAGAAGGCCCGCCTGCTGCCGCTGATCTTGCAGTACAAGGAGATTCACGAATTCGCCGATTACCTTCCCGTTTCCGCGGTGAAGGGCGACGGCCTGGAAGATCTGCGCCAGGCGATTCTGGCGCGCCTGCCCGTGGGGCCGGCCTACTTCCCCGAGGATTACGTCACCGACCAGCCCGAGCGGTACCTGGCCGCCGAGCTGATCCGCGAAAAAGTTCTGCACGCCACCCGCAAGGAAGTGCCGCACGCGGTGGCCGTGATGGTGGACAAGTGGGAGGAGACGCCCACCATCACCCGGATCTACGCCACCATCCGGGTGGAGCGCGATGGCCAGAAGGCCATTGTCATCGGAACCGGGGGCGCCATGCTCAAGAAGATCGGCACGCTGGCGCGTCAAGAGATGGAGCGGTTGTTGGGAGTGAGAATCTACCTCGACCTGCATGTGCGCGTGGAGCCGGGGTGGCGCGAAAAGCCCGCCTTCCTGAACGCGCTGGACTGGCGTACAATGACCGGAGAAGATGATTTCTAAAATTTGCGGTGCTCTAGTGGTTCTGCTCCTGCTGGCCGGCGTATGCCTGGCCGCGGAAAAACCCATTACCGACGACGCCCTCTACAACCAGGTCCGCATCAAGCTGGCCGACGACCCGGTGGTCAAGGGCGGCGGCCTCGAAGTGGAAGTGAAGCAGGGCGTGGTCACGCTGAGCGGCACGGTGGAGTTGGAGGTTCAGATAGAAAAGGCCACCAAGGTCGCGAAGAAGGTGAAGGGCGTCAAAGAAGTAATCAATCACCTCGAGATCAGGAACAAAAGCGCGGGCAAATGAGGCGCTCGGCCCGAACCTGTTTCGCCGCCGCCCTTTTCTCTCTCTTCGCTCTCGCGCAGGATTTCTCCGATATCACGTTCAGCAAGCTGGCGGAAGGCTACCGCTTCACGGAAGGCCCCGCCTGGTCCAAAGATGGCTACCTGATCTTCAGCGACACCCCCAGCGACCGCCTGCTGAAATGGGCTCCCGGCCATGCCACCGAAGTCTTTCGCGCGGACGCCCATGGCCCGAGCGGCAATGCCTTCGACGCCGACGGCCGTCTCTACACCTGTGAGACGCACCTGCGCCGCGTGACCCGCACCGATAAGAAGGGCAAAATCGAAGTGCTGGCCGATCAGTGGGAAGGCAAGCGGCTCAATGCGCCCAGCGATATCGTCGTGAGCAAATCGGGGCACGTCTATTTCACCGATCCCGCATTCGGAGAACAGTCGGACCACCGCGAGTTGGATTTCTACGGCGTCTATCACCTGCCGCCGCGGGGACCCATGAAGCTGGTGGCCAAGCCCGCCGGGCGTCCCCACGGCATTGCGCTCTCGCCCAACGGCCGCATTCTATACGTCTCCAGTGCGGACGAGCACAACATCCGCGCCTACGACGTGGACCACAATGGCGACGCCTCGGGCGAGCGCATGCTGGTTTCCCGAATCGACGGCGTGCCGGGCGGCATCCGTGTGGACGAGAAAGGCAACCTGTACGTGGCCGCCAAGGGAATCGCCGTCTACAGCGCGGAGGGGCGGCTGGTGCACGTCATGGAGATGAAGGAAGCGCCCTCGAATTGCGCGTTTGGGGAGGCGGATGACAAATCGCTGTTCATTACCGCGCGGGGGGTGGTGTACCGTGTACGGCTGGACGTGAAGGGGGCGATGGTGTACTGATGCCTTAAGCCGGGGGTGTTCGCTCCGTGTGCGGGCCTGAACTCGCGGTCTTCCGCTCCAAGAAGGCGCCCAGGATTGGGTCATGAACCAACCGGTCACGCCGGCGCCGCGCGGCTTCCTCTTCGCCGAGTTCGGCGATCTCGCGTAACAGACGCTCCTGGATTTCGATCTTCATTTGGACACAGTCGAACTTTTTGTCCTGCTTCAATTCTTCACCACCCCTCGCGGCGAGTAAATCTTCGGGCTCCGATAGCCGCGCAGGCTATTCACGCCTTCGTACCCTGCAATTTTCTCAAAATGGACGATGTGCTTGAAGTTCCAGCTCACGACGAGATCGGCGCCGAAGATGGTTGCCAACGCGATGTGCGCCGCGTCGTTGCGGGAAGCCGGTCCAACGACCCCGGCATCCAGATACGCCTGCTTGAGGTCGTTCGATTCCACCGAAGAGTCTATGATTTCCATCTGGGCCGGGGGCAGATCCGCCAGGATGCGACGCACCGAATCCGGAGCCAAGCTCAACTCGTCGAGCGTCACATCGGAAACCAAGAGGAGGAATCGGCCGGCGCGCACCTCCTCGAAGAATCCGACGCTCTCCGCCCGAAACTCGTCGTCAAAACATCCCCCGAACACGGAGGTGTCGGCATAGACTCGGAGCGTTCTCTTCACGCCTACCATTATCACTCCGATCTCACTCCGGCCAGGCAACTCGGGGCAATTCGGGGGCGTGCGCGAGGTGGCGACGGTCTCGCCGGCGCGCGGTTTGGTCCACTGTGTGCGGTTGGATGTGAAGGGGCCATGGTCTACTTCGGCGTCTAATCAGCCACTATGCTTGAGGTGCGTGCGCTCACGAAACGGTTCCCAGGCACAACGGCGCTAAACCGTGTCTCCTTCACTGCCATGCACGGGGAGGTGACAGGCTATCTGGGTCCAAATGGGTCAGGCAAATCTACCACGGTCAAAATCATCACAGGACTCTTGGACCTGACCGATGGCGAGATCTTGTATAGCGGGCGCCCCATCCAGGAGAATTTCATCGAATACAAGGCCAGGATCGGGTACGTGCCCGAAGAGCCGTTCTTGTACCCTCACCTCAGCGCGGCCGAATATGTGGAACTGAGCGGCGAACTGCACGACGTTCCCAAAAGTAAGCTGCGTGCCAAGATCGGCGCCCTACTCGAACTGTTTTCCCTGGGTGACGACCGCGATGCTCCCATCGCGTCGTACTCCAAGGGCATGCGGCAAAAGGTGTTGATCTCGGCCGCGCTCCTGCACGATCCGGAACTGGTGATCCTCGACGAACCCTTTTCCGGGTTGGACGTTCACGCTGTGCTGGTTTTCCGCAGCCTGTTGCGGCGCCTCGCGGCATCCGGCAAGACGATCCTTTTCAGTCTCGGGATCTTTGCGGGCGAGTAGCCGGATTTGGCTGCCCTTCGCTGTGAATCGTCAGTTGGCCAGCGTCCTTCGACTCAACCTTCGAGGTACACGCCACCTTTTTCGAGCGCCCTGCGCAGGACGCCGTAGGGCAGATCGCGCGTGCCGCAACCGCGGGCGGCGCAGAGGGCCGCGGCCGTACCGGCGCCCTGTCCCTGTCCCATGCTGCACACCGTGTTGCGGGTAGACATGTGGGCGTCGTGGTCGGATGTGATGAGCATGCCGGCGGCGAGGAGGTTCTCGACGCCAGAGACGCGCAGCGCCTTGTAGGGGACGCCGTAAGTTCCGCCGTTGCGGATCTGCAAGCGCGGCGCCGAGTCGTGAAAGCCATAGGCCATCACGTCGTCGTCGAAGTGGCGAGCTTCGAGCACGTCGGAACGTGTGAGGTCGTAGTCGCAGGCGATCACGCGTGCGCGCCGGATGTTGAGCGACGGGCTGGTCCGCGCGATGAATGCCTTCTCGCAACCGGGCAGGTACTTGCGGAACAGCTCAACGGTCTGCTGTTGCCGGCGGCGCAATTCCAGTTCGGCCTTGGCGACCGCGTCGCGATTGGTGGGACTCACGGGCAGCTTCACGTTGATCTTGATGAACATGAAGTAGTTGTCGCGGACCGTGGTGGTCAAAAAAGTCGCGCCCAGTTTTGCCGCACCCTGGCTGAATTCCGGCGGAAGGTGGGCGCCCATGCCGCCGAAGCGCACGATCTGTCCCTCCTTGCCGTCGCGCAACCCCTCGCAGTAATCGTTGAGAGCGTCGCGCGACTTCAGCCACTGGCACAACTTCTCGATATCCACGTTCCCCACGCCCATGCTGTTGACGACGGGGTAGTCGTTTGGTTCGGAGAACTTCGCTCCGGCGTGCGCGGAGAGGTCGCCATAGCCGGTGCAATCGACGAACGCCCTGGCCCACACAACCTCGCGGCTCGAGCGGCTTTCGGTGATCGCGCCCTCGATGCGCCCGCCCTTGCACACGGCTCCGCACAGCAGCGTATTGACCGCGACAAAGACGCCCGCTTCGTCGAGTAACTCGAAGGCGGCGAGTTTGTACATTTCCGTGTCGATCGCGGTGCAGACGGAATCGTAGCCGGTGTTACGCAGCATCTCGGGATAGCCGGAGCTGCCTCCGGCCAGCATCAGGCGGTCGACGATTTCCTTGGGGATGCCACGGACTATGTTCTTCTTGGCGACGCCCGGGAACGGCTTCCAGAGATTGTAGAAGCTGTGCAGCGTGGTGCCGCCTTCGACCACCGTGCCGCCGGGATAGCCCTTGGCTTCTATGAGGATGGTCTTCGCGCCCTGGCGGGCCGCGGCAATGGCGGCGACCACTCCGGCCGTTCCGCCGCCTGCCACCACCACGTCAAACCGGCGGGCCGGCAGTTTCCTGGCTGGTTCCTCGTACTGTTCCTGGGCGGCGCCGGCCTGTGCGGCGGTGCCGAGGCTCAATACGGTTTTGGAAAAATCGCGGCGATTCATGGTTCCTTCGATTCTAGCGCCGCCATGACTACTTCTGCGAAGCGGCGATGGCTTGGTCCAGGTCCCAAAGGATGTCTTCCACGTCCTCGATGCCCACCGAGATCCGCACCAAGTCCTTGGTGACACCGGCTTCGAGCTGCTGCTCGTCGCTCAATTGCTGGTGGGTGGTGGAGGCCGGGTGAATGATCAGGCTTTTGGCGTCGCCGAGATTGGCGAGGTGCGAGAAAAGCTGCACCGAATCGATGAGCTTGCGTCCGGCTTCGAGGCCGCCCGTGATGCCGAACGTCAGGAGGCTGCCCTGGCCCTTGGGCAGATACTTTTGCGACAGCTTGTAATAGGGGCTGGACTTCAGGCCGGGATACTTCACCCAGGAAACGGCGGGGTTCTTCTCCAGCCATTCGGCCACTGCGAGCGCGTTGCGGCTGTGCTGGTCCATGCGGAACTTCAGGGTCTCGATGCCTTGGATGAAGAGGAACGAGTTGAAGGGGCTGATGCACGGGCCGAAATCGCGCAGGCCCTCCACGCGCGCCTTAATGATGAAGGCGAGGTTGCCGAAGACCTCGCTGAACTTCATGCCGTGGTAGCCGGGGCTGGGCTCGGTGAGCGCTGGGAATTTATCGTTCCACGGGAACTTGCCGCTATCGATGATGATGCCGCCGATGGAGGTGCCATGGCCGCCCAGGAACTTGGTGGCGGAGTGGAGCACGATATCGGCGCCGTGCTCGATGGGCCGGCACAGATAGGGCGACGCCATGGTGTTGTCGATGACCAGCGGCACGCCGGCCTGGTGCGCGATGGCCGCCACCTTTTCGATATCGAGCACGTTCATGCGCGGGTTGGCGATGGTCTCGCCGTAGAGCGCGCGGGTCTTGGAGGTGATGGCCTGGCGGAAGTTCTCGGGATCGCCGGGATCGACGAACTTGACATCGATGCCCAGGCGGCGGAAGCTCACGTCGAATTGGGTGTAGGTGCCGCCGTAGAGCGTGCTGGAGGCCACCAACTCGTCGCCCTGCCCCATCAGGCTCGCTATGGCCAGAAACTGCGCCGCCTGGCCGCTGGACGTAGCGAGGCCGCCGATGCCGCCTTCGAGCGCCGCCACGCGCTGCTCGAAAACATCGGTGGTCGGGTTCATGATGCGGGTGTAGATATTCCCGAACTGCTCAAGCGCGAACAGAGCGGCGGCATGCGCGGAATCGTCGAAAACATACGACGTGGTCTGGTAGATGGGCACGGCGCGCGCATGGCTGGCCTTGTCGGGAGTGTGTCCGGCGTGCAAAGAGCGAGTGGAAAAGCCCATGGGGCGGACGGGAGTGGTGTTTTCAGGCATAATTCACCACCATAGCATTTCAGGCGCGGGCCTTGGCGGTCGCGAAAAAGAGTGTCAAAAAGGCCTTTTTTTCTCTTGACTACGGGATCGAACGGAGCCAATAATCGGGACTCATTGGGCCCGCGGCACGGGACGGAATGTCGCGCGTGCATTCCCCCGTGGCTCCGGTTTGGAAGGCCAATCCGGCGGTCGCCGCGCTGCCGGCGAGCGGTGGGGGAGGCGCAATGCCCGGTCGCGAGTACAGTGTTGCAGACGCCCTGCGGTGCCATGGAATCCCACGCAGAAAATTTCTGAAGTTTTGCGGGTCGATGGCGACGGTGCTGGGTCTGCCGTTGAGCGCGGCCGCGCAGGTGGCGGCAACCCTGGAAAAGAAGCGCCGGCCGGTGTTGGTGTGGCTGGAGCTGCAGGATTGCGCCGGCAACTCGGAGTCGATGTTGCGCGCCAGCCACCCGTCCATCACGGAGCTGGTGCTCTCGTTTTTCTCCTGGGAATATCACGAGACGATCATGGCGGCGGCCGGCAAGCAGGCCGAAAGCGTTCTGGATCGCGTGGTGCGCGAGGAGGCCGGGAAATACCTGGCGGTGGTGGAAGGTTCCATCCCCACGGCCGACCCCGCATATTGCACGATCGGCGGCCGCTCGGCTCTGGAGATTGCCAAGCGGGTTTGCGGCGGCGCCGCTGCCGTCATCGCCGTCGGCTCCTGTGCGTTCGATGGCGGGCCGCAACGGTCGGCGCCGAACCCCACCGGCGCGATCGGCGTAGAGGAAGCCATCCCGGGCCTGAATCTGGTGAACATGGGGGGCTGTCCGCACAACCCCGCCAACACCGCCGCGCTGCTGGTCTATTGGCTGACGTACGGCCGAATGCCCGCGCTGGACGCCCACAAGCGCCCGCTATTCGCCTACGGACACATCATCCACGACCAGTGCGAGAGGCGCGCCAATTACGATGCCGGCCGTTTCGTGGAACGCTGGGACGACGATGGCGCGAGGCGCGGGTACTGCCTTTACAAAATGGGATGCAAAGGGCCGCAAGCGAACTTCAACTGCCCGGTGGTCCGGTGGAACGACGGGACGAGTTGGCCCGTCCAATCCGGGCACGGCTGTGCCGCCTGCGCCTCCTACCGCTTCTGGGACACGGCGCTTCCGCTCTATCGGCGCCTGCCGGGGGTTCCAGGTTTCGGCGTGGATATCACGGCCGGGAAGATCGGCGGCTGGCTGACGGCCGGCGTGGCGGCCGGTGTGGGGTTGCACGGAATCGCCAGTGCGGCGCGCCGGCAGATGCATCCG
>Ga0224534_1001110_pt1 | contig 14762 bp, 12 predicted proteins | sample 714E12024metaG_FD_172012 | JGI IMG/M metagenome (GOLD analysis project Ga0224534, IMG submission 172012) | Peat soil microbial communities from Stordalen Mire, Sweden - 717 E1 20-24 | ecosystem: Environmental > Terrestrial > Soil > Wetlands > Peat | place: Sweden: Norrbotten County, Stordalen... | reverse complement strand
CTTGAAATTCTAACAGTATAAAAGACGCCGAACTCATCTGCCCACAGAAGATGATAGTGCGACCGAATAAGCATGATCGTTGCGGAAAGAAGGAGAAACGCAATCGCAGAGAGTGGCATCCCTGCTATACGAAAACGGCGATGGTTCTTGTCTGCCGCTGAATCATTAGGAATTATCGATATGCTCATATGTCTTATCTGGAATCTCCTTTTCATCCACCAATTGTCTCGAATTCTACCGCACATGAGGGTATTGCAAGAGCCACGCAGCATTTGAGGTCGAAAACAGAGCGCTCCTGTGCCACACTGGACTTGACCTCGGTATCGGGGTCCTTCCTTTCGGTCCCCTGCTACACTCGGTTTAGCCGCATGCGCATCCCCTTCCCAGAACGCGTCCCCGTCAACCGCGTCGCCATCTTTGCGGGAGCGCTCTTCGCGGTCCAGTGGTTTCAGGGCACGGCCCTCTACTTCAGCGCCGGCTGCGTCGCCTTCATTCTCATCGCCGCCTTTGCCTTCAACGCCGCCGGTGGACTCACCCGCAGCTCCGGAGCATACGTCTTCTTCTATTCCACTCTGGTCGTCATCGTCGGCCTCTGCTATAAGGCCTACCTCGGAGAGCCGGCTGACTCCAATCTCCGCGACCCGCAAACAGACATCCTGGCCTACGTCGGCAGCATCGCTGCCATGCTCGCCGCTGTTCTCCTCAGCCGTCGCCTCTCGCGCAAGACCGGCCTCATGCAGAACATGCTGAAGGAGTCCGGAATGTATCGCGCCGCCGTCGGATGTATCGTCTTCGGCTTCTTCGGCATCTCCATCATTGCCTTGCTGGGCGAAGAAGGGGCCAAGATCAACTCCGCCTTCAACCAGCTCAATCAGTTGCTCCCGCTGAGCATCATCATCGGTGTCATGTACGAGATACGCCACAGCCACGGAACACGCAGCATCAACCTGCCCATCACTCTCGTCTCCGTCTTCTATTTCATCAGTTGGGGGTTGCTCGCCTTCTCCAAGTCGGGTTTGCTGCTGCCTCTCGTCTGCTGGGCCCTCCCCGTATGCGCGCTGCGGTATAGGCTCACTGCGCTTCAGGGGTGTTCCTGCATATTTGCCGTCTTCATCATCTTTCATTACCTGGTCCCTTATGCGGACTACGGACGCAATTTCAGGAATGGCGCCCTGACATTCACTCAGCGAATTGATCTCACAGTCAGCCTCCTCGAACACCCCGAAGATACCCGGCAAAAGTACCTGGATGCCACGGCTAGTAATGGCGGCGGATACTACAACACGCCCCAGGGATTCTGGGACCGCCTGCAGTTCATCTCCGTCGACGACGGCCTGATCAATCTCACCGATCAGGGCCACGTTTTTGGCCTGTGGCCCATCAAAGCCACCTTTCTGAACGCGATTCCCCATGTCATCTGGCCCGACAAGCCGGACATTCGACTCGGCAATAACTACATGCACGAGATCAATGGCGAGCCGCTGGACGTGGGGGACACTACCACCGGCATCTCCTTCAGCCCCACCGGGGAGGGCTATCACTGGGCAAAATGGGTTGGCATCTTCGTCGTTGCCCCTCTCCTCTGGCTCCTGCTGTTCGTGGTCCTCGACTCGCTCATCGGGGACATCCGAACCAGTCCCTGGGGCCTCCTGGTCCTGGCGCTGTTGAGCCACGTCGCGCCAGAAGGCATGCTCTCCGGCGTAATTGCTTTCCTCACCTTCGGAGTGGAAACCATCGTCTTTTGCGCCTTGTTTGCCACCTTTGTCGCACCGTTCTTCGCCATCACAGTCCTCGGCCCGGATCGGCGAGTGAGCGCTCCTCAGCCCTCATTCCGACACTTGCCATATCCCACCAGGGAGGAACCGTGACAGTACCTCGCAGGTCTCCGGCAAATCGGCTGCTCAAAGCAGGCTTTCTGCTCTCGATCGCCCTCTATGTCGCCGTGATCCTCGCCAAGCCGGGCGTCTTCTTTGCCGACGACAGCTACTTCTACTTCCAGGTTGCGTGGAACTTCGCCCACGGCATGGGCAGTACCTTCAATGGCGTGATGGACACGAACGGATACCATCCGCTATGGATGCTGATCTGCGCCCTCGTCTGCAAGCTGCTCCACACCAAGACCGCGGCCATTCACGGCATCGCAGCGGCGCTCTGCCTCTGCGATCTGCTGATGCTGTTGCTGGTCCAGCGTATCCTGGCCAGGGTGGCGGATAATGTCTGGTGGATCGCCTTCGCTCTGCTGGTGCCCTTCAGTTTTCTCTCCCAGCTCGGCACGGAAGGCGCTCTCAGCGGATGCCTGTTGGCTGCAACCGTCCTGGCGCTCTATTGCTTTGTCTGCGCGCCCACATCTGGCCGCGCTTTTCTCTTCAACCTTGTCGCCGCCCTCGCCGTCCTGGCCCGCCTGGACAACATCTTTATCATCGGCTTCCTCTGGCTGGCGGTTTGCCTGGCTGCACCGGTCGCGGTGCGCGCATCGGTATTTCGGCTCCAGATCTTTTGCATCCCCGTTTATCTGGTTCTGTGGGGCGGCTATCTCGCCTCAAACCTCTATTTCTTCGGCATCCTCCAGCCCATCAGCGGCATGGTCAAGAGCCATTCCGCTCTGCATCTCCGCCTGGGAAGCAATCTTCCCCATACTGCCTGGCACATGCTTGCCATCATCCTGCCGTGCATGGTCCTGCTCGGATGGAAGAGACGCGATCTCTTCTTTCGCGCCGTCGAGTTTCCCTTCGCTCTGGGCGTGCTTTGCCATGCCTGCTACATCGTCTTCCGAATGTCGGACGAGACCCGCTGGAGCTGGTACTACACAAGTTGGGTACTGCTGGCGTCGCTGCTTCTAGCTCGCGTCACTTCGCTTCTTCTTCCGCATCTTGCCAGACTCCTGAAACTCCCCCGCTCCGCCCTGGCCATGTGCCTGGCTTGGGCCTGCCTGCTGGTTCTCCTTGTCGGCTGGGTGAAAATATCCTTTCTCCACATCTATCGCGATCCTGACTCCGGACAACCACTCTTTCTGGAGCAGGTCGCGCAGTCCAAGGGACTTCATACGGCCTTCTCCTTCGACAAGCCCGGCCAGATTGCCTACTACACCAGCATCCGTGTCATCCCACTCGACGACCTGATGGGCAACATGGACTTTCAGCGACAACTGATTGACCGGGGAATCAACCGATACGCCGCCGACCATGGAGTCGATACTTTTATCGGCCCGCCGGTCCCCCTGAACCGCGACGGATATAAGTATTTCTGCCAGGTGATCTACCTGGACTCCATACTCTTTCACTGCATCCAGACCGGGCCGCAAACCTGGATGCCGGTAAGCGTCGATGTCTACACGCGCGTCCCCCATGCCTATGTCGGCACCTTGCAACTCGACCGGAAACAGTTGCTCTGGACCCAGCAGGGCCAGGTCAGTTTCTGGCGAATCGGCTCCGCAACTGCGAACGCAGCAGAGTAACCCCTTGAACCTGGCCGTAGCCTTGCATCCCTATACTGTCGGAAGCAGGTTCGGACTATGTTACACATGACCCCGTTGCGTCCAGAACTACAAGACTGGCGATCTATAATGAAGAGGGTTGGATTCTTCATCCGCTAGAACGGCGCTTCCTTTGCGTAGATAGATTCGGTAAGCGGGGGAGCCGAAATCGCCACCGAAATGTCGCTCGATTACCGGTACATACATGGTGCGCAGATATGACGCAAAGAGTGGCCAGGTATTTACCTTGTCGAAGCTGGCGATCCTACTTTGATACCATTCATTTCCTAGGACGATCACGTTGGCTGGATGGGTCTGCTGGTGTGCCATAAACCAGTTCCTGTAGTACTCCGCTGCCGGACTGCTCTCAGGAGCAAACAAAAGCACGTCGCCGGTCACCCCTGTGTTTTGCACAAGTCTCATGCGGTAGAGAGCGTTGATGCAGCCATTGATCACATCCAGGCACTGCACCTGTTGCTGTAGCTCATCGCCACCCAGTTGAGCCAGGTCCCGGTCAAGACTGAAAGTGAGCTGCCCACCAAGTTGTTCTTGGAGCGCACCACGATGCATCAGCGCAACATAGTAGGGCACAACCACCAGAAAGAGAGCGGCGGTTCCTGCCACTCCCACTACGCGCAGGCGGGTCTCACTTCGGTTCATTGCCTCGCTTAGCTCCCATCCAATCCAAAGAGCGAGAAACAACACGAACATATACCGTTGGTAGATTGTTCCTTTACCCTGTGCGAAGTATGAGAAGGCTCCGGCCGCCATAGCGAGAAAGAGTGCCCAGCGCTCCCATTCAACCTTGCCTCGCCGTAAGATCGCCGCCACAAGACCAAGTGCGACCAGAGGCATTAGCGCTATGGGCATCAGATGCCGCAACAGGTACCTGATGCCAGCGTATCTGGTGCGGCTATAGGTTGGCCACACGGTCCGGACTATGAAAAGAAACCCGTGAACGGCATGGTGCTGCCAAAGAAATCCTGCCATCAACAATGCAATCGCCAGGTTTCCCGTTAATCCCCACAATATGTACCGGCCGGCATACTCTTTACGACGCAGCATCAGGACTGAAGCCATGGCCAATAGTGCGATATCCAGAAGCAGAGATCCAGGTTTCAGCGACACTGCGAGACCGGTAAGCAAACCGAATGGCAGCATGAGGATTGGCGCAAGATGCCGCATAGCGAGAAAAAACATCGCGGTGGCAGCGACCAGCAGCACGAGCATGACCTCCTCTCGCTGAACTGCAGAGTCGGGCCCCTCAGATCCATGCATTGCAATAAAAAATGTCGCCGCAAAGATACCGGCGAACCAACGGCGTGAACCTCCGATAATCATCCCACCCAATGTTAGGATCGCCAGTAGAAAGAACTCGTAGATACGCCATGAAAGATCGCTCCACCCGAATATTGCAATGGCCCACCCTTCTAGCACATAGCAACCGGGCATGTTAATGTCGGGGATCTCGGTGTATGGGTGCATCCCGCGCGTAATCAGAAAGTAAATGTAGCGCATGACGGGAGCATCCCAAATCAGCGTCCAACGCAGCGAGTCCGCCACATAATAGGCAAACAGCCCAAGGAAAATAATGCTGGTTGCCCAGCGAATTCGCAGGAGCGAGCGGTCCGATAACATGTAAGACAAATTGCCTCCCGCATCAGTGTCGATATGCTGCTATAGTATCCGGTCCCTTGCTGGACCAAACTACCACATCCGGGCTGCGCATAAACGGGAACGGCCGCATATGGCTGTCGTCCAGCATCCCTCCGCCCGACGCCATGTTCAGCAGCATCACCAACAGGCACGCCCGGCGCAGCCACAAGGGGAGCCGCGCCGGCTCGCCCACCACCAGTTTCGAGACCATCAGCAGCAGCAGAAACGCGTTCAGGCATAGCAACTCGTTCCAGCGGTTCTTGTCCCATCCCAGCAGGTGCAGGCTCAGCGGGGCCAGGGTCGCCAGCAAGACCCCTGCATAGAGCCAGCGGTACCGTCCCGGCATCCATCGCCGCAGCAAAAGCAGCGTCGCCCAGGAGAGAACCACTGTCGTCGGGCCGAAGAGCAGCAGGCTCTCCACCTGCGCCGGCAGATAGGTTGGCCGCCGCCATACCGTCTGCATGATCTCCATGTTCTCTCGCGCGGTGCGGGGCAGCACCTTCAACATCTCTGCGTTCACCGGACGGTTGGCCGTGCGCGCAATCGACTGGCTCAACTGCTCGGTCTGCGCCGCGGAGATCGAGCCATGCCGCGCCAGAAACATCGTCAAACCAAGCCCCAGCGCCAGCAGCAGCGCCGCGCCTACCCACGCCAGCCGCCGCTCGCCTGCGCTTTTGGCCGTGACCCCTCCGAACAGGACGCTGACCACCAGCAGGGGAAGAAACGCGAAGAAGAACTGCTCGTGGATCAAAATGCCCAACACTGTCGCAACCGCCGCCGCCGCCAGCCGCCAGCCCGTCGAGCGCACAAACAGCGGCAGAACGCACAGCAGCGCCAGGGAAATATCGAAGTAGCCGTTCAGGTTCGCCAGGTAGCTCACGCTGTAGCTGGAGGCATACACCGCCAGCAGTTCACCCGGAGGCGTTCGTTCCGCCAGCTTCGAACTACGCGCCAGCAGCGCAATCAGCGCGAACAGCAACAGCAGCAGGACGGTCGAGAACACCGCGAAGTGTCCATACAGATTCAGCCCCAGAGGATGCCCCAGCGCGGCCCCGAAGAGCCCGCGGCGCATAAACCCGGCGCTGTAGTCCAGTTGCGCCTGGGTGTACGACCACGCGTTCGGCTCGCGGATCCCTTTGCAGAACGCAATGGCCCCGAGCCCCGCCGCGCTCCACAGCCAGAACCGCCGCTCGCCCGGCGCCTGCGCGCCCCGCGCCGCGCTCGACCCGTACTCCGCCACTCCGTCCTTGCTATGCGGGCCATCTGAGAGGTCGCGGTTCATCGTGTCCTTTTCCTGCTCGATCTATAGTATCAACGGACAGACCGCGCAAAATTTGAAGGGCGCAGTTAGCCCGCAAGTTCCATGAACCTTGCGGAGTGTCGCGCGGCGCGCTTCAAGCGACGATACTGGTAGGAGAGCGCTCACCATGTCCCAGCCACGGCACACCAGCATTGCGGCGCAGAACCACAACAGCCACGGGAATCCATCCGCCCCCGCCGCGCCCAGCCTCTTTCCCGGCCGCCAGTGGCAACAGGTGCTGGCGCGCGACACCGCCGCCGACGGCCAGTTCTTCTATGCCGTCAAATCCACCATGATCTACTGCCGCCCAAGCTGCCCCAGCCGCCGCCCCGCGCGCCAGAACGTCCGCTTCTTCCCCACCGCCTCCGCCGCAGAACAGTCCGGCTTCCACGCCTGCAAGCGTTGCCGTCCGGAGCTCGCCACGCCGCGCCCCGATCCCCAGGCCGGCCTCATCGCCCGCGCCGCGGACTACCTCGCCCGCCACGCCACCGAACGCACCCGCCTCGCCGACCTCGCCCGCGTCACCGGCGTTGGCCGTCTCACTCTGCTGCGCGCCTTCCGCCGCGTCCTCGGCGTCAGCCCCGGCGAGTTCGCCCGAGCACAGCGCGTCGCCCACTTCAAGGACGCCCTGCGCCCAGCAAAGCCTCCTGTCGCTTCCATCATTACGCCTTCCGCGAATCCCGCCGCCACATCCGCCAACAAACCCAAGCCCGCCGCCAAGCGCATCACCGACGCCATCTACGAATCCGGATTCGGCTCCTCCAGCCGTCTCTACGAGTCCAGCGCCAACTCCCTCGGCATGACTCCCCGCACGCTGCGCGCAGGCGGAGCCGGCCTCCTGATCCGCTACGCCACCGCCCGCAGCCCGCTGGGCCGGATGCTGGCCGCCTCCACCGACGCAGGAATCTGCGCCATCGCATTCGGCCGCGACGACGCCGAACTCCTCGCCGATCTCCGCCAGCGTTTCAACCGCGCCCAACTCATCCCCGCCAAGGGCAACACCGGATGGCTCGCCGAAGCCCTCGCCTTCGTCCTCAGCCAGACCACGGAACACCCGCTGGCCGCCACCTTCCCGCTCGACGTGCGCGCCACCGCCTTCCAGCAGCGCGTCTGGCGCGCCCTGCAGCAGGTCCCGCGCGGCCAGACGCGCAGCTACTCCGCGTTCGCCCGCCAGCTCGGCAAGCCCACCGCCGCCCGCGCCGTCGCCGCCGCCTGCGCCGCCAACCCCGTCGCCCTCGCCATCCCCTGCCACCGCGCCATCGCAGCCGACGGCAGCCTCACCGGCTACCGCTGGGGCCTCGAACGCAAACAGAAGCTCCTCGCCGCCGAAGCCCGCCTATAACCATTCGCACCTTGAACCTCGAACCTTGAACCTCGACCCTGTACATTAATCCCATGGAAGTTCTCACGGAGCCGGCCGACTCCGCGCCAATCGATGAGCGCGCGCTCTACCGGCGCATCACCCGCCGCCTCATCCCGTACATGTTCCTGCTCTACATCGCGGCCTACGTGGACCGCGTCAACGTTGGCTTTGCGGCTGCGGACATCGAGCGCCAACTGCACTTCAGCAACACCGTCTACGGCGCCGGCGCGGGAATCTTCTTCCTCGGCTACGCGCTCTGCGACCTGCCCAGCACCCTCCTCCTGCGCCGCGTCGGCACCCGCCTCTGGATCGCACGCATCATGATCTCCTGGGGCTTCATCTCCGCCTCCATGGTGTTTATCGCAACGCCGCACTCCTTCTACCTGCTGCGCCTTTTGCTGGGCGTGGCCGAGGCCGGATTTGTGCCCGGCATGTTGCTCTACCTCACCTTCTGGTTCCCCTCGCACGAGCGGGCGCGCGCCGTCGCCATGTTCATGACCGCGACCTCACTGGCTGGCGTGGTCGGCTCGCCCTTGGCCAGCGCCCTGCTCAAGCTCGACGGCTTCCACGGCCTCAGCGGATGGCAGTGGCTCTTCCTGCTGGAAGGCGTGCCCACCGTCCTGCTCGGCGTCTCCGTGCTCTTCGTCCTGAAAGACTCGCCCGACAAGGTCTCCTGGATGACGCCCACCGAGAAGCTCTGGCTCAAGCGCGAGCTTGCGCAGGACCAGGCCCGCTACGGCGCAACCGTGCATCACAATCTGCTGGACGCCTTCCGCCTGCCCGCCGTATGGCTGCTCGCCGCCGTCTACATCGTCATTCAGATCGGCGTCTACATCGTCAATCTCTGGATGCCGCTCATCCTGAGCAGCCTCTCGCGCGCCGGTGCCGCGACCGCCAGTGCAAGCCTCATCGCGCGCTACGCCACCTTGCCCTATCTGCTGGCGGCAATCTTCACCGTCGTCATCGGCCGCACCTCCGACCGCACGAATGAGCGCCGCTGGCATATCGCCGGATGCATGATGCTGGCCGCCGCGGGCTTCGCCTGGGCCGCGCGGGCAGACAACATTCCCGTCGCGCTGGTCGCCATGTCGCTGGTCGCCATCGGCCTGTGGAGCACAATGGGCCCCTTCTGGGCGCTCACCACCCGCATGGTCGGTGGCGCGGCCGCAGCCGGCGCGGTCGCCACCATCACCACCATCGGCGGCTTCGGCGGCTTCCTCGGCCCCTACTTCACCGGCCTCATGCGCGACGCAACCCACAGCTTCGCCGGCGGACTCTATGCCATCGGCGCGCTCGCCCTCTGCGCCGCGCTGCTCACGCTCGCCGCCCCATCCAAACCCCAAGCCGACCGCTCTTAGCTGATAGCTGATAGCTCTTAGCTCACAGCTCAAAGCTCATAGCTTATAGCTCAAGAATCAAAAGAAATATCAATCGCCGGCACATCACTCCAAGGCCACATGCCCCGCCCACGCATCCACCGTCACGAACCGCGTCGCCGCGCCATTCTCCGACGCAGCCAGCCTCGAAGTTAGCAACCGGTCCACCGCCCTCACCGTGTCCATCCGCGCCGCGCCCATCGCGCAATGTCCGCCATCGTGCAGCAGCAGGTTCGACCCACGCCCCCGCCGCCGGTTGCGCGCAATCCCCTCGTCCAGATTGGCAAGAATCCCATCTATTCCAATGGGATTCCAGTCGTAGCCCGTCACATTCCACATCACCGGCGTCAGTCCCAGCTCGCGCGCCGCGCGCAGCACGTACGGTCGCCGCGCTCCAAAAGGAGGCCGGAAGAACTTCACCGCCGCGCCGGTAATCTCCTCCAGCGCGGCGTTGCACTCGGCCAGCTCCTGCCTCACCCGCGCCGCCGGTTCGGTCGAAAGCCGCGGATGGCTCATCGTGTGGTTGCCCAGAACGTGCCCCGCCGCCGCCACCTGCCGCACAATTTCCGGCTTCGCGCGCGCAAAATCTCCCATCGCAAAAAATGTCGCGCGAACGCCATGCCGCGCCAGTACCTCCAGCAACTGCGGCGTGGCCGCATCGTTCGGCCCATCGTCGAACGTCAGCGCAACCTCGTCCGCATTCTCGCCCGCGATCAGCGTCCGCCTGAAGATCTGCGACGTCGGCCACAGCGAGGCATACGCCAACCCGCCCGCCGCAAGCCCCAGCACCGCCGCACCCGCCGCTCCGTACGCTGCAACCTCCGCAATCCCTCCCGTCATCACACCTTCTTCCCCACCGCCGCGCTGGATTTAGCCGCCGCACTGGACTTCAGCAGCACTGCGCCAAATTTCAGCAGCGCATAGACCTCCTCCGCATGTCCCGCCGGAGTCACCTTGGGAAACACATGCAGCAGCCTCTGTCCCTTTCCCGTGCCCGGCGCGATCACATACGTCGTCCGCTCGACCCCCGTCACCGGCTTGCCGTACATTGTCTTCTTCTTCAGCAGGTCGAATCGCTTGATGAGCACCATCTCCGGATCAGCCAGCAGATCATACGGCAGCCCGTACTTATCTTTGAATTTTTTCTGCTTCGCCACCGTGTCGCGCGAGATGCCCAGCACCACAATCCCCGCCTTCTTGAACTTGGCAAAGATGTCGCGGAAGCCGCACGACTCCAGCGTGCATCCCGGCGTATCGGCCCGCGGATAGAAGAACAGCACCACCGGCTTCGCCGCATAGTCGCTGAGCGAGACGCTCACCCCATCCTGGTTCTGCAATGTAAAGTCCGCAACCACATCGCCAGCCTGCATCTGCATCCTCCTTGCGGATTATGTTCTGGATTCACTCTTGATCAAGATGCATTCCCAGGAGATCGTCGCGTTGAGAGACTGAGTCGCCGTCCCGCAATCTGCAAACGGTTCTGGCTAAGAAATAGCAGTTCCCAGCCGCAAGAAATATCAGGCAGAAGCGAAGGAAGTTATCTACAAGGCTATTATCGTGTCGAGGAAAACACACTCCCGCGAGAAAACCGAGCATCACAGCTAAGAACGCATACACGTAGGGATAATTGATGAAATTGGTAGTGATGCTGTCAACATTCTTTGTCCAAAGTCGCTTCATGCCATCCGCCTTTCTTCTCGACACTTAAAAGTCTGCAAGCAGAATACGCTTCGTTTCGTGCAAATTGCTTTTCAGATGCAATTGCAGTGAAATCAATTCGCGGCAAGCCCCGCCAGCGTCTTCTCCAGCGAGACCGAATCCTCCACATTGAGCGCCGCCGCCGCGTCCTTGCCCTGGATCTGCTTCAACAGCCCGCAGAGCACGCGCCCCGGCCCGACCTCAATGAACTGCCTGGCTCCTTGCGCCGCCAACAACTCCATGCACTCCACCCAGCGCACCGCTCCCGTCACCTGCGCCACCAGCGCCTCGCGCGCGGCGTTGCCGGTCGTAATCAACCTCGCGCTGACATTTGCCGCCACGGGAAATGCCGGATCGCGAAACTCCAGCGCCGCCAGGTCCCGCGCCAACGACTCCTGCGCCGGCTGCATCAACGAGCAATGGAATGGCGCGCTCACCGGCAGCATCACGGCGCGCTTTGCCCCGGCCTGCTTGCACAACTCCGCCGCGCGCTCAACCGCCGCCTTCGCCCCGGAGATCACCGTCTGCCCCGGCGAGTTCAGGTTCGCCGCCGACACCACCGCGCTTCCCGGCACAAAGTTCAATGCCGCCGGATCGCCCGGCAGCGGAGTCAGCTTGTCCTCCACCTGCTCGCAGATCACCCGGATCAGCCCCGGCTCCAGCCCCAGGATCGCGGCCATCGCTCCCTCGCCCGCCGGGACCGCCTGCTGCATGTAGCGCCCGCGCAGCCGCACCGCGCGCACCGCGTCCGCAAAGCTCAGCGTTCCCGCCGCCACGTGCGCCGAGTACTCGCCCAGCGAGTGACCCGCCGCACACTTCGCCGCGATTCCCCGCTCATTCAGTGCCTTCGTCAGCACCCGCTCCGCCGCCGTCGAGACCGTCAGAATCGCCGGCTGCGTGTGCTCGGTCAGCCGCAGCGTCTCCTCCGGCCCCTCGAAGATCAGCTTCGACAGAGCGAACCCCAGAGCCTCGTCGGCCTCCTCGAAGACCGCGCGCGCGGAGGCAAAGTTGTGGTAGAGATCGCGCCCCATGCCCACCGACTGCGAGCCCTGGCCGGGAAAGAGAAGCGCAATTGCGTTGTGTTGGACCATCCGAACCATCTTAACGCATTCGCGACGCTCAGCCCTTGAGGGCCGCCAGCGCCGCGGCTTCGACTCCGCCGCGCACGCTCCGGCGATGCCCGGTGATACACTCATACTTGCATCTCCAAGGACTCGAAAATATCCCCATGCTCATCTTTTTGGTTGTGGTTCACGTCATCATCTGCCTGTTTCTGATCGGCGTTGTGCTGTTGCAGCAGGGCAAATCCGCCGATCTCGCCGGCGCCTTCGGCGGCCAGGGATCGCAGACGGCCTTTGGTCCGCGCGGCGCGGCCAACCTGCTCACCAAGCTCACCACATGGGGCGCGGTGCTCTTCATGGTGGTCTCCATCTCGCTCACCGTGATGCTGGGCCGCTCGCACGTCGACCGCTCTGTCCTCTCCGGGACGCCAACCCAGCACTCCGCGCCAAAGAAGTAGCTTCGGCCTCCACCGCTTCCCTGCTCTGCGCGGCCTCCTCAGGTTCCCCATGATCCACGAGATTCTCCCCGTCGGCGCGTTGCAGTGCAACTGCTCCATCCTGGGCGACGAGGCCTCCGGCGAGGCCATCGTCGTTGATCCTGGCGACGAGGTTCCCCGCATCCTCGCCGTTCTCCAGCGGCACAAGCTCACCGTCAAGCAGATCCTCATCACCCACGCGCACATCGACCATATCGCCGGGGCCGCGCGCCTCCAGGCGCTCACCGGCGCACCCATCCTCTACAACCAGAACGACCTGCCGCTGGTCAAAATGATGGCCGTCCAGGCCGGCTGGCTGGGAGTCGAGACCCCTGAGGTCCGCCCGCCCGACGACACGCTCGACGACGGCAAGCTCATCGCCATCGGAGCCGTCGGCAACGGACCGCCAGCCCTTTCCGGCAGCATCCTCTACACCCCCGGCCACACCCAGGGCAGCGTCTGCCTCTATCTCCCGGCGCAGAACCTGCTGCTGGCCGGCGACACGCTCTTCGCCGGCTCCGTCGGCCGCACAGACCTTCCCGGCGGCGACGGCCCCACGCTCCTCCGCTCCATCCACAACAAGCTGCTCCCGCTGCCCGACGCTACCGTCGTCCTCCCCGGCCATGGGCCGAAGACCACCATTGGCGACGAGCGGCGTACGAATCCGTTCCTGACATAATCTAATTTATAAACAATTACTTGTATATATTACTGAAATTTACGGATGAAGTATTTTCTCATCGCATTGATTATTTATATTCATGCGAAACTTGAGCCTTTCCACATGTGGAAAACTCAGCCTATGGCTCGCTGAATGCCTATCGCAAACTCCTCGGCCAGCCCAATCAAACTGACCACGACGCGGCCAGCCTCGCCCATCCCATAGAACCATCCGGGGTGGACCAGCACTCCCCGCTCCCGCGCCAGCCGCTCCGCGCAATCGACTTCCCCGACGCAACCCGGCAGCCCCAGCACCGCGCTCCATCCCGCTTCCACCTCCAGCACATGCAGCCGCCCCGGCGACTCCCCCGCAACCCGCTGCAGCGTGGCCAGGTTCTCTCGCGCCCGCTCCCGAATCTGCCCCTGAATCCCCGCGCAACCCGCCAGCCACGACGGCATCGCCAACTGCACCGGCGCATTCATCGAGAGAAACGTGTCAGCCACAATCTCCAACCGCGCCAGCGCCTCGGCCCGCTCGCGCTCCGGCCCCAGCGCAGCGATCCATGCGGCCTTCATCTGCGGCAGCCCGGCGATCTTGCTCAGTCCGCTCAGCACAAACGTCAACGCCGGATGCGCTCCGCATGCAAAGCTGCGCGGCGGCGGCGTCAACTCGCGCAGCGGGTAGTCGAGGAAAACCTCATCGACGATCAGCGCCAGCCCGTGGCGCACGCAGAGAGCCTCCAGCCGTTCCCGCTCGCCCGAGCCAGTCCAGTGGCCGGTGGGGTTGTTGGGATGCACCACCAGAATCGCCCGCGTGCGCGGCGTAATCGCCCGCTCCAGCTCACTGAAGTCGATCCACCAGCCGTGGTCGTAAAACAGCGGGTAAGGGCGCAGGCGCACGTCGTCCAGGTCGGCCAGAAAGTCGAAGAGCGGGTAGCTGGGCTCGGCCACCAGCACCTCGTCGCCCGCATCGCACAGCAGCCGAAACAGAAAGCTGTAGCTCTCGCTGGTGCTGGTGGTCAGAATTAAATCGTCAACGGAAACACTCGCTTCATGCCCCGCGTAGTACTCCGCCACAGCCTCCCGCGCCACCCTCATCCCCCGCGGATCAGGATCGTAGACCAGAGCGCGCGGGTCCCACAGCGGACTGAGCAGCGCCTCCGCATCGTAGTCGAATCCGCAGCGAGTGGGATTCGACACTGTCAGGTCGTATACTCGCCGCCCCGACGCGCGCGCCTCCCGCACCGCGGCGGCGTAGCTGCTCTCGGAGGAGTCCCACGAGGTTCGCGTAGAGAATCGGCTCACCGCATTATGGTAGAGCATCGCCGCCGTGCGCGGCCTTCACATTACATCCACGCGGATTCCCGGCTCGCGGCCTGCGCAGAAAACAAAGCCGCGCTACTCCGCGTGGCCCAGCCCGTTCTCCTTGTAGGCCTTTTGCAGCACGAAGAACGCCGCCTTCTTCTTCCCCTGGTCAGAGACCAGCCCCTTGCGGTTGAAGCCGTCCTGAATCCCCGGAAGCTCGCGCACCGGCGAACGGAAGTCCATCAGTATCCACGGAGTCTCCCCGCGCAACTGTGGAATCTTGTTCAGCATCCCGATCTGGTGGCGATAGAGACTGGCCTGATACTCCTCGGTCCAGCGCTGGTCGGCAGCCCCGTGCAGGCCGGCCTTGGCGCCGCCGCCAAATTCGCTGGTGA
>Ga0224534_1001105_pt1 | contig 14795 bp, 11 predicted proteins | sample 714E12024metaG_FD_172012 | JGI IMG/M metagenome (GOLD analysis project Ga0224534, IMG submission 172012) | Peat soil microbial communities from Stordalen Mire, Sweden - 717 E1 20-24 | ecosystem: Environmental > Terrestrial > Soil > Wetlands > Peat | place: Sweden: Norrbotten County, Stordalen... | reverse complement strand
GCTCGAAGTGATTGTGGACCTGGAGCATGCGCTGGATGCCGCATGCGGCCGGCGCGAGAACGGCGAGGCATGCGAAGCAGATTTCGCCAAGCGCAGCCTGGAGTACTTCCACCAGATGGTGGCGCAGTGCGTGGAGCAGAAGGTGAGCCGGACCATTGCGTGCGACACGACGGGCGGGGCCAGCCCGGAAGAGGTCGCGCAGTTGTTCGCGGGACTCACGCGCGCGCACCCCGAGGCCAGCTTCGGATTTCATGGGCACACGGACCGCGGACTTGGAGTTGCCAACACGCGCGCCGCGGTTCTGGCCGGGGCCGTGCAGGTGCAGGGCACGATTCTGGGGACGGGCGAGCGCTGCGGGAATGTCAATCTGACGACGGTGATCGGCGCCATGCAGCTACGCGGCGAAGCGGAGTTTGTGGCCCCCGAATCGCTCGCCGGGCTGACCGGGCTGGCGCAGGCGGCCTACACGGCCTTCTCGCTGGAGGCGCCGCACGGCGTTCCCATCGTTGGGCCGGGGGCATTCGGGACATGGGCCGGAATGCATGGAAGCAGCGAGGGCAAAGATCCTGGCGCATATCTGTGGTGCGATCCCGCGAAGGTCGGCGCGAGCCCGCGCATTGGGGTCAACGCGCAATCGGGACGGGCCAACATCATTCTGCTGTCGAAGTCGCTGGGCGTTCCGCTGAATGCAACCCAGGCGCAGATTTTACTGGACACCAACCAGGGGATGATCGAAGGCGGCGGCTATACGGCCAGCGAGATCTCCTTCACATTGGCCTGTATGAAGGTGCTGAACACACTGCGCGACAGCTTCAGCGTGAAGGGCTGGCGCGTGCTGGACGAGAGCGACGAGACGGGCAACCGGTATGTGCAGGCCTCCATGTCGCTGACGATCGGCGAGGGCCAGGGCACCACGACGCGCGCGGAGGGCTCCGGCCCGGTGGATGCGCTGACCAAGGCGATGCGTCAGGAGCTGGAAAAGTGGTACCCGGCCGTGGCGCAACTTCGGCTGGACACATTCAGCGTGACGGCGATCGACGTGGTGGCGCACGACACGGCGGCGCATGTGCGCGTGACGGTGAGCTTCCACGCCGAGGGGCACCCATCGTGGACGACGGCAGGCGTCAGCAGCGACCTGAACCAGGCCGCGCTGATGGCGATTGTGGACGGGTTCCACTATTGGCTGCTGAAAAACCCGGCATAGAATCTGCGCAAGTCTTCAGCATTCCCTCAGGGGCTAAAGCCCCATTGCTGAGGAGACTCTTACGGCACGGCTGAAGCCGTGCCCTTAAGCAAAACGGGACCCACCGAAGGCATGTGTTTGTATGCACATCCCACCCATGCCGCAAAAGCGCGGCATGAATGGGGCACCCGGCGAGACCTGGGGCACCCGATGATGAATAGGTTGGTGGCTACTTGCCGGTGAACTGCGTGGCGATGGGAGGCATGGCGTCCCAATCGTCGGTGCGGAAGGGCGCTGCCTGCAGGCCTGCGCCGTTGTAAAGATTGGCGGTGTCGGGGAAGTTGTCCCATGCGTAACGGACGGCGAGCGGCGCGCTGACCTGCGGACTGCTGACCACGACAGAGTCGCCGACGATTTTGGCGTCGGCATCAACAAACTTCTGGTCCGCGCCGGCGATCTGGAACCACTTCAGCGGGCTGCCGTCCTTCGACTTGAGGCCCGCGGCATGGGTGAATTTAACGCGAATCGCGCTGCTCTCGACTTTGCTGGATGCGTAGACCGGCCCGGAGAACTCGATCTTGCGGCCATAGACATTGGCCAGGGCGATCTTGCTCAGGTCCTCGCCCAGCGGCTCCTTGTTCTTGGGGTGGACATTGTGAATTTCTCCAGTGTCGAGCACGACGGCCATTCCTGTATTGGGCAGGGATAGAATCTTGGCCTGCTGCTCGCGGATGAGAGGGTTGTTGCTGACGTTCGCCTGGCCGGGCAACTGGACGACGTAGAACGGGAAGTCGCCTTCGTGCCAGAGCCTGCGCCACTGGGTGACGAGCGTGTCCATGACGTGTCCGTAGAGCATGACTCCCTGCGGGCCTCCGACGACCGATTCTCCCTGGTACCAGATGGCGCCGCGAATGGCGTAGGGAATGATGGGGTTGATCATGGCGTTATAGAGCACGGTGGGCTGGTGCTGGTCGTGCGCTGGATCGCGCAGCGGGCCGGGGCGGCCGGGGCGGGCGTTGATGGTCTGCGGCGACGGAGGCGCGTCGGCATCGGTGGTCGCGTTTGGGTGGGCCTTGAAGTAGATTTCGCGAGCGTCGAGTTTGTCCAGCATGGGCTTCAGCAGCGGGTCGGCGGCAAGCGCGTCGCGCGGAATCCACGCCTCGGCGGTGCTGGCCCCGAAGGCCGAGAGTACGATGCCGACCGGCAGCTTGAGCGCCTGGTTGAGATCGCGCCCGAAGAGATAGCCGACGGCGGACCAGTCGGGGACGGTCTGCGGAGTGCAGACCTGCCATGTGCCGACAACATCGGATTGCGGATCGTACGCGGTGGCGTTCTTGGCCGTGAACATGCGTAGTTGCGGATAGTTTGCGGCGGCGATCTCCTTGTCCTCGTTGATGAGGCCGTAGGGAGGATGGCCCTTGGCTGAGACGTTGAACTGCATGTTCGACTGGCCGGAGCCGAGCCAGACCTCGCCGACGAGAACGTCTTTGACCACGATGGGAGCGTCGCCCGCGCCATCGCCGGCGATGGTCATCTCGAACGGACCGCCGGATTTGAGATTGTAGAGGCTGACGATCCACTTGCCCTCGGCGTCGGCGGTGGCGGAGCGGGTCTGGCCGTTGAGCGTGACGGCGACCTTCTCGCCTGGAGTGGCCGTGCCCCAGATGGGCACCAGCGTTCCGCTCTGCAAGACCATGTGGTCGCTAAAGAGCGCGGAGGGCTTGACCTGGGCGCGCGCCGCCAGCGTGAAGCAGAGCATGGCGCAAAGGGATGCGAGGAGCGAGAGTCTCTTAATCAAGTTCATAAATTGCCTCGTTGGTGCCTGCCGATTCAAGTATGTTGCGATCCGACGATCGTCCGTGAGGAGACGAAAACGCAAAGCGCGCTGGAGAATTATGCCACTCGCGGGAGATCGTTGAATATGGAAAAACTGAAGATGAAAAACAAGGGGATGGTGGGCAGTGAGGGACTCGAACCCCCGACTTCCTGCTTGTAAGGCAGGCGCTCTAACCAGCTGAGCTAACCGCCCGTGGCCCGCGGGACAGACCTCAGTGTAGGTCAGGGATGTGGGCGATGCAACGCGCACTCGGATTCCATCGGGGCCGACGGTCTGAATCTTCTGAGCCCACAGATGATCCCGCAACCAGCGCATCGCAACAGGTATTTCCATTCCGTCTAGAATAGCTTTATGTCCTACGTCGCAGCGGTCGAACATCTGCATGGCCTGGGCCAGGAGCTTGCCTCCCCAGCCCCACGGCGGAAGTTCGACCTGGCACATATGCGAGTTCTGGCGGCGGCGCTGAGCGACCCGCAGAAAGAGTTTCCCGCGGTCCTGATCGCGGGAACCAACGGCAAAGGGAGCACCGCGGCGACGCTGGCGAGCATCTGCGCGGCGGCCGGGTTGCGCACGGCACTGTATACTTCGCCGCATCTCACTCGCGCGACCGAGCGGATCCGCACTGCTGAACCGGCGGAGACTATAGATGAGGCTCCAGGAGCCTTCGCATTGCGAGAGATTGCGGAAGAGGAGTTTGCGCGGCTCTACTTTCTGGTCGACGAGACGGCGCAGCGGCTGGTTGCGACCGGCGAGTTGCCGCACGCTCCCAGCTTCTTCGAGTCGTTGACCGCGCTTGCGTTTCTCTACTTCGCCGAACGCAAGGTGGAGATTGCCATTCTTGAAGTGGGGCTGGGAGGGCGGCTCGATGCGACCAATATCGTGGAGCCGATGCTTTCGGTCATCACCGACATTGCGCTCGACCATCAGGAGTATCTGGGAGAGACGATCGCCGAGATTGCGCGCGAAAAGGCCGGAATCCTGCGCCCGCGCGGCACGCTGGTAACGCTTCCGCAGCACGCGGAAGCCAACCGGTCGATCGGAGATGCAGCCGTGGCTCTGGATGTGCGCGTTATCGATGCGGCGGAGTTTCTTCCCGGCCGCAGCTTCCCGGCCGGCTTGTCCGAACAGGCGTCAACGGCCCTGCTACGCCCGAACCACTACGAAATTCTGCTCGATGGCGAGCGACTGCGGGTGTACTCTCCGCTGGCCGGCGAGCACCAGCGGCGCAACCTGGCGCTGGCGATTGCCGCGGCGGTTGAATTGCGGAACATAAAAAGCCGGTCAATATGTAACAGTAAAAGTTACAATATACCAAACGCCGCGATTGAAGCGGGGATTGCCAACACATCCTGGCCGGGCCGGCTGGAGTTTCTGCCTCCCAACCTGCTGCTGGATGTGGCGCACAATCCGGCGGGCGCATGGGCACTGCGCGCGGCCATCGCCACGCTTGCAGAGCACCGTCCGCGCACGCTGATCTTCAGTTGCCTGCGCGATAAAGACCTCACCCAGATGGCGCGGATTCTGTTTCCGCTGTTCGACTCGAACGCGGGAAGGCCGCTCGACCACATCGTCTTCGCGCCCATCGACAACCCGCGCGCGGCGAGCCTGGAAACTTTACTGACATCCGCGCGGGAGCTGGAGATTCCGGCACAGACTGCAGCCAATCCATCCGAAGCCCTGACTCTGGCCAGAGGCCTGACACCTGCCGGCGGCCTGATCGTGGCGGCCGGCTCCATCTACCTGGCCGGCGCGGTGCGCGAGGCGGTTGTGGAACCATGAACGAGCGCATGGGCCGGAGCATGAACGAAACAGATGCAGACGTGAATGGTGCGCCGCCGCCAGAGCACAGGGTTCCCGCCCATCTGCGCTTGTTCACCATGTTTGTTTGCGTTCCGCTGATGGCTCTGGCAACCGCCGGCTTTGGGAGTATCTCGCTGATCTGCGGGCTGTGGGACCGGTCGGGGCGCCAGCAACACCTGGTGGCGCGTGCCTGGGCCGCGATCCTGCTGCGCATCGCTCTTTCGCCGGTGCGCATTGTGGGCGCGGAGAAGCTGAGGAATTATCCCGTCGCGGTGTATGCCTCGAACCACCTGAGTTATATGGATACGCCGGCGCTCTTTGCCAAGCTGCCCTTCCAGTTCCGCATTCTGGCCAAACAAAGCCTGTGGAAGGTGCCGTTCGTCGGCTGGTACCTCAGGCGGTCGGGCCAGGTTCCGATCGACTCGGGAAGCTCGCGGTCGGCGGTCGCCGGTCTGTTGCGCGGGGTTGCGGCGCTGAAGGCTGGAATGCCGCTGGTACTCTTTCCCGAGGGATCGCGAAGCCCGGACGGGCACATGCAGGCCGTCCACTCGGGCTGCGCCTTCATGGCGCTGAAGGCGGGGGTTCCGCTGGTTCCGCTGGCGCTGATCGGGACCTATGAGCTGCTCCCGATCCATGTGTACAGCCTCCGTCCGCGACCCTTGATGATTATCGCCGGCGACCCAATCTCCACCGACGGGCTGACGACCAGGGACGCCGACGCCCTGACCGTGCGTCTCTACGACGAGATCGGTAAGATGTACTATCAGTACTCGGATTTAGCTCCAACGGCCGACTCTCGCGCCGCGGCCGAGTCCCACAACGCGACTCCCGAAGCCTAGACGCCACCATGACCAGACCCCGCATCGCCATCCCTGTTCCCAGCACAGATCCCGAGTACAGTGCCCGCGCCTGGCAACAATATGCGACCGCCATCGAGCAGAGCGGAGGCGAAGCCGTCGAGGTGCCACTGGGCGAGCCTCCGGCCATGACCGCCCGGCTGATTGCGGAGTGCCAGGGCGTCCTTCTTCCGGGCAGCCCCGCGGACGTCAATCCGCAGAAGTATGGGCAAGAGCCAGTGGCGGAGTGCGCGCCGACCGACGTTGCCCGCGAAAATGTCGACGAGCTGCTGCTGCAGGACGCGCACAATATGGGAAAGCCAATCCTCACCATCTGTTTTGGGACCCAGATGCTGAATGTGTGGCGGGGCGGAACACTGATGCAGCACCTGACCGGTGTGGTTGTGAACCACAAGGCTGGGCGCATGGTTCCCGTAGCCCATATCGTAACGGTGGCGCCGGATTCGCTGCTTGGCGAGTTGGTCAACGATGAAGAGGTTCCCGAGCGCGACGGGGCCCTTCTGCTGCCAGTCAACTCAAGCCATCATCAGGCCATCGCGACTGCCGGCGACGGGCTGCGCGTCTCCGCCCGCACTCCCGAGGACGGGGTTGTGGAAGCGATCGAAAACACTCCAGATGGGCTGGGAGGCAGCTTTGTGCTCGGGGTCCAGTGGCACCCGGAGCGTACCTTCGACGAGAGCGCCGCGTCCAGGGCGCTGTTCGCGCGATTCGTCGCCAAGGCAGCGGCGTGGGTTCCGCGCCCAACATCACCACCCGCGGTTTAGAGGGTTCCCTATGACTTCCGAATTGATCGCTAAACTGCTGGAGCCTTATGCCGGTTTGCCAATCGGGCAGACCGGGGGAACGGTTGCAGAAGGGGCAGACTGGCCTGGAATTTGTGAGCAACTCCTTATTTATCTTGAACTTATCATAAAATGGAATGCGCGGATCAACCTGACTGCGATTCGCACGCCCGAGGAGATCATCCGGCGCCACTTCGGCGAGAGCTTGTTCGTTGGGGCCCATCTCGGCGCGTGCGGAACGCTGCTCGACTTCGGATCCGGCGCAGGTTTTCCCGGGGTGCCAATCCAATTGTTGCGACCGGAGGTGCAAGTGACGCTGGCGGAATCCCACGGCAAGAAGGCGGCGTTTCTACATGAGGTGGTTCGCAGCCTGAACTTGCCGACTGAGGTCTGGGCCAGCCGGGTGGAGTCGATGCCCGCGGCGCGGCGGTTTGATGGAGTAACTCTGCGAGCGGTCGATGACATGAATGCGGCGGTGCGTGAGGCTGGGCTGCGGGCGAGGGAGCAGGTGCTGATTGTGGGGACGGCCCGCCAGTCGGGCTATCCTGGGCTTGCGGCGAGCTTCCGTATGGATGAGCCTGTGCCGCTGCCGGAGTCAAACGGTGGCGTGCTGTGGGTCGCGCACCGTTGTTAATCTAATCCACACTGCCGTTAATCAAAGAGGTACGGTTTGCCCCCTTCTGCCAGATGTTCCACGTGGAACACTATCCGCACTCGTGATCCTGCGAGAGAGATCCCAGGGAGAGAGAAGTAGCCGGGTGAGTCCCGAATGTTCCACGTGGAACAATCCCATTTTGCCGCTCACTGAAAAAAGTTTTCCACATCTCCGATACACAATCTCCCGCCGTAGCAGCGTCATTTGAAAGCGTCCACAGTTTCTCCACAGGGATGCAAACTTCTTCACAGCCTGCGGCGTTGCCATCGGAGCCTCTTGCCCGATAGTCTTCCTCTACACCGTGTCCACTCACCCTTCAGATCTGAATCCGCTGCCCAACCCCACCGCAACGACTTCCTCCAAGGTGATCGCCGTGGTCAACCAGAAGGGCGGAGTGGGCAAGACCACCACAGCCATCAACCTGGCTGCCGCGCTGGCGCTGGAAGGGCTGCCTACCCTGCTAATCGACTGCGACCCGCAGTCCAATGCCACCGGCGGACTTGGCGTGGCACGCAGCGAATCCCGGCTGAGCATCTACGATGTGCTGATGGGATCGGCGACCCTGGCGGAGACACTGCTGCCAACTGAGATTGCGTCGCTGGTCCTGCTGCCCGGAAGCAAGGACATGATTGGCGCAAACCTGGAACTGGTGTCGCAGGAGCGCCGCGAGTTCTGCCTGCGCGAGGCCATCGCGACTGCCCGCAACTCATATCCGTTCATTGTGCTCGACTGCCCGCCCGCGCTCGATCTGCTGACCCTGAACGCGCTTGTCGCCGCCGATGGCCTGCTGGTGCCCATGCAGGCGGAGTATTTCGCGCTGGAAGGCATCTCGGAGCTGATGCAGACGCTCGACCGGGTGGCCCAGGCGTTCAATCCCACGCTGGCGCTGGAAGGCGTGCTGCTGACCATGTATGACGATCGCACCAACCTTTCCCAGCAAGTAACCGAAAACCTGCAAGCATTCTTCGGGGAAAAACTGCTGACCACGACCATTCCGCGCAATATCCGGCTGGCCGAGGCGCCAAGCCACGGCAAGCCCATACAGCTCTATGACCCGCGGTCAAAGGGCGCGGAGGCGTACACCGCGCTTGCGACCGAGCTGCTGCGCAGGAATGGAATCGCCAGTTCTAAGGATCAAAAGCAACAGAATGATGGACATAAAGAGATCAAGGCGGTCCCCCGGTTCTGGCCCTATTCGAAGTAGTCTCCGCGGAAGACGTTTTTGTCAGCTATCAGCTTTCAGCGATGAGCGCTAGACGCAACGCAGAAAGAGGTTTATACGATGGAATCAACTGCAACCCACACTGAGCTGAAGCGCCGGCCGGCGCTTGGCAAAGGGATCGAATCCCTGCTTGGACCGCGTCCGCAGATGGCTCCCGCGCCCGAAGCGATGGGAAAGCCGCTGGAGATCGCGCTCGACCGCATCGACCGCAATCCCAACCAGACCCGCAGCGGCTTCGACGAGGTCCAGCTCGGCGAGCTGGCGCAGTCGATCGCCGCGACCGGCGTGGTGCAGCCGGTGGTGGTGCGCGAGCTGGCGGGCGGGCGATACCAGCTGATCATGGGAGAGCGGCGCTGGCGTGCCTCCCAGGCGGCAGGCAAGACGACGATTCCGGCCATCGTGCGCCAGGTCTCCGACGAGCAGGCTCTGGAGATGACCATTGTCGAGAACCTACAGCGCGCGGACCTGAACCCGATGGAGCAGGCGCGGGCCTTCGAGCGGCTGGGCCGCGAGTTCAAGCTGACCCAGGAACAGATGGCCGTACGCACGGGAAAGGACCGCTCCAGCGTTGGTAATTTCCTTCGTTTGTTGAAGTTACCAGTTTCCATCCAAGGTCTTGTGGAGTCCGGCCAGCTCAGCTTCGGACATGCGCGGGCAGTGCTTGCGCTGGAGTCGGCGGAGCGGATGACGGCAGCGGCGACGAAGATTACCGCGCTTGCGATGTCTGTGCGGCAGACCGAGACCTATGTGCAGGGATTGATCGATCCTGAGTCGAAACCGAAGAAGAAAAAAGCTGTAATAGAGCCACTCGATCCAAATGTGCGCGAGGCTCGCGATCTGATTCAACGGAGGCTTGGGCTGAAGGTGCGGATTGAGGACAAGAGCGGCAAGGGGCGCGTGATCATCGAGTACTCAGGGGTCGAGGACTTCGACGCGATCCTGGCGGCGCTAGGCGAAGGCTGAGGAACGGCTGCGTCCGCGCGGCTCCGCGCGGTAAGCTCAAATTAGTAACAAATAATGTTACAATTACTCCGTAGATACACAACCGCCCCTGCATCTCACAACGAACTCCTAATCACTTCCTATGAAAACCACAGCCTTCGAGTTCCGACATCGCTTCTGGATCATCATGGCGATCTATGTCTTCGGATTCGTGGCGCCGTGGAATGTGGAGATGCACCTGGATGGGACGGGGCCGAATGCACATCTGTGGGGGATGCTGGCGGCGCTGCTGTCGAAGACCGGGATCATGAGCATCCAGTCGGCCTTCAATGTGGTGCTGGGGATGGGGATCCTGTGCGCGGTGACGGGCGCTTGGCTGCGGACATGGGGCTCAGCATATCTGGGCGCAGACGTGATGAGTGACGCCACGATGCGCGGAGAGGGCGTGGTGGCGGATGGGCCGTACCGGCATCTGCGCAACCCGCTCTATCTGGGAGCCTGGGTAAATACGCTTGCGGTGGCGCTGCTGATGCCGGCTAGCGGAGCGGTGTTCACGATTGTGTTGATCGTCCTGTTCCAGATGCGGTTGATCCTGGCGGAGGAGTCGTTTCTGGGCGGGAAACAGGGCGGCGCGTATAGGGCGTATTGTGCGCGGGTGCCACGGTTGTTGCCTGCGCTAAGACCGCGGATTGCGGCTTCGGGCGCGCGGGCGCGATGGACACAGGCGGTGCTGGCAGAGATCATGATGTGGGGCGTGACGGTATCGTTTGCGGTGCTGGGCTGGCGGTACAACGCGTTTCTGCTGACGAAGTGCGTGCTGGTGTGGCTCGGGGTTTCACTTGTGGTGCGGGCGTTTCGGACGCAGAACCGGCCCGCCGCCTGAGCGGTCGCACTGTTCCTGCGGCTTTGCAAGGGTGGGCGATGCGGTCTCTTTGCGAGAGACCGCGCCCGGATCCGTTGCTTTGCCTCCACAGGAGCAGTGAGACCGCTCGCATCCGCAGAGATTCCGCGGGGCGGCGGGGCGGCGGGCCGGATTGCTTCTGCCTACGATTCAGTCAGACCCAGGAGGAGGGACTACTTCTTCGGCGGCGCGATTGCGTCCTTGGCAGCCTTGGCGACGCGGAACTTGACCACGGTCTTGGCCTTGATCTTGATGGTCTCGCCGGTCTGCGGGTTGCGTCCGAGGCGGGCCTTGCGGTCTGCCTTGACCAGCTTGCCGATGCCGGGAATGGTGAACTCGCCGTTCTTCTTGGTCTCCTTGACGGCGGTCTCAGCCAGCAGTTCGAGGAAGCATGCGGTCTGCTTGTTGGTCAATTCGAGCTTTTCTGCCAGTGCGCGTACCAGCGCTGTCTTGGTCATACCTTTTGCCATGTGTGTTGCTCCTTGGTTCCAAGTTGATGATTCATGATCGTGCTGCAAGTGCATTGTGGTGCCGATCGGTCCGCCCGACTTGTCCGCGTTGAACCAGCTCCCGAGCCATTCTTGCTGCGAAATCGCCGGTGTTTATGCGGGTGTCGGGAAACGTACCGCAATTCACCTTCGACCATTCGGGTTCCTTTGTCAATGGGTTTTATCTGGTTTCCACAGTTATTTTGCCGTTTTCTTCGGGTTTTGTGCCTTATTTGGAACAAATGCAGGAATTTGTGCGGATTTTGCAGGCCGGGCCGAAGAAATCGCGCGGTTCAGGAGGTGAACGATGGGGGCCGCGAGCGCGAAGCGCGTGGTGATGTCGCGCAGCAGCGTGGGCCGGGTTGCGCACTCGGCGGGAAGCGTGGCCGAGACGCCCCACTGGCGGCAGAGGAGAAGATCGATGGCGGGCGAATCGGCGGAGAAGCCGCGCGGCGGACGGATGAGGCGGTTGCCGTCGAACTCGCACATGGCGACGCGCAGCTTGCGACCGGCCAGAAGGGAGCGCAACTCGGCGTGGTGGTCGAGAAGATAACGGCGGATGGCAAGCGTCTGCTCGGGAGTGGGCATGTACGCGCCGGCGGCGATGATGGTTTCGGTCGGGCTGAGGTGAAAATAGAATCCCGCGCCGGAGGTCTTCTCCATTCCGGAGCGGACCCACCAAGCGGCGACGTGGGTCTTATAAGGGCGCTTGTCAGCGGCAAAGCGCGTGTCGCGATAGATGCGGAAGAGGCACTTCTGCGCCGGGCGGACGTGGTCGGGCGCGAAGGAGGTGAGGGAGGCATTCACCTCCTCGATGAGCGCGAGCATGGGGGCCTTGAGTTCGCGCTCGTAGACGGCCTTGCGCGGGTCGAACCAGGCGCGGTCGTTGTGGCGGGCAAGCCCGCGCAGAAATTTGAGGGCCTCCGGGTTGAAGTGCGTCGCCATTTGTGTTCCTCCTGAATCGATCTTGCGGCAGGCAAGTCCATGTGGCACTGAAATCCGTCCGGCAATCCATCTTCTCATTCTGACTCGACGCTACAGGAATTGTGAGGCGGCACTATGATGGACGTTGTGCGCGAGCATCTGGCCAGCCTTGTGGAGGAGTTTCGCAGCCACGCCGGGGAGACGGCGGTGGTGGCGCATCGCGGCAATCGGCGGTATGCGACGACCTATGGCGAGTTGGCCGGGATTGCTGGGCGCTTTGCGGCGGAGCTGGAACGGCGCGGCGTGGTGCCGGGCGAGCGCGTGGCGCTGTGGGGCGAGAACTCGGCGGAGTGGATCGGGGTCTTCTTCGGCTGCCTGCTGAGGGGGGTGATCGCGGTGCCGCTGGATGCGGCGGGCTCGAGCGAGTTCGCGGCGCGGGTGGTGCAGGATGTTGCGCCAAAGCTGATCGTGGGCGATGCGCGGCTGCTGGCAGAGCTGGGACAACAGGGAACAGGGAACAGGGAACAGGGAACAGAAAAAACGGAGAGCTCGCAGAGCCCTGATTGCCTGCCGCTCATGGGTATTGCTGCGCATCTGCCCGCGGAGCCGCTGTTCGCGGTCAGCGATGCGGTCAATCAGCAGACGCCGTTCCAGATTGTGTTTACCTCGGGGACAACGGCGGAGCCGCGCGGCATTGTTCACACGCATCGCAACGTCCTGGTCAGCCTCCAGTCCATCGAGAACGAGATCGACAAATACCTCAAATACGAGCGCGTCTTCCATCCGCTGCGCTTTCTGCACAGCATTCCGCTGAGCCACGTCTTCGGGCAGTTCATGGGGCTGTGGTGCCCGGCGTTGCTGGCCGCCGAGGTTCACTTCGCCGAGCAGCTTGAACCGGCGCGGATGACGGAGCTGATCCGGCGCGAGCGCATCTCGGTGCTGGTGGCCGTGCCCCGCGTGCTGCATATGCTTCGCGCGCATCTCGCCGGCCGCTTCCCTACTCTCGCCGCGCAGATCGACGCGTCTGCCGGACTTTCGATCTGGCGTCGCTGGTGGGTCTTCCGGCGGGTGCACAGCGCGCTGGGCTGGAAGTTCTGGGCGGTCATCTCGGGCGGCGCGACGTTGCCTGCCGAGCTTGAGACCTTCTGGAACCGGCTGGGATTTGCGCTGATCCAGGGCTACGGCATGACGGAGACCGCTGCGCTGGTGACGCTGAACCATCCCTTCCATATCGCTCCGGGGTCGATTGGGAAGGCGCTGCCGGGACGCGAGGTGAAGATTACCGACGAGGGCGAGATCCTGGTGCGCGGCGAGATGCTCTCCGGAGCGACGTGGGCTGGCGGACGGATGCACGCGCGCGAAGGCGAGTGGCTGGCCACCGGCGACCTGGCGGAGAAGAATGCGGCGGGCGATCTGCGTTTCCTGGGGCGCAAGGGAGATGTGATCGTGACGGGCGCGGGGATGAATATCCATCCCGCCGACCTGGAGGCCGCGCTGGTGGCGCAGGCTGGTGTGCGCGGCGCGGTCGTCGTCGCGGACGAGATGGCAGGCGGAGCGGAGCCGGTTGCCGTGGTGCTTTTTTCCGGCGGGGACGAAGAACTGCAACGCGCCGTGGCAGAGGCCAACCGCGCGCTGGCCGAGGTTCAACAGATTCGCCGCGTGCTGCGATGGCCGGAGATCGAGTTCCCGTATACGTCGACCGGCAAGCTGGTGCGCAGGCAGGTGGCGCAGTGGGCCTGCGACACGCTTGCCGGACGGCAATCTGGAGTGGGAACAGCTACGGCAGATCGCGATGAGTTGCTTGCGATGATCACCGAGGTCACAGGCGATGCGATTCTTGTTGCTGATCCTGATGTACTCGGTCGGATGCGCCTCTCTGAAGACTTGCACCTGGATTCGCTGGGGCGCGTGCAATTGCAGTCCGCGCTGGAGCAACGCTTCGGCCTGGAGCTGGAAGATGACGCGGTGGCGAAGCTTGAGGATGTAGCGGAACTGCGCACGCTGGTCGAAGGAACCGTTCTGCGATCTCCGTTCTCCGTTGACCGTGCATTGCCAACAGACAACCGGCAGCGAACAACTGACAACGAAGAACGAACAACAGTCAACGAACAACCTGCAACTGCCGAGCCTAGCTATCCTCACTGGCCGTGGAGCTGGGCGATGCAGGCGGGGCGCGTGGTGTTTCTTGAATTGGTACTGCGGCCCGTGGTGTGGGTGCTTGCCGCGCCGCGCGTGGTCTGCGAGGCGGCGGAGCTGCCTGACGCGCCGGTGCTGGTGATCGCCAACCACGTTACGGCTTACGATGGGGCGCTCGTTCTCTACGCGCTGCCGGCAAAGCTGCGACGACGCGTTGCCGCGGCGATGTCGGGCGAGATGCTGATGGACATGCGACACGCGCGCAACCAGCCGAACGCGGTCGCAAACCTGTTCGGGCCGGTGACGTACTGGCTGCTAACGGCGCTGTTTAACGTCTTCCCGCTGCCGCGAGCGCATGGGTTCCGACGCAGCTTCGCGCACGCGGGCGAGGCGATGGACCGCGGCTACTCGGTGCTGATCTTTCCTGAGGGAACGCGCAGCCGCGATGGCAGACTGCATGCGTTTCGGCCGGGCATTGGGCTGCTGGCGGCGGAGTCGCGCGTGCCCATTGTGCCGGTGGCGCTGGTTGGGCTGGGGGAGCTGCGCGCGAGCGGCGAGCGGTGGTTCCGCTCCGGCAAGATCGAGGTGCGGATTGGGCGGTCCATCCCGGCGGCAGAGGAAGAGAGCGACCCGGCAGAGCTGACCGCGAGGCTGGGAGAGGCCGTGCGAGGGCTGTACTCGCGGCCGCAAAACTCTTTGTAAAGCTCAGAATCATCCCAGGGATTGGGCGGCGTTTTTGGCGAAGTAGGTGACGATGAAGTCGGCGCCGGAGCGGCGGATAGAGATGAGGGACTCCAGCATCGCACGGTCGGGCGAGAGCCAGCCGCGCTGGAAGGCGGCCTGGAGCATGGCGTACTCGCCGGAGACCTGGTAGGCGCCGAGGGGGATGTCGAAGCGCTCGCGGGCGGCGCGGATGACATCGAGGTAGGGGAGGGCGGGCTTCATGAGGACCATGTCCGCGCCCTCGGCGATGTCGAGGTCGATCTCGCGCATGGCTTCGCGGAGGTTGGCGCCGTCCATCTGGTAGCTGCGGAGGTCGCCGAACTGCGGGGCGGAGCCGGCGGCCTC
>Ga0224534_1001104_pt1 | contig 14832 bp, 10 predicted proteins | sample 714E12024metaG_FD_172012 | JGI IMG/M metagenome (GOLD analysis project Ga0224534, IMG submission 172012) | Peat soil microbial communities from Stordalen Mire, Sweden - 717 E1 20-24 | ecosystem: Environmental > Terrestrial > Soil > Wetlands > Peat | place: Sweden: Norrbotten County, Stordalen... | reverse complement strand
TCCGGCGGCGCCGTTGGCAACCTTGACAAGAGTGACGTTAATGCCGGGGATCTGCGTAGATTGATCGGGAATCACGTGCGCGCCCTTGATGGAGGCGTCGAATTCCAGTTCGCCCTGCGGGACGTGACACTGGGTGCACTGGGAATCGTTGACCTGCGGCAGGTTCACGTGGTTGGCGCCGGTGGCAAAATTGACGTCATTGTGGCATGCCCCGCAGGCTGCCCGGTTGGGATTCGTCAGCCATGCGTTGGTCTGGGCCGCTCCGTTATTGGGATTGTGGCAGGTCTGGCAGCGGCGCACATCGGCGGGATAGACTACGGCCGAAAAGTCGCTCACCGCGTTATTGTGTCCCACAATCTGATAAGGCTTTCCCGCCACCACGGAAGGCAGGGAACTGCCCATGTGGAGGGCGTGGATGAAGACCTTCATATCCAGGCTGTTTCCGGTGCTCGGGTCGACAGTCTGCGGTTGATGGCAGATGATGCACAACCCCACGCTGCGCCGGGTCCCTCCGTGGGCGGCCAAACCGTTGGCCCCCGTGACCGTGGCGGCGCTTCCATGGCAGGCGTTGCAATCCTCCGTTCGGACCACATCGCGCGGGTTCGGTTTGGAGCCGTTGGGCACCCAATCGAAGGTGGTATCGGCGTAGTCGGTGCCGAGGTCCCACACGGTCAAGTTCCGCGAACCATATATGCCTACCCTGTGGGTGGTGGTCGGATCGTCGTTGGTGGGCAGCTTGGTACTGAACTTATAGATGTATTCGCCGGTGGCCACCGTAGTGGTGGTGCCGCCGGAGTCGCCGGCCGCCTGGGTGCCCGTTGCGGAGCCGGTGACGGCCGCCACCGTACGCGTGATGTAGGAAGCAAACTGCGTTTGGCCGGCGGGAATATAGGCGACCAGAAAGCTGAGCGAAATGGGGCCGGGGGTGACGACCCCGGACAGGTCCAGAGGCGCCCCGTTGGGATCCGCCAGCTTGTAGTCCACCGTCAGCGTACCGTCGGTTGCGATCTTCGCCGAAACCACCGTGATGGTGAATCCGGGCTGGACGTACTCCACCAGTGCCGCATCGGCGTAGAACGCCTTGTCGTGGGGCGTGAGTTTAGTTTTGGCCGGAGCGCCTATCAACACACAGGCGCCCACGACCAATACCACTGCAGTCAGGTACCGGCCTACCGCGAAGACGGAAGAAGGAATCCGCATATGCATCTCCAATTCAAGAAACCCAATCTGAGAAAGACACAGAAACGGCCGGAGACAACTCGCACGTGCGAGTGTACCATGCCGAAACTACCGAGCAAGTGAAACGTAGCACATGCCCATCCAAACCGAAAGCCAGAGGATCAGATCCTCAAACCTTTTATAATCAATGTGATGAAAAACTCTCCACTACCGTCAGGGATTCCCCTGCCACTGTGGAATGGGTGAAAAGACGGGATGTTGTGGGTGAAATTCCGCTGGCCCTGGTTGCCCTCACTCGCGTCGACTGGCAGCGGGCGGGAGACGGAAAGTTCGGTGCGAAGCGAGGGGTGCTGGACAGGCATTTGGCCCGGCAGGATTCTGGCTACAGAAAAATCCTAAGTTTTTATCAGATTTTTCTTGATTTCAGATATAAAGAGCAGATATGCTGATATTCTCATTTTATTTTTTAGGACTACTCAAGTTCCGTAACAGGAGAATATGCCAATCACCCTTCTCGCTTCTTCCTCCACTGAAGGCATCCGGGTGTCGTCCGGGGACGCCATTCGCAGACGAGCACTGGAACGTCTTTACGAACGCAGAGACGCGGTGGAAGATCTCATCCGGTCGTTAGAGGGTTACGAGCAGTGCCACAAAGCCTGCGCAGCCGAGTGCATCGATGTCAGCGCTGCGCGGAAGTGTTCGTAAGGTTGCGCTCGATCGCGAACTTGACCAGGCCGACGAGGTCGTGGACGTTCAGCTTGCGCATGAGGCTGGCACGGTAGGTGTCCACGGTCTTGGGGCTGATTTCCAGCAGGTCCGCGATGTCCTTGGCGCGCAACCCACTCACAAGGTAGGAAAAGACCTCCGTCTCGCGGGGGCTGAGGGAGGCCAGCGGATCTGCCACTGGGGTGCTTGGGGCCCTGGTAAAGACGCCGGCGCCGCGCAGCAGCGGAGAGACGTAGACGCCGCCGTCGCGCACGAAGCTGATGGCGTCCAGAAGGTGGCGCGAGGGCCCGTCCTTCAGCAGGTAGGCATCCGCGCCGGCCCGCAAGGCCTCCATGACGGTGGCCTCTTCCCGGCTGATGGAGAGGATCAGTAATTTAGCCGCGCAACCGGAGGCGCGCAGCCGGCGAATCACCTCGATGCCGGAGATGCCCGGCATATTGAGATCGAGGATGGCAAAGTCGGGTTGGAGCGCGGCGATCATTTCCACGGCCGCGATGCCTTCCGAGCACTGCCCCAGGATGCGCATCCCGTTGGCGGAGCACAGTGCGGCGATTCCTTCGCGCACGATGGCGTGATCGTCCATCAGAACGACGGTAGTCTCTCGCGATTCCTGCATACTTCTCCTGGTAGGGACGGGGTCCCTCAAGAAAACGGTGCCGAGACTACTAGTTTAGTGCCAGACGGGCCGCTTTCAATCTCCAATTTTCCGCCGAGCGCGGCGGCTTGTTCGCGAATGGAGCGCAGGCCAATGCCGGATGCCACACTGGCGGGGCCTCGAAGCAGCCCGGCAACGTCAAACCCGACGCCGTCATCCCGAATGGTCAGGATCAGACAATCGTCGCGCGTCTCGAGGGCGGCATCGACGCGGGTTGCGCGGGCGTGGCGCGCGACGTTGGAAAGCGCCTCCTGCGCCGCCCGGTACATCAACACCTTGACCTCCAGATCGGGTTCGTGCGGCAGCGGTTGGATGCGGAGAGACGCTTCCAACCTGTGGGGAATACCGCTGAGGTCCCAGAGTTGTTGGAGCGCGGCTTCGAGTATCAGCCGCTGCCACTCCGGGGGGTGCAGCCGCCCGGAGACGGAGCGCACGTGTTCCAAAGCCTCGTTGGCCAGAGTGGAGATGCGGCACAGCGCCTGCTGCACCAGCGATGGCGGGTCGGGGAGGAGCGCGGCGACGATCTCGAGTTGCAAGCGGATGGCGGCCAGCATCTGACCCAGACCGGTGTGCAGCTCCCGGCCCAGGCGCTGCCGCTCGAGCTCGATCTGGCGCAGGGCCCCGCGCCCGCTTCCCCGGCGCCGCTGCCGGGCGAGGGTGGAAAGATCGCGCTCCGCGCGTTGCAGGCGGAGACAATGCCGCAGCAGGCTGCTCTCCAAACGGAGCAGCGCGGCGGTCTCCTCGCGGCCGGCGGACACGGCGGCGAGCATCCAGGCATCTGGCTGGGAGCGAGTTCCGGCCATGATCGCGTCACGCAGGTTCTCCGCGCGACCGAGCGCCAAGCGCGACCTTTCGCTCATCCAGAGCAAATGGCCGCATGAGTCGCATTCCAGCAACATATGGATCAGCAACCCCGCCCCGGCTGGCGGACCCGGATTCCGCGCCGCCACTCAACCAGACTTCTCCTATGCCAAGAGGAGGTTTCGTAGACAGAATGCCAGTTTCACGACTCAGTTTCAATGGCCGTACGTACCTAGTACTGTGATTACTAAGCGCAGTACTTGCATAGACTTCCGGAAAAGTGTTATAAGGGGAATACCGATGTCACGAGTTGTCAGTTACGTTCCTCGAATCGCCATCTTCGCGGCCGGGGTCATGGTGGCGGTATTAACGAGTTCCCGCCGTGGGCGCGGCGGGATCGGCCCGGCGGCAGAACAGGACTTGAAGCGCTCGATCGCCGATCTGGGGAACCGCCTCGAGGCCCACGAATCGGCCAACGCGACTCGATTCGCTCAGGTCGAAACGCGCTTGGAGGAGCACGCCGTCAAACTGGCGGATATCCCCTCCACTTCGCAAATCGTGGCCGCCATGGAGCAACTGCTCTCCAAGACCATGACCTCTCTGGACGAGCGCCTCACCACGCAAGCGCATTCCATAGAAGCGCTGAAGACGACGGTGACGCAGACCGACAGCCTGCTGGAACGGGTGCTGGAGTCGCTCGATTCTCTGGAGAGCTATGCGGACCCAGCGGAGTTGGCAGGGGTTTCTCTGGCTCAGCGCGCAGTAGTCTAAGCCTGGGTCCATTCCTGTTCCGTACTCAGGGGCCGACGTGTCGCCACTGCATTAATTCAAAAGCCGGGTTTTCCCTGATATGAATCGGCACAACAATGCACTATTCTAAGGCCACACATGGATTTGGGTAAAGTGCTGGCCCTTCTCCGCGAGGAGTTGGACAGCCTGAATGCAGCTATAGCAACTCTCGAGCGGTTGCAGCAGGGAAACCGGCGGCGGGGCCGGCTACCGAGGCTGGTCCCAGCGCACGCGAGCCGCGCCATGGAGCTAACCGGCAAGCAGCCGGCTAGAACGGTACATCGTCGTCCGTGATGCCCTGATTCAGGTCATCCGGAGGTTCGGACGCGGCGGCTTGAGGACGGGGAGCGGAGCGCGGCATGGAAACCGGCGGCGCGAAATCGCCGGCGGGTCCGGCCGGCGCCCCGGCAGTGTCGCCGCGGCCGCCCAACAGAATCAAGTCGTCGCAGACAACTTCCGTGAAGTACTTCTTCTGCCCATCCTTCTTGTCTTCGTAGCTGCGGCTTTGCAGGCGGCCTTCGAGATAGACCTGCTTGCCCTTCAGCAAGTAGTTGGCCAGGTTTTCGGATCGCCACAGAAGGATATTGTGCCAATCGGTTTCTTCCTTCCACTCGCCGGATTGCTGGTCTTTCCAGCGGCGGTTGGTCGCCAGGGTGAAAGTGGAGCGGGCCACGCCACTCGGAGTGAACTTGGTCTCGGCATCTTTGCCGAGATGCCCAAGCAGGATAACTTTGTTGACGCTTCGGGATGCCATATTACCCTGAACTGTAGCACACCATGGGCGGCGTGGGCGTCAGAGAAGAAATTGAGGGCAATCGCTCCCTAACGGTCGCGGCTCTGAAAGCACATCGGAGCCGCGACCGTCAGGGAGCGATTCTTACCGGGTGAAAATGGTGGCGTCCACGTTCATGCCAGGGCGCAGGATCAGGTCTCCAGGACTGTCGACGAGGATCTTCACGGGGATCCGCTGCACCACCTTGACGAAGTTTCCAGTGGCGTTTTCGGGGGGCAGCAGGCTGAGACGAGAGCCGGTGGCGCCGGCGATGGAATCCACGTGGCCGGTTACGCTGCGGCCGTACATGTCGACCTGAATCTCGGCTCTCTGGCCGGGGTGGACATCGGCGAGCTGAGTCTCCTTGAAATTGGCGGTCACCCAAATGTCGTGCAGCGGGATGATGGTCATGAGGCCCTGGCCGGGCTGCACGATCTGGCCGATCTCGACGCTCTTATGGGTGACCACGCCATCCATGGGCGCGACGACGGTGGTGTAGCTGAGCTGGAGTTCAGCAGCCTCGAGACTGGCGCGCGCCGCCTCGACGGCGGCGGCGGCGGTGCCGGCATCGGCGGTGCGAATGTCGACCTGCTTGCGGTTGGCAACCGAAGTGGCCACCAGGGAGCGGGCCTGGCCGATGCGCGATTGAGCGGCGTCCACGGCGGCCTGGCGGATGGCGGCATCCTGCTGGGCGGAAGCCAGCTTTTCCCGGGAGGCCTGCAATTCACTCTCGGCGACGCGGGCCGCGGCGACGTAGGCGTCGTACTGTAGCTGGGAGATCTCGGCCTTGTCGACCAGGGGTTTCATGCGGGCGAGATCGGCCTGGGCGCGATCGTTGGCGGCCTGACGGGTGCGCACGTTGGCCTGGGCAAAGGCGAGTTCGGACCCGGAGGACTGTTGTTGGCCCAGGCGCGCGCGTTCGAATTCGGCCTGCGCATCGGCAAGCTGCGCGGAGGCGTTCGATTCGCCCGATTGGGTGGTCTCATTGGTCCAGGGAACCACCACGCGCGCGGAACGCAACTGGCTCTCGGCCTGCCCGAGGGCGGCCTTGGCCATATCGACGCGGGCCTGAAAATCGCGGGGGTCGATGCGCACCAGCACCTGGCCGGTCTTCACGGGCTGGTTGTCGTTGACGAGCACGTCCAGCACGTTGCCGGCGATCTTGGGCGCAATGGCCGTGATGTGGCCGTCGACCTGGGCGTCGTCGGAAGACACCTGATAGCGAAAATGCAGGTAGGCCCAGAGGGCCGCGGCGGCAATCGCCAGCAGCACGACAAACAAGGCGAACTTGACGCGCCAGGCTTTCCGCTGCGCGGGGACGGAATCGGGGGCGAGTTCCGGCTGGGGCAAATCTTCTAGCACGTTAGGCATGTGGTTCTTACCCTTCCATTATTTCCATTTTCCAACATGGCCGGCATGTTATTCCACGGCATGTCACTCTACCACCAGGGGAGCGCGCGCCGGTTTCATCTTCTTCATGCAAAACATCAGCGGAACGATCAACAGGAACAGCATGGCCATCACCCAGAACGCATCGGCAAAGGCCAGCATATTGGACTGCCTCAACATGCTTCCGTAGAGCAGGCCCTGGGCCCCGGCGGCGGCATCGGGGAGACTGGCGCCATGGGCTTGCAGCAGTTGGGTGGCGCCGGCCAGGGAGTTGCGGTAGGCGGAGTCGTAAGGGGTCAGGTGCGAAACCAGGGTCTGCTGGTGAACCTGGGCGCGCCGCGCCAGCAGGGTGGTGACGGTGGCGATGCCGGCGCTGCCGCCCACGTTGCGGGCCAGGTTGAACAAGCCGGTGGCATAGCTGGTGCGCGCCTTGGGGATAAAGGCGAATGCCACGACGCTGATGGGGACGAACAGAAATGCCATGCCGAAGCTCTGCACGATGCGGCTCCACAAAGCCGCGCGGTAGTCGATATACAAGTTAAACCTGGCCATCACGAACAGTCCCATGGAAGAGGCCAGGACCCCGAACACCACCAGCCAGCGCGCCTGGACCCAGCGCAGCAGAAGGCCCACAACCGGCAGGCAGACGACCACTACAATGCCGGCCGGCGAAAGCACCAGCCCGCTGAGCAGGGCGGTATACCCGAGCAGGGTTTGTAAGAACAGCGGCAGCAGGGCGGTGCTGCCGTACAGGACGAATCCCAGCACCAGCATGGACACCGTGGCGAGCATGAAATTGCGCTCTTTGAGTATGCGGAAGTCGATTACGGGATGTTCCTGGCGCAGTTCCCAAACCACCACCGCAATCAGGCTGATGGTCATGATGGCGGCAAACGCGACGATGAAGTGGGAAGAGAACCAATCCTCGCGCTGGCCTTCATCTAGCACCACTTCGAGGGAACCGAGCCCGGTGGCCAACAGGCCAAAGCCGATGTAGTCGATCTTAAGGCCATCGCGGAAGGAGCGGCGCACCAGGTATGGCGGGTCGAAAACCACGGCCGCGGTGAGCAACAGGGCCACAATCCCGATGGGAATGTTGACGAAAAAGATCCAGCGCCAACTGTAGTTGTCCGTGATCCAACCGCCCAGGGTGGGGCCAATGATCGGCGCCACCACCACTCCCATGCCAAAAATCGCCATGGCCATGCCCTGTTTTTCGCGCGGGAAGGTTTCCACCAGGATGGCCTGGGAGACGGGTTGCAGTGCGCCGCCGCCCAAACCCTGCAAGACGCGGAAGAAGATCAACATGCCGAGCGAAGGGGCCAGGCCGCACAGAACGGAGCTCAAGGTGAACAACACCACGCAGATCATGAAGAAGCGTTTGCGCCCCAACAGCATGGAGAACCAGCCGCCCATGGGCAGAATGATGGCGTTGGAAACCAGATAGGAGGTGAGCACCCAGGTGGATTCGTCGATGCCCGCGGAAAGGTTGCCGGCGATATTCGGCAAGGACACGTTGACGATGGTGGTGTCGAGCACTTCCATGAAGGTCGCCAGCATGACGGACATGGCGATGATCCAGGGATTGATGTGGGGGATTGGACTCCTACTTGGCGTACATGGCCTCCATCTGCCCGACGGAGTGCGCCAAGTCGGCGCGGGATTGGTTATAGCGATAGAGGGCGGCGATCTGGTTGTCGCTGGCGCGGGAGAGTTCATCCTGCGCGGTAATGACTTCGATGTTGTTGGCGACGCCGGCCTGGAAGCGGTCGCGCGCCTGGTCGACTTCCTGTTTGGCGAGGTCGACGCCGAGGTTGGCGACATTCACTTCGGTGCGCGCGGATTGGAGCTGGGCGAGCGCGGTCTTGACTTCGAGGGCGATGCGGTTGCGGAGCTCCTGCTCCTGTTGGCGAAGCTGGCGGATGGCCAGATCGGCCTTGGCGCGCTGGGCCTGAATCTGTCCGCCGGTAAACAGCGGAATGTCGATGGCGCCCTGGTATATGTAAACCGGAATGGCGCTGGCGGGGGTAAGCCCCTGCTCGGCCCAGAGGCCGTTGAAGGAGACCTTGGGGAGGCGGGCCGCGTCGGCGGTTTTGAGGTCGAGCTGGGCGCGTTGTTCGCGGGTGAGGACATCGCGCAACTCGGGGCGGGAGCCGTAGGCGCGGTCGAGGGTCTGGTCCGTGGAAACCTCGGGTGTATCGAAGAAGCTCACCTGGTCGGCGAGTTCGATTTTGCGGTTCGGCTCGATATTGAGCAGGCGCGCGAGGCCGTAAAGGGAGGTTTGGAGTTGGGTGCTTGCGACGATCAGCCGTTGCTTTTCGTTCTGGAGCTGCACGTTGGAGCGGAGGGTGTCGATGCCGGTGCCGACGCCGTTCTTTTGCAGGTCGGCGGCCTGGTCGTAGAGCGCCTGCGCCAGGTCCACGCGGGATTGGGCGGCCTGGACGTCGGCGGCGGCCCGCTGGCTGCCGAGGTATTGCGAAACCACCAGCAGAACGCTTTCTTCGCGCACGCTCGCCTCCTGCGCGCGGACGGAATCCACGCCAAGCTGGCTGGAACGGTACCGGCGCCACAGCGTGAGGTCAAAGACCGGCGCGGTGACGCCGACGCCCGCCTGGGCCACCTCGAAAGGTCCCACGTGCTGGGCGAAACCGGGGAAGTTCATTCCGATCATGGCCGCCAGGTTGAGGCGGTTGACGGTTTCGGTAGCCTTTGCGCCCACCTGCGGCAAAAGCGCGGAGCGGGCGAGGAGGCGATCCTGCTCGCTTTGCGAGACACCCAGGTTGGCGAGAATCACCTGGGGATTCTGCTTCAACGCGAGGTTGACGGCATCCTTCAGGGTGAGTTTCACCGGGGCGGATTCCTGCGCGAATCCGCCGGATAGAGCAAGAAAAAGCAGAATGCTCAGGTTGGTGGTTATCTTGGGCATGGTTTCTCCCTTTTGGGGATGCATTTTGCGGTCCAAACAATTGTGCTGCCGATTAGCCGTAAGGCTATCCAGCCCGAGGCCACGATCGTGGGGCAGCCAATCCTGGCTGCAGCCGGCTTTCAGCTGGCGGCTGCGGTTTCGAAGACTCGCTCACGGCGCGAAAAAGCCGCCTGAAAGGCGGCTGCGGGCAAGATTGCCCGCCCCACAGCAAACGCGGAATGCAAGGGGCTGAGCGCCGAAATGCGGGCGCACCGGCCCAAATACCGGCGCTAAAACGACTTGGGGTCGATGCCCAGCTTGCGCATTTTGGCCTGAAGGGTGGTTCGCTTCATTCCGAGCTTGGCGGCGGCTCCGTCTTCGCCGCCCACGCGGCCGGCGGAATCGCGAAGCGCGCGGCGGATGGCTTCGCGTTCGGCGGCTTCGAGGGTGACGGCGCCGGGAACCGCTCCGCCACGCTTCAGCTCCCGCACGGGCGCTTGCAGCACCGGACCGGGCGAGAGAATCACGGCGCGCTCGATGAAATTCTGCAATTCGCGGATGTTGCCCGGCCAGTGATAGCGGGTGAGCGCCTGCATGGACGCGGCCGGTATGGTGAGGATCCGGCGGTTCATGCGGCGCGCGTACTGCTGGACGAAATAGCGCACCAGGAGGGGGACGTCGTCGGGCCGGTCGCGCAGCGGGGGCACGGTAATGGGGAACACGTTGAGGCGGTAGTAGAGATCGGCACGGAAGAGGCGCTCCTCGACCATGGCGGCGAGGTCGCGATTGGTGGCGGCCACCAGGCGCGCGTCGGTGCGGATGGTACGGGAGCTGCCCAGCCGCTCGAATTCCCGCTCCTGCAAGACGCGCAGCAGCTTGGTTTGCAATTCGAGCGGGATCTCGCCCACCTCGTCCAGAAACATGGTGCCGCGGTGGGCCAACTCGAAACGTCCGATGCGCTGCGCGATGGCGCCGGTGAAGGCGCCCTTCTCATGCCCGAACATTTCGCTTTCCAGCAGGCCGGTGGGGATGGCGGCGCAATTCAGGTTCACGAATGTGGCCTGGCGCCGCGAGCTGAGGTCGTGGATGGCGCGCGCCACGAGTTCCTTGCCGGAGCCGGTTTCGCCGAAGATGAGGACCGTGGAATCGGTGGGCGCAACCGTCTCGACCTGCTTCAGAACGGCTTTCAGTGCGCGGCTCTGGCCGACGATCTCCTCGAAGCGGTTATCGGTGCGGATCTCGTCTTCCAGGTAGATTTTCTCCTCCGCCAGTTGGGCATTCAGCTCCTCAATCCGCTGGTAGGAAATGGCGTTGTCCAGAGCGATGGCAATCTGCCCGGCTACCTGGGAGTAGAATTGCAGGTCTCCGGGGGCAAAGAAGCTCTCCTGGCGCGAACCCAGGTTGAGGGTTCCCAGCGCCGCGCCGCGTGAGATCAGGGGTGTGCAACAGAGGGATTTCAGCCCTTCGCGCTGGAGAATGTCGCCGGTGGTCTTGAAGAGGGCGCGGGCTTCCTCGACATTCGCGAGGCGGCCTTCGCGGGTGCGAAACACGTGGCCTGGCACGGAGTCGTCGAGCGGGACCACGGCATGTTTCCGAATGGCGCCCGATCCATCCGGGAAGTCGAGCATTTGCAGTCGCAAAGCGCCAATTTCGGGATCGTGGATCAGCAGGCTGGCGTAATCCAACCCGAAGGTGCGGCGCAATGACGCGGAGATGGCCTGGAAAAGCTGCTTGCTCGAGAGGCAGCTCACCACGGCGTTGTTGACTTCGAGCAGCGTTCGCAGGCGGTCCCGCTCGCGCGCCAGTTGCTCTTCGTAAGCTTGAGCGGCCTCGTGATTCAGGGCGTTATCCACAGCCACGGCCACTTGGCGCGCCACGTGCTGCATGAATTCGATGTCTTCCGCCGAGTAGGCGTTTTTGCGGAGGGAGCCGAATTGGAGGCCACCCAGGTCCCGTTGGGCAGTGAATAACGGAAGAACGCAGTAGGACTGGACGCCGTTGGCCAGAAACAGCTCCCGGAGGATGGGAAACCGCCGTTCTTCGGCGGCATCGGCGATGTAGTACGGTTGGCGGGTGTGGAGCACCAGGCTGGTGGGGACTTCGCCGGCGGGGAGGGATTCAGGGGTGGGTCCCACTACCGGCTGCCCGGTTTCGAGGATGTGCAGACGAACCACGCCCTGCCGGGCGTCGAGCAGCGACAGGCTGATGAAATCGAACGATACCAGACGGTTCAGGAAGCGGCTGAGATCGGCAAACAGGGTCGAAAGTTGGCGGTGAGCCGCAACGGACTCGGCCACCTCGAGCAAGGCCTCATAGCGAGCGCGGGTCGCGTCCGGCGGTGTCGGGGCTGGCGAAGGCATGGGAGCGTCGGGCCGGCTTTTCTTCAACCGTAACACAACACGGCTGGCCCGAGATTTCCTGAACCAGCGCCTGAATCAGCGGCGTGACCGCCACCAGGCGCACCCCTTGCCGGTACATCTCCGCCAGCAGAGACTGGCCTTCCGGGTCGACGAAATCCACGTCGCGCAGATCCACGATGGTGTTCCTGCCCTGGGTGGTAGAGGCCGCGGTCCGCCAGCACTGCTGCAATTCCCCCACCCACAAGCCCGCCAGCTTGCCTTCCAGCTTGAGGCGAAGTTCTTCGGCGCTGTCGTGGAGCGTGATCTTCAACATGGGAAGCCCACCGGAATATCAGGCACGATGGATGCCAGAACGCAGAAGATGCAGAAGCAAGGGGATAGATCCGGCGGCAGGCTGAAAGAAGCCGCGGATGTGCCCAAATACCGGCACAAAGGCAGAAACACCATAAATCACCCCTACAAAAATCAGAATTTCAGACGATCTAGACAGAGTAGGACCGTACAGTCATATGCGCGGCTTTCTGTTGGCTCTGGCGATTGTCATAGGCACACCTGCCTGGGGGCTGGATCCCAAGGTGGCGATTACCCAATACGGACATGCAGTGTGGACCACCGCGGACGGTTTGCCGCACAACTCCATCCGCGCGATCGCGCAGACACGGGACGGGTACCTTTGGGTGGCCACCTCGGATGGCCTGGCGCGATTCGATGGGGCTGGCTTTACCGTGTTCACGGCGGCGAACACGCCGGGGCTGGTGGAAGACCGGATCACGGCGCTGGCGGCGGGTGGCGGCGGAGCGCTGTGGATCGGCACCTCGGGTGAAGGAGTAATCCGGTATCGCGACGGCAAGTTCAAACAGGTTGCGGCTTCCGAGTTGCCCGATCGCATCGTGCGCGCGCTGTGGGCGGACTCGGCGGGGGTGGTGTGGATCGGGACCGAGCTGGGGCTCTCCAAATATGAAGGTGGAAAGGTCAGCATTGTTCTCAGCGGCGGCAACAGACAGTTGGGTGTGCATTGTCTTTTCGAGTATCCCGCGGGAACCTTGTGGGCTGGGACGAACAGCGGCTTAAAGAAGATCGAGCATGGCACGATTACGTCCTATACGGTGAAGGATGGGATGCCTGGCAACCCGGTCTGGGGACTGGCGGACGGTCCGAATGGGGAACTCTGGGTGGGCACACGTCCGGGTGGCTTGAGCGTGCTGCGCAACGGGCATTTCCAGAATTACACCGAGCGCGATGGCCTGACCCACGACGCCATCATCGCCCTCAAAAGAGATCGCAACGGGAACCTGTGGATCGGGACGGATGGCGGGGGCCTCAATCGCTTCTCGAACGGCAAGTTCACGTCCTATCAGACGCGCGAGGGGCTTTCCAACCAGGTAGTCCGGTGCATTTATGAGGGCCGGGAGGGCAGTTTGTGGCTGGGAACCGCCGGGGGCGGGCTGAACCAGCTCAAGGATTACCGGATCGGGGTGCGGTCGATGCGGGAAGATCTGCCCAGCGACAACGTCCGTTCCATCTACCAGGACGCCGGGGGAGATATCTGGTTGGGGACTGGAAACGGGGTGGCGAGAATCCCGGCAGGGGGCAAGCTGGTCCATTACTCCGCGAAGAACGGTTTTTCAAGCGACTTGATCTGGCCAGTGCTGCGCGACCGCGACGGCGATTTATGGGCTGGATCCGAGGAGGGGGTTCTGCACTGGTTCCGCGGGGCGGATCTGATAGACCCCGCGGCCCGCCGCGCGTGGCGGCTTTCGGGGGCTGTCCGGACGATCTTCCAGCAGAGTGACGGCACGGTATGGGTCGGCACCACCAGTGCATTGAGGCGCTTCAGCCACGGACGCATGAGTATGTTGGGGAAGGAAGAAGGGTTGGCCTCCGCCTCCGGCTTCGTCTCGGCGATCGCGGAACGCGCCGACGGCAGCGTATGGGTGGGAACGGCATCGGGCCTTCAGGAATTTCGGGGAGGGCGGTTCCTGCCCCCGATCACCAAAGCGCAGGGCCTGGCAGGCACCAATGTGGTGGACCTGTATGAAGACGGGGAGCGCAACCTGTGGGCTCTGACGGAGGGCGGCATCAACCGGATATCGGGCGGCAAGATCACGGCGTACACGAAGGCCAGCGGCCTGCCGGAATCGGATGTGTACCAGATGCTCGAGGACAATTTCCATGACCTGTGGGTCAGCAGCCGCAACGGACTGCTTCGCGTTTCCCGCGCGGAACTGGATGACGTTGCGCAAGGGCGGAAGAAGACGCTCGAGGTAGATGTCTTCGGAGCGGCGGATGGGATTCAGGGCAGCAGCGATTTCAATTTCGGCTACCACCCCTCGGCGTGCAAGTTGCGCGACGGGACGCTTTGGTTTCCGACCTACGGCGGCGTGGTGACGGTGGATCCATCCAGGATGAGCGGCAATCCGCAGCCACCGCCGGTACTGGTGGAGCGGGTGGCGGCGGATAAGCGGCCGGCCATCGAAAACGGCAGCCGGATTCCAACGGGGAGCCACATGGAGTTTCACTACACCGCTTTGAGTTTCCTTTTTCCGGAGCGTGTACGGTTTCGTTTCATGCTGGAAGGGTTTGACCGCGAGTGGGTGGACGCCGGCGCCCGGCGCGTGGCGTACTATACCAATCTGCCTCCCGGCCCTTACCGCTTCCGCGTGGCCGCGTCCAATGGCGATGGCATCTGGAGCGATTCGGGAGCCTCCTTTGCCTTTGAATTGTTGCCGCGGTTTTACCAGGCCATCTGGTTCTACCTGTTGTGCGCCGCGACCGTAGTCTTGGCCGGCACGGGGGTGCATTATTGGCAGGTACGCGGATTGCGCCGGCACGAGAAGCAGCTTGCCGAACGCGTGGAGGAGCGCACGGCGGCGCTTCGCATGGAAGTCGAGGAGCGCAAGCGCGCCGAGGAGGCCGCCGAAGATGCCAAGCAGGCGGGCGAAACGGCCAATGGCTTTTTGCGAACCTTGATCGAGAGCTTGCCGGACCTCATCTACGCGAAGGACGACCAGGGACGGTTTCTTCTCGCGAACAGCTCGGTGGCGAAAATGATGGGCGCCCCAGCCGTGAGCGATCTTCTGGGGAAGACCGACTTCGACTTCTACCCAAAGGAACTGGCCGCGAAATACCACGCCGATGAACAGCGGATCTTTCAGACCGGGGAGCCGGTGGTCGACCTTGAGGAGCCCAGCGTCGACCCTGAAGGCCGCCCGCGATGGCTGCTAACGAGCAAGGTGCCTTTCCGCGACGGGTCGGG